>Ga0247782_1000353_pt1 | contig 38207 bp, 31 predicted proteins | sample UWRJL019104C5_FD_179928 | JGI IMG/M metagenome (GOLD analysis project Ga0247782, IMG submission 179928) | Plant litter microbial communities from Arlington Agricultural Research Station in Wisconsin, United States - UWRJ-L019-104C-5 | ecosystem: Environmental > Terrestrial > Plant litter >...
AAAAGAAAAAAAAAAAAAAAAAAAAAAAATTTGCGTTGATGTTATAACTTGATTGAATCTCTTCAGTACCTTCCCTCGACGGACTGGTGGAGACCCGAAGGACGGTTTCTGACGTAAGTTGCCCGTCAAACACGCCCATTGAGCTCGCCCGTCGGAAAGTAGAATTAACACGACCTATCTATATCCCGTACACCTTGTATATGTGCCTGTGTTTTCATTATAGCTGAACATAAGATCTTAGATTTTAGGCCCGGAAGAATAACAACACCCAGGCGCACCTCGAAGCGATGGCTTCATCTGACCGTTATTTCCAAAATCCAGGGGCGGCCGCACAAACAGTAGATGCGAAAAGAGAGCTACTAGCTAGTTTGAAGAGGCTAGCCAAGTTGTACCCTCCAGTCCATACTTGTTCAACTGGCTGGTCTTTCGGCGGCCTCTATTCTGGTCCCACGTCAATCGCCTTTCTGTTCTACCGATTATCTCAAATATACCCGAACTTAGAATTCCACGATCAGCTGCTCCTCGAATGGGCTCAAGCCTACCTAGAACTCGGAGTACGAGTACATAAACGATCACCTACCCCAAGCCACTGCGGGATTGGCGATGAAATGCTCGCTCATCTCACTCTCGGTGCTCTGGTCTCGGAAGATACGGGTAAAGTAAGACGGCTCTGTTCTTTTGCGGAGACCGTGAATTCATTGGAAGATGATGGCTCGAACGAGTGGCTTTACGGCCGCGCCGGGTATCTCTACTTCCTCCGGCTCTGCCACCAGACCGTCTTCTCCAAGGAGCGTCATCCATCAACGGCAAAGAACCTGGAGAAGACGATTAAGTCGACCGTCGACAGGATACTAGCGACGCCGCAGCCGTGGGTCTGGCATGGAAAACAGTATCTCGGCGCTGCTCACGGGGTCATCAGCATCGTCACTCAGCTCGTCTTATCCGTGCCGTCAACAGCCTTCCAGCTCCAGCCCATGGTTCTCAAGCTGTTAGAACACCAGTTCCCGAGCGGAAACTTCCCGTCTTCGCTCCCTGTCGGCTCTGATAAACTGGTGCAGTTCTGTCACGGCGGCCCCGGCTTCGTCATATCTCTGCGCGCACTACTGCCGTATTTCCCGGAGATCGCGGACAGAATTAAAGGCGCGATTGATAACGCTGAGTTGGATATATGGAAGAGAGGTCTGCTGACCAAGGAGCCGTGCTTGTGCCATGGCATCGCCGGTAATTCACTAGCGTTCGACGACGACGAGCGCTTCCTGCATTTCCTGTCTTTTATAGGAAGCGAGAATATCGAGAAGCTCAAGGGCAATGCCCCGCACGATAGCGATAAAGCTGGCCTGTTCACCGGGGAAGCAGGTCGCGCTTGGTGCTGGGCTGTAGCTGATAAGGGTCTACCCAAGACTTGTATTGCTTATAATGATGTGTAGTCTTTCGAATTAGGGCGCGTACAGCACACGGTCTCTAGTTTCTATTAGTTTCTTAACCGATTCCAGGTCACGAAATCACTGTGAAGGGAACAGGACAAGGGGGGCAGTATGGTATTATGAGTATTTGTGAGTTTATATTTTCTCCTCGAGGCTCCCTCAAACTTATAACGCGGACCGTTAAATCTTCAGCTGACCCTAGCTTCATTGTAGAGTTCAACATAATCTTCCAACTCTGCCTAGAATTTCGGAACTGTTTTGTGCACGACATACTTCTCAGTATCCGATTAAAAGGTGTCCAAGGACAACAATAGTCATAAGTCAGATAATACTTGTAATTAGTCACTCTCACTTGTGATGGACATAGCTCCCTTGAGAATCATGCCACTAAGTGCTTAACATAGCAAACACCATGCAGCACAAAAATAGCCCACATCATTAGAACATAGAGGCCTGGTATTAGATTAGACCGCATGAGTAGTGTCTATTTGGACACATAGAATATCAAATAGAAACAAGTGTAGGAGCAATATATGTATAGATACCTAGGCTTCTCTTGTCGTCGATTGAGTTTGAAGGTCCGGAAGACTGTGATACAGGGCAATAAAGAATACAAAGGAGAACGTGGAGAGAGAGAAGGGGTGGAGGAAAACAAAAGGACTGATTGGCAAAAGAGGCATTTTAGATCAATTATTATGTGTCTGCAATCCCTTGATAATATGAGTATGAAGAGCTGTCTTTCAAGTCACGCCGGGCTTTGAGATCCACTATCGGATCGCATAGACGACTTTTCGCCACGCAGACTTATTGATATCACGTTGCCAGGTTAGGACCGACTTCAACATCATGAATAGAGTGTTATAAGCAGCTCACTATCATTGTCACTCACCGTAATACTGAATAACTTCCGGTCAGCTAGGGGTAAGCTAGAAGAACCAAGCATGAGGCAGGAAAATACACGGGAGGTTCTGTAAAGGCAGACGCCACATTGTTTCCGGGTCAGCGACCGGCCAACAATATACTACCCGCGGCTCCAAATCGGCTACAAGCGACAGGTGTGATTAGCAAGAATGCAGCCTTCTGAACTTGAATGTGGTCATAGGCCACCAAATTGACCTGCTCCTAAGGGAAAACCAGGCAAAGGGAACGTGGTAACGTGCAGCCGAGAACAACGGACCGCGATCCGACGAAATCTAAGCGCATATACCTTTACAAAAACCAACAACTTATAACAAAAGGCTGCTTCCGAGGCGAGCTACCAAAAAGGAGATGCATTCTAGCATCAAGCCGTCTTGTCCCCCCCTTTTGACAATGAACACGACCCTCAACTAGCGGGTAGCGTGGTGCAGCGTCTTCATGAGAGGATACGTACCTATAATCATGCCTCGCGCCCAGACCTTGCAGATAGTGACCCTACAGAATCTAGTTATCAACCAGAAGTTGACACCGACGGCTACCAAAGTGGTTACCGGTGTCCACGCCGAAGAGCTTTCTGAGCTTAGGCTGTGTTAGTCAATGAGTAGCAACTATTTGCCTTCTCTTGATGCCCACTTGGAACACATCAAGCATAGCGTGACGAGAACCTCATTCCAGATCATGTCTTCAGTCAGCGTCCAAGCCAAACCCAACATGGAAAACGAGGGTATGGATCTTTCATGCCGGAGAGTGCCCGGTGGAGCTATGCGTTCGACTCGATTGAGGGTTACTGACAACATCGTAGCTACTTCGAATGATGCCTTAGCTAAGACAATGCCAACGATTGTTGTCGTCCCTCGCAAGCAACGGATCCATGGTCAGAGAGAACGTTATTGACAAGAGCCAACTCAGCTCAGTTGAAAGGTGGATGTACGACGATCAAGATACATCAGGCCCCTATCAATAAGCAGGCACTCCATTCAACTAGGGCGTTTGACCAACATTTGCCTGGAGTGAGGGTCTTCCCGATCGTCCCTTGGAGAGTCTCCTTTCGTCTCCTCTCTAGAATAAGACATCATAATGCGCAGTATGCCCGAACGAGCGAGCATTAACGACAAATTATTGTAGTGCTACCGGTGAGATTAGGGCCGATTTAGTTTATGGTCAACGAAAGGAGTGTGCCGAGAATGGCGCTGGCTACACGACATCGACAGTGGCGACACAAGTATCTACCAAGTCTAAGGTCCATAAGAGCAAGTCACACAAGACAAGCCAAAAGCGTAGCCCTAAGGAGAAATCCCCGGAGCATAAGTAATATTTTGTTGTTGTCCCGTTGCACTGTCCAAAACTGCCAAGGTGGAGGGAGATGGAGCGGAAAGTCTGTGAACTTGAAGCATTGATGTCTCCCCGTCCTAATCTTACGTGTTGGTCATTGGAAACGGGAAAGCCTGCAAACTGCATGAAACGGACTCTCCAAGTACCTGCCTAGGCAAATAAACTACCCAGTTCCTGCAACATTGGTGCATAGCAAACAGCTCATCTTGTACTAGCAATTCACGCTAGATATAACTTAGAGACAGGTGAAAAAAGATATGAGAGATTGATAAAAAGGCCGTTTGAGGACTCGAAAGTAGCCATACTGAACTTCATGCATTCAAACTTCAAATACCTTGCACCTCATTGAATGAATACTATTCGTTTACCTGATGCACTTTATACCTTCATACCGCGTAGGTGCTAGGGTAGCTCAGGTGGGCGCTTCCAATTTGCCAACTATATGTAGTTGGGAACACAGCCCTCAGCGTCCTGTACCTGCTAGCTTAACCTACCTGAGAAAGGCAAGTCAGCAATTCTGGCAACACGAGTTCCCAAGCCTCTAGCTGCTATAATACTTCCAGCTCGGCAGGACCGGCAAAGAGATCCCAGCAATGGCGCCACATGGGAAATTGCACCAGCCTAATAATGCTACCTAGGTTGTTTAGTAGGGACATACTTGCATGACAGCAGGGCTGAAGAATCGCTTCAATGAAACATTGTCTTAGATGTTGAACGTGTACTATGTAAGTACTAGAGGAAAAACAAACGAGCTTAGATATCTAAGAGAGTTGTTGTTGCGGCTTGCATCAAATCGAACACTTTGACTAAGGTATGTGGTAGAGAGATTTTCGACTTTTTATTTTCGGTAACAGATGCAGCAGCCACAAAAATGCGTTGGGCGGATTAGCGGTTACTCATGGTCGGTCACAACCTTCTGATAATAAAGGGCTTTGAAATTCTTACATAAGGCTCCTACGTGTCTCTCGGCACATGCAACTACTACCTCGTTACTGCACGAATTCTGTCCCAAAGACAGGGAACTAGAGAAAACTTGGGTGTGACACTCACTGCTCATTCTATGTATTTCATCCAGGCGTGACCAACATCGTTCACTGCGCTCTCAGTCAACAACACCCATCTCACATAAGTACTAACCGTCATTCCCGACCATGCTACCGCGTGTTAGTGCTCCCGTGATATTATTAGATAGGTAGGTAGCGTCTAAATCTATTCTACGGATGTACAACTCTCATAATATCCTATGCATTGCCTAAACCGGATAGTCATTCAATGACTAGGTCCGTGCTAAACCAGGCCATTGCTTTTTTCAGCAGGTAATTATTGTACAAATTTTGCGCGTGTTCTCTTCTCCACACCATCTTAGTAAGTTAAACAGGTACCTGTAGGTGTGCTTTCAGAGCACTATACATCGGTACCTTGTTCTGCAGCTGATATCCGTATCAGGGGCATGTCACTCTCATATTGGGTTTAACGCGTGTGATTTTGGCTTTGTTCTACTGAGTTAGCGTCTGCTGTACCAGCCTGACCCAGCCCAATACTTATAGGTAGATACCCCCATCAGAACCCCTGTCCTATCAAATACATAGGGTAGTCGTCCCACACATCCTCCACCAGTCATGCTTCGTCCTCCCCAACCTTCCCTTCTCTTTCTTCATTCCTCTCCCATCGTTCAGGCGCGACGCCATCCCCATTCGTGTCGCCATCTCTCTACCAATTCCAGACTCGGCTCCAGCACCGCACGTTCGTTTAATTCGCAAGCTCATCGACCATAAGACTCGACCGTACTACATTGTGGCTACGCTATTACAACAGCAAGGAAGTGGAGGATCGCATAAAGCGTTGAATACAAAATTCGACTCGCTCCCTCCGCTTTGGGGTGCATCGCGTTAGCATAATCGTCTTCACGATAATCGACGTACGATACGATAATACATTCTCTCTATTCAATTCGCGATTCTCGATACCTCCTGACCTGAACACCCTGAGGAGAAGCAATCGGTGGGACCAGCTTGTGACCTATTCCAAGATAGCACTACAGTTGCATACGCGATTGGTCTGAAATCAAGCCTACCTGACAGCGCTTGTCGCAATTTATCTGATCTTCATCCCAACTCTCAAGTCCATCGTATACTTTGGCGCCAACCCTTCTGATCATATTTACGCTTTGTTCTGTCTAAATTACCTTTTTTTTCATCATGGGTAAGTACTATATATACATACGGGGTCTGAAAGTACATCTGTGCACTGCAGATCGGAGTAAGCATAGACTGCATGCTAACTTTGCCTCAGCTACACAAGCTCCACCGTCAACTACGATTGTGCCTTTCGCCTCTCTTCCCTCATGTGCTGTCAATTGCGGTCCACTCTACGATGCCAACGGCGCCTGCGTGCCGCCCGCTAATCCCGCAACAGATGAAGGCAGCTGGGATTCATGTTTCTGTAATTATGGAAGCCTGCAGCCCCTGAAATCCGGACCAAGTGATGTGTGCAAAGGCGCTTGCAACGCCGATCCTCAGGGTTTACCAGGAATCCAAAATTGGTTCACAAGCCTTTGCAACAAGGCGGTCGATCCCACAGCAACAACTACTTCTGCGCCCAATACAGGAACTGGAGGTGCCAATGCTCCAGGTAAGAACCAGGGCAGCGGTGGTGGCTGGTAAGCATGGTATCGACACGACCTTCCTTTTAAAATCTAATTTGTGCAATACAGGGCGTCGACACATGTTAACTGGATCGTCTTCATCGTCATCGTAGTGGTGGCAATTATTGGTATTTGGACTGGAGCTTGCATCTGGCGTCGCAAGTACCTGAAGAAGAAGGACCGGCTGTACGAGCTCGGAAAAGGCCTACCCAGTAGCGTTGCTATTAACACCCATGGGGCCACCGACGTAAGGGATAGCACCATTTCAAGTGGCCCAGGAATGTTCATGTCGGGACCCGGAGGTTCAGGGCAACGGAATACATGGGGCAGTCGCTCATAGTGCAAGACAGGCAGCCATACCTAGTGTAGCATGTTTTCGTGGACACAAAGTAACCCACTTGGTCCGCTGGTATAAGCTCATCATTCTGAAGGGCGGCGTTATTCAGTCATTTTCATCTAGACCAAACACTTGAGGCGTTATGGTGGGAAGCTGGCTTTTTATTCCATTACCTCTTGATACTGTTTTGTCAGATCGTTAGTCCCCATTTGGACAGGAAGGGCGTTGGAGTTTCTGGTGTTTAGGGCAATTACGTCAATGCGAGCTGTGAGCTCTCAACAGCAAGGAGTTATCACCTGTTGTGGATGTTTTTCAAGTTCACCGAGAACTTGACATCAAGTTTGGCGCACTCTTCCCGACTGGAAAGCGCCAGTTCTGTACATTCCTGAACCGAGAGAATTAGGGCTGGGTGGCTGAATTTTCAGCCCAAACACGCTTCTACCTTGGTACACATAAATGATATCAAATAGTCAAACGATTCCCGATCTCACTGTGTTGTATCCACTTGACTTTTGGTGATTTTAGTGGACAATGGAATTCTACAGATTTCTAGTGACGTGAGAGGAATGCTTGTTTGTATTTGGAGATCCTTTTTATCACCAAGGCAGGATTGGAATGTGATGTCCTGGACACGTTTGGCTTTAGTTGCGTGTATGGGAATGTTACTTGCAAGAATGGGTTGTGTCGAGGTGGTGGGAGCTACTGAAGTCTAAAACGAAGTAGCCGGGCTTGGCTCGTGACGGGAAGCAGTAAAAAAGGCGTCAGGCAAACATTCATCGTATTTCCTATCCTTTGTCTCTTTTATATTGTCTTGGTATGACGTGTTGATCCAGTTGCTGTAGGTAAGCTTTGCTTATTCCGTCATGTGTTTGTCTACTATATGCTACTTACTATCTTGGTGTTGTTATTGCTAGCATCCTATGGAGATGGTGGACTCTTGATTTGACCGATAGCTAGCTTAGATATTAGATTGTCTGTAAGAACATCTATTATACTGAGCAGTAACTAGCTAGCAGGTATGCTTCGTACAAATCATAAAATACCACTAGGTAGATTACATGGAGGAAATATTTAAAAGAAACAAATATTAATTTACACAAAATACATTTGTGGCATAGAGCTGAAAGGCGCTCAGCCATCATTCGTCATTCACCACTCATCACACCCAGTAGTGCATACACCCGGGGGCGGCTCGCTTGTGGGCGAGACGCTGTGTCTTGAACTAGGTAATTACATGACGTGAGTGTTCTAGATAGTCATATACGAGAAATTGATTAACAAAGCGCTCAGATAAGTTCAGCTATGATCATAAATACGTGCATCTTTATGCTTTAGTCCACAACTGCTGAGGGATAATCTGTCGTTCTATCTCTTTACTTGTTCAAATCAGCCACTAGCCCACGCAAGAGTCCTTTCCTAGACCTTTGGAATTCAGAAAGGCTTACTCTAGGAGCACAATGCCCGTTGTAAGACCTGTTGATCCATAATTCACAGCTTTACCAATCATATTGATCCCGCTGAGAAAGTAGGACTGTGAGATATGCAATATGGTTCGTGGATCCCATCCACTGGCTGAGAAGCTCCTCCTGACCGGTAGATTATCGGTAAAAGGATGCAGCACTCCAGTCAGTCTGAACGATGGCCCAACATTTGCCCATGTGCCGCCCCCTCAGTCAGCTGTATTAATACCTGATAGAAAAGAAAACAGTCGACCACAGGACAGCGAGGATACCCGAATCTAGCAAGTTTGATAAATGCTGAAACGGGAAAACGGTTCCAGCTTTATACGTGGCATATATGAACTTACCAGGGCGTAGGACCTGCCCTTTGCAATGGATTTGTTTAAATCGGACGCCTTCTCTGAGCAGGTGCGAGAACTGATGAGTCGACACCATGTGCCTGGCCTCGCTATCGCTATTGTGCAAGATGGGGAGGTTGTCAGTACAGGCTATGGATACGCCTGTCTCGAAACATCAGCACCTTGTACGGGCAGCACACTGTTCGACATTGCGTCGTCGTCAAAGTCGTTGACTGCGGCAGCAGTCGGAATCTTGGTCGCAGACAATGACAAGTATCCAGAAGTACAATATGAAGCGACCATGTCCAGTCTACTGCCCGATGATTTTGTGATGCCGGGTGTTGGATACACAGAGGGCGTCACCGTTGAGGACGTCCTAAGCCACAGAACCGGCATGGCCAGGTAATCTGGATTCACGATAGTCACTCTTTTCTGGCGCAGCTAATTGTATGAGGAAAAGTCATGATTCTTCTTGTATGGGCATTTGCGCAGCGAAACCTGATGATGCTCGATCAGTGACGAGAAATCTTCGCAATTTGCCTGTTGCGGCTCCTATACGCTCTAGGTACCTATACTGTAATATGATGTATACAGTGGCCACCTATTTGATTGAGGTGAAAACACAACAGAGCTTTTCGGATTTCCTGGAAGAACGGATCTTTCGGCCACTGGACATGACTTCAACTAATCTTCAATCAACCCGTGCCGGGGCGAAGGGACTAGGGGACCGTATTGCGACGGGTTACTATTGGGATGGTGACTCTTCCGCGTACTGTCCAATACAGCCTTGGGACTGCCCCGAAGGTCAAGGAGCAGGCTCCGTCGTTACGAGTGCTGATGACTTCATCAAGTGGGTTAAGTGCTTGCTGCGTCGCGAAGGCCCCATCAATGAAAAGGTATATCAGGGTCTGATACGGATGCGAAGTTTTGTCAACCCAAGTGGAAGGAGACTGAAGCGCTTCACGTCACCCACCTTCTACGCAGCAGGATTAGAGATTTATTATTACCGTGGGCATATGGTTGTAGGCCATGATGGTGCCATCCCTGGATTCGGCAGCCGCTTTCTCTTCTTGCCCGATTCTAAGTTCGGTGTCGTCGTGATGGGGAACTCAGATGGGATAGGCACGGTTTCGAATATCGTCTGCCGGCAATTGATTGACTCTTTGTTGGGAGTACCAAACAGAGACGTCCAGCCTCGAAATAGGAACAAGAAACAAAAAGTACCCAAGACTGCTCCTCGGGAGAGCCTTACTCTTCGCCAGAAGTCGGCATCTTCAAACCGGGGGCAAAACCTAGCTAAAAACGAGGGAAAACCAGCAGAAAAACCTGAGACGAAGGAATTACAGACAAGGAAACCAGAATTGAGGGAAGCATCATCACCCCAAGAAATACCCCTGACAGCCTATGCGGGGACGTATTCACATCCGGGCTACCGCACCATGGTCGTTCAAATTCGGGATGAGAAGCTCTTTATCGACGCCACGGACCGCTCCATGGGCTTCACCCTAGAATTTGAGCACGTTGCCGACCAGACGAAGTACACTGCTTACCTCAGTGATTTGTTTGAGGGTGGTAGAGATCCTGTACGGGCCGAGTTCTTACTAACGGGCGGCCGTGCGACCAAAATGGGACTGGATTTGGAACCGGTGCTAAAGGAGCTGATATGGTTTGAATTCATTAAAGATACATAGGCAGCTCACAGATGGAGTATTCCAACTGGAGCAAGGCAGTACAAATTGACAGCAACGGTCGAGTCTTATACCTAACTGGCGTCGTTCTTCCTTCTACAAGGGCTTATACACTCTTGCTCTTGATAACTGCTGCTGACTAGAGAAAAAGAGAAAATCAAGGTATGGAGTCTGCCGATATATTGTCTAAGCGTAGGAATAGTTAATACGCTGATAACGCCTGAACTTGAAGCAGTGGGGTATGCTATACGTGATGCTCAAGCTGAGTTTGTATCCCCTATTTAACAATGTTGCCGAGGCCCATTACATTTTCCAGTAATATTGGCCATTTAAAACGGTCAGCCGTACTGAAAACTGAGGCGTTGCCGTTTGGGTTCCAGAGTTAAATGGGCTACAGTTACGCACTAACCACAGTGGGGAAAACGACGCGCTTGTACGCGACCCGCTGCGGCGCGTCTCCTCCCACCTTCAATTAAACAAGAAGCTAATCGTAAATCAACACCACCAAGAAACACCACTTTTATACTAGCATGGTCGTGAAATCAAGATCACAGCACCCATATAACTTTCCAAAGGCAAGTATACCGTGAAGCGTGTAATTAATTGTTGAAAATGTCCCTTGTGTCCTCCCCTGTGGTGTATCCTACGACTTCCCCGTCTCCAACAGCAAAGCGGCCGAAACCGCACACAGACCACCAACCTCGACCACGCGGAAAGCCAGGGTTTCTAATTGACGATGACTCCGACGATGAGAATACAGGCTCGGAGCCTGCTCTAAAGAGGCAGATGCTACACAGCCCACGAAATGACACGCCTGTCGAGTTCGCGGAGCCATCATTATCTCCATCTATACTATTCGAATCGAATAGGATTCACAATGGGATTGAAGCGAGTGCTCTCCCCAAGTCGCTCGAAACCTCAACGTTCGATCACCTATCGTCTTATCTACCTCGGAACTCCCTCAAAATTACGACCTGTTCAGGCAAAACAGTCGACATCAGAAAACGAAAGGCAAAAGTTGAAGTATCATACGAGCGCATGGTTGCAGCAAGGTCAAAGACAAAAAAGGGGCGAGCTGAACGGAGCTACTATGGTATCGACATACACGAGTTAATAGACGGGGCGTCGAAAGAGTTAGCTGAGCGAGCTGAGAAGCTCACGTCGGCACCAATGTCCGACGAGCCGTTGCCTTCTGTAGAAGATCACACTGCTAAGAAACCGAGACGAACCCTCCTGTGGACCGAGAAGTACCGTGCTCGAAGCTTCATGGATTTGGTCGGGGATGACCTTACAAATCGTCAAGTGTTGAAATGGCTAAAGAGATGGGACCCATTAGTGTTTCCCGGTGTTTCTAAATCGCGGCCTGCTGTCAAACGCCCCGGCGCAAAGAACGAGCCTGAAGAGGAGAAGCCACACCGAAAGATCCTCATGTTAACGGGCCCTCCTGGTCTGGGAAAGACGACCTTGGCGCATGTCTGTGCTCGACAAGCAGGCTATGAAGTCATGGAAATCAACGCCAGCGACGACCGCAGCCGAGATGTTGTTAAAAATAGGATACGAACGAGCTTAGGCACAGAGAACGTCAAGACTGTGCAACACTCCAAGGTCCAAACCGGCAAGCAGCAGAAAGTTGCTCGCCCCGTTTGTGTCGTCGTTGACGAAGTAGACGGCGTGGTGACTGGCTCCGGCGGCTCTGGAGAAGGAGGTTTCATCAAGGCATTGATGGACCTAATTACAACTGGGGAGAAGAACGCGAACTCTCAAGGGTCAAGATCCGAACAACACAGCCAACGGAAAAAGAAGGGCGATGATTTCCGCCAAATGCGGCCCCTCATACTCATATGCAATGATGTTTACCATCCATCATTACGGCCCTTGCGACAGTCGAACCTAGCGGAAATAATCCATGTCGGCAAGCCTTCGGTTGATGCGGTAATAACCAGACTAAAGTCCGTATTTGAAAAGGAAGGAATACCTTGCGAAAAGGACGCGGCTCGAAAACTGTGTGAAGCAGCTTGGGGTATGAGTGGTGGTTTAGATGCCAAGCGCGGCGCCGAAAGCACAGCAGAGGGAGATCTTCGAGGTGTCATGGTTGTCGGCGAGTGGGTGGCTGGCCGCCTGAGATCGTCGTCGCCGAAAACATCCCTCGCTCTGACCAGGAAGTGGGTCGAACAGCACATAGTCCGTGATCTTGCTCACGGAGGAGGAGGTGCTAGAGGTGTCGGGAGAGGGAATGTCAAAGATATCGCAACGCGTATCTTCCAGGATGGCGCTGGGTTTCCCAAAGACAGCATCCCTATCTTAGCTCCATCGGTGAAACACTTGGAAGAACAGCCGCAAGTGCAGCTTGGATTTTCCGAACAACAGAAAAAGTACGGCATGGAACGGCTCCGAGAGATGATCGAGACCAGTGGTGAGGTAGACAGAGTGCTTACTGAAGTCTTCTCTGGCTATCCTAACCACGAGTTCAACGATGACTCGTTTCTCAGCAAACCCAATCAAGCATATGAATGGATGCATTTCCATGACACGTGTTCCTCCAGGGTGTTTGGAACTCAAGAATGGGAGCTGGCACCTTACCTCAGTCAACCTATCCTAGCTTGCCATCACCTATTTGCTGCCCCCATTCGACGTGCGAATCCGGGGTATGAGAGAAAATGGGGAGATAATGGAGAGGATGAGGCCCCAGTCCTTCCATTTTCTGGCCCTAGAGCGGACTTCGCTGCTCGTGAAACCGAAAAGGAAAATCGATCAATGCTTCAGGCGTTGCACGCCCAGCTTCCACCTACACTGATGCGGGCCTTTCGCAGTGTTGAGGACATTTCCGCCGATTTTATGCCATATCTGATTCGTATGGTGTCGCCAGATGTCAAGCCGGTAGTCGTTGGGGGGAGTGGGGATTTACGGGGGACAGCGAGTGTTAGGAAGGAGACCGAGAAGCTTATGGTCCAGCGTGCTGCAAGTATCCTAGCAGAGATGCAGATAGAGCTTCACCGTGGGAAGATCGAGAGCGAGACGCCATTCAGTAGAGGGCCACAATGGGTATACCGCATGGAACCGTACGTATCACCTCATCCGATGCTCCTTAACTTTCTTCATGTTATGCTAACAGGAGAATAGTGATCTCGATGCTCTAGCCTCTTTTGAGACATCCGCTGCTGTACTTCATGGAACTCAGGCTCCGACAAGATATGCCGTCCGCCAAGTTCTGGACCAAGAGCTTCAGAAAGCTAGCTTGTTGAAAGAGAATAAGGCCAGGCAAGCACGATTCAGAGCGGGCAACCCGCAGGGCTCAGCAGAAGAATTCATCTTCGACGACAAAGAAAACGCGAATGCGGGGAAGGAGGAGGATTTACCGGCGATCCGGGTGAAGAAGGATTTCTTCGGTCGCGTAATCCGGACTGATATGCAGCCGCTCTCGGAAATCAGCGCTAACAGCGCAGACGGGAAAAAAGCTAGTAGTAACAACAAACCATTAGGCAAGGCGGAGACTAAGGTTTGGGTGACGTATCACGAAGGCATGAATAATGCTGTTAGGAAACCGATCACGTTGGATGAATTGCTCAGGGGAATGTAGAGGATACTTAAATAACTTGGGCGGGTTTTGCTTCTATTGGTAGCGTTGCATGGGAGGGCGTTTCCTGGTGCGGCAATGTGATGTTAGCCAGCCTTTTTATATCGCTTTCGCCTATGAGATGTCTAGATTAGTTTAGCGACTATGATACAATACCAAGGCTTGCTACTACTTGTTTTGAAGGTCTTTCCGTCTTTCCGTCGTTTCGTTATTTCCTTTCCTTCTCTTGTCTTCTAGGTGGTATATGATCATTTCTCAATCAATCAAAAAATAAACCATGCTACCCAATACCAAAAGCCTACTGACCGTCCTGCGTCATCTGCGCCAACACTTTTCTATAGATACTAGCCTCGGCCTGCATCTCCTCCATGGACCGTGCGACACGAGCCTGGTCCTCTATCCTGGGGAACCCGCCGCCGGGCCTCGGTCGCTGCTCCCGTTCACGGTCCCAGAGCGCGCCGCCGACGTTGCCCGCCTCCGCGGCCATGGACTCGTAGATGGCGTCACCTTCCGTGCTGGCATCTTTTGCGGTAGAACCACGTATGCGAGGGATCACGTGCACGTGTAAGTGCGGAACGGTCTGGCCCGCCTCGGCGCCGTCCTGTATGGCTACGTTGAAGGAACCTGCTTCGGGGGTTGCTTTTGCTACCGTTTTCGTCTTTGTTGTTGCCTCCGTTGTTGTTGTTATTGTTGATGGTGGTGATGACGAGCCTGTTGTGCTTGAGTCTGCCCCCTGCGACTGAGCTTGTTGTGTTTGAGATTGAGATTGAGACTCGGGCTCCGAGTTAGCGGCGAAGTAATACTGCGCCAGCATCCGCTGCACGCGCTGCACGGCGCCGAAGAGGTCCTGCAACTCGACCGCCGACAGCTCCGTCAGGCGCTGGTGAGGCGCGCGCGTGCACACCAGCACGTGGCCCGGTAATAACGGCTTCAGGTTTACCAGGGCGAAGGAGTGCGGTGTGGTGAGGAAGACTTGCGTCGTTACGTCGAAGGACCCGAAGCGGAAGGGTCCGTCGCCGTTACTGCCATCACCACTAACGATGCTGGTAGCGTAGTTGCTGCTACTCATGATGCGCCAGGGAGGCAGTGATAGCGGAAGCAGTTTTGAGTTGGGGGATGCGGATGCGGCTGTGAATGCGAGTCTCGTTGTGGTAGAAATTATTGGCCTTGTTCTTCTTACTATTATTCTCATCATGTGTTTGGAATGGTCGGCCGGCACAGCGTGTAAAGGAGTGGCAATGGCGATAACAACTCTTGTTTGGCCAAGGCACTATTAATAATACCGGTTTGGGTGGTATTGCTGCCGGTTCTTGCTAGGCATGGGGTGCAGACAGGTGGGATTAGCGTCCGACGTTCCGCGACTTTCAATTGGTTCTCCAGTTAACCTAGATCTTACAATATCGTGATGTTGCTAAATAAGCAGCTTTGACGACATTTTGTGTTACGTTGCTTATTAATGTATAAATAAATAGCTATGACTATGATGCCTACCTAGAGAAATAGACTTGAGATCACTGTAGATAGGCTGTTAGAAGCGGCTCTGGGACCCCGGCTAAATCAGGGAAGACGCGTCGCGTCATTAATTTAGCTACTAACTTCCTTTCTGACATCACAGCTCGCGGCATTGCCGCTATGACATATACCGTAGTACGGGCTTACTAACCTAGGTAAGGTTTGATGCATGGGTTAGAATCGCAAAAGTATAACCTCTAACCAGATTTTAATTCTATTTGTTGTTGACATATGAGGTGCATGAGGGTACCTTTGAACACTATCTTATAATTCATATCTAGAAAGATTTTCTGTTACTATTAATGATTAGGTTCTACAGGGTGTAGGGCTTCACTCCACAACCTCCCTTCTACAACACCACGTTTGCACGGGCCCACACGGCACGTATCGCAGAAAATTCGGAGTAAACTCGCAGCGTTTAGCATTCCAGTTCGTAATTATCTCCTGCATATTATAGCTTCCTACCCATTGCAATACTTTACGTGACCCTATATTCTGGCAAACGATAGCGCCCAGTACTCGAGCCGGTCCCGCAGCGAAAATCTGCAAACAGACCTCCCCGCGGGCCACCTGCCCACAATGCCTCCTACCAACGACCTTTCGTCTCAACTAACGACCGAAAGCGAAACAGTAATCCCGAGTTCGTTCTTGAAATATTTTCTGTTACTATTAATCTGTAGTACTAATAGTAGGTAGTATGATCTTGGACGCCGCCCATGGAAGTACTGTAGGTACATACATAGGTACATAGGTAGGTTTGCCGTGACGTTTCATTACTGGGTAGGTTCGGGAAATCTTCGGCTTATGGTGTGTCGAATTGCTTAAATGGGTCTGGTCTAAGCCCTACAGGTTTACCTAATGTGTAGATGTATGTACCATCTCCAATGCGCCGCCCATGGATGTCATTGCTTGACTCAGCTGTGGAACTACCAGGAAGCTCATTGCGCAGTCATGTCCTGGCCAAGCATGCGTTGCAACAGATTGGTGGGAGCATTCAAACCTGGATAGGTGGTCTGGCGGCGCCCTGTCAGTTTCAGTCCAATTCTCACCCGTGTTGATACTTTTTCTTTCTTTCTGCGTCAATGACATAATATTTATTCATATCCTGTTCGAGTCTTTTTATATCTTGTTATCCTGCCGTACTTGAGGATCTACCCGTTATTCCCCGACACGATCTAGGCCTTATTGAACCTAGTCCCCTTTCATTAGCTCCTTTGGCGTGCAACGGTTCTATTCCTGTTGTTGCGCTATTCTTGTAATCGATAGCCAAGACCGGCCATGCATTTACCGAAGCACACCTAATTGAACCGCCGGCGTCAAGTTGATGACAGGCAAGATAAGATGCAGCTTCCATTTTTAACCAGTTCACACCTACCCAATCCTCACATACAGGATAAGCCCTACAAAGCTGCGGATCATCCATGCTACTTATTGCCCGCTGAATTGCAAATATATCGTCTGAACTATAATACTCATAGATTCGACGACATTAAATCTGAATGCGACCATGGCCTAAATTGACAGCACGGTCGTACCTATTTCCAAATCATAGTTGGTCAAGCGCCTAGTCTAGGCTCGAAGTTTGATTAATAAGATGGCTGGCCCACCCCCGCCAAACTTGAACTCGACTAAAGCACCTCTACGGGGCAACGATACTACACCCGCACCCGCAACTGCATCCACATCTACACAACCCGCGCATCTTCGGAGTTGTAACCTATGCAGGCAGCGCAAAGTCAAATGCGACCGCCGCCAGCCTTGTTCCAACTGCGTACGGGCCGAAGCCACCTGCGTCCACCCTCCCGGCGCAGGCAGGGCAGCTAAACGGCCACGTCAAGTCGTTGACGTCAAAGTGCTAGATCGGCTTGCCCAGCTAGAGTCGACTATTCGGCGCCTACAACAGCAGACAAAAGACACTCATGCTCCCCCGGGAGTAGTATCCCGAGATGGACCGTTGTCGTCCCCAAGTCCACCGACTCCCGTTACGAGTAGGGGCGGTGGAGATGTAACGGCGAATGAGGGCTCGAGCCCAGCAGCAGTAACGGGTACGCAGGTCACAGGATTTGGTCGCCTTCTCGTGGAAGAGTCTCAAAGTAGATATGTTAGTAATATACTCTGGGCGGACTTAACTGAGTCGGTTAGTATAATCATCGTATTATCAACTGGCCCTTGGAACTGACACTTTGAAGATCGAGCAACTGCGTGGAATGTTCCTTGGTGACAATCCGGCTGATGAGGATCCTAGTCAGCTTGATGCGAGCCCTTCTTCTCACGAAGAGGGTCCTCCAGTCTCAGGATCGCTAGCTTTGGACTCCCTAGGCTCCAATGCTGCCATACTAGGGTACAGGTCCCTTGCGCATTCTCTGCGAGATTTTCACCCTCCAGTCGAATTATCTGTCAGGCTTTTTCAAATATTCAGCGACAATGTTTCGCCGGTGACGCGCATATTCCATTTGCCGACACTAACGCGCCTTTTCTGGGATGTAGTCGTTGCTACGGACTCCCTTGACAGAGAAACGGAAGCCCTGCTGCTTGCCATCTATTACTCGGCTGTCATCAGTTTAGACTCGAATCAATGTCTCGAAATTGTAGGTGAGACACGATATACTACTCTTGAAAGACTTAGATTCGCAGTCGAGCAAGCACTCGCGCGGGCCAACTTTCTGAACACGCAGAGTACTTTGCTCTTGCAAGCAGCTTTACTCTACCTCTCAGTGTTGCGATCAGACGACGGGACTCGCATCGTCTCTTCGCTGACAGCACTTGCCCTACATGTAGCACGCTCAATGGGCTTACACAGAGACGGGGCAGCATTCAATCTCTCGCCCTTTGAAACGGAGATGCGTCGCCGCATATGGCACCAAGTCTGTTTGCTTGATCATCGCTCTACCGAATATCATGGGTGTGAATCTGCTGTTGTTGGCGGAACTACCTTCGATACTCGCTGGCCTCTCAACGTGAATGATGCCGAACTCTCCCCCGATATGATAGCATTACCTCCTGAGAATGATAGCTTTACGGATATGACGCTCGTTCATGTGCGATGCCATGCGTTGCGAGTTAGCTGGCAGATTTCCGAGTAAGTTGTCTAGACTCGATTCCTTGCCTCCCTTGCGATCTGACCCCCCGCCTACCCATATCTCAACTGAATGATATGAGCCCCTCATCTCTGGTCATCGCGTACGCTGGATGCCATCGTTCCACTTCACTCACTTGCCTAGAAGATATGCTAATTCCGTTCTCTAGGGATTTGAAACAGGCACCAGAAAATCGTTGCTCGTTCCAAGCCCTTGTCAAGATTGTCGATGAGCACGACAGGTGGAACCAACAGTACGTAATTCGTTGCAATCCAGCTGAACCGTTACAATATCTTGCCAAAGAGATATCTTACATAGTTGCTGCTCGGATGCGCGTCATCACATATTACTCTGAGTTGAAAGCAAGAGACCAGAAAGAAGATGTCGGCGCTACCGAGGGTGCTAGCCGTGCTCATTCCTATGAAGAGCCCGATACCAAAACCTTGCGTGAGCAACTTTTCGATACTGCAGTCGACGTATTAAGAAGGTCTTACAATATAATAAGAGATACACGCCTCCACCATTGGGCTTGGCACTCCCACACATATATCCAGTGGCAGATATTGGCTCTTGTGGTTTCAGAGATTTGTTCTCGGCCCCCGTCTCTATTATGCGACGAAGCGTGGGAATATGCGAAAGCTGTCCATGACAAGTGGTTGGCCGTTCAAGTTCGGGATAGTACAGAACGGGGCAATGTATTCCTCAAACCCATGGGTCTGCTCATGGCCGAAGCTCAGCGAGTAAGGCACGCGCAGCAAGCGAAGGCACGAGAACAGACACAAGCGAACATGGCAGTAACGGAATCAGGCAGCTGGTATACGTCTACAAACCGAATAGCATATGACACCCCAGGTAACCGAGCATTATGCACTTCCAACGCCACAAATACCAAAAATACGGGTCAAGAACCCCGCCCCGAGCTACCGGAGTCCATGAGCACTACGACGAACCCTCCCATCGGCACCTCAAGCGATATCTCAATGGCATATAGTATAAATCGTTTTGACCCGTTTTTGGGCGTATTGCCCGACGAGGTACAGAACGCTTGGTTCGAGTCTATCGCGCAGGGAAGCACCATCGTCCCTCGTAATCCAAACAATATAATGTCACCGACGCAGTTCTTCAGTTTCCCCTGATCCCCGATACAAATCTCATCAACAAACTGCCTATTTCTACCATATATCTACCTCTTGACGTATGGATGTACGTAGTATTTGGACCATCACATACAGGCCTGTTATAGGATACCACATTATAAACGCAACTCATTTTGAGAGAATCAAGTCCTACAGTGTAAATCGATGCCAACTTTCATCTGTTGATGAACGTATCTTAAAATATCACAAACTACTTTCGTAGGTAGTCAAATAGTGGATCTCATCACATAGCTCATTTCTTCTAGTGTTTGTTGTTTTCTACTGTTCGTTTGGGTACCTATATTTGCCACCGGCTAGAGATTCGTACTCACCCCTTTGTGAACAGCAAGAAGCGTGAAATCAATTTCCTGCCCCTTTCTCCTTTACATTTAGAAACCTATCCCCTCTTCCTAACACGTATCAGCCTACAAAAGTAAATATCCCATCGTGACTGCCAGCACTCAAAGCAACTTAATCATCCGATGACATCTTTGCGTCATTCGTTGTTCCGGGCACTTGCATTCTCTACGCATTACCTGCCTTACCTTTGTAGACAAGCAACCGCACCTTCCGAGACAGGCATCTCATACCTTAGGTATATGCCTGCCAACTTGAAATGGTGTATGACTAGCTCATTCTTATAGGTTCCTTGCGCGGTTCCCATCAACAACAAGCAGCATGGCCACAAAAGACCGAATTGGTGTAGGGGTTAACATGCGGGATTCTCATGATGAAGATTTCCTGAGCCAGGAGTTCGAGTCTCCTATTCGGTGTTTCTTTTTCATTTTTCCCCCTCGCCTCATTACACATAATATATTTTCCTGGTCTCTTTTTTTTGTCCCTACCTCTATTTGTCTACACGAATTTTGTTGCGGATATGTGAGTCTATGGGAGCGGAGGAAGATAATCTACAAGCTCCCTGTATATAAGGAGCATGTCCTACGCTATTATATTATGTAGCGTAGAACCTCTTCAACAGCATCTAAATTCACTTCACATAATTGCATCTAGAGAGTGCACTGGTCCGCTTCCACTATCCATTATTTGACAAAAGTCTCCGCAAGAAATTCAAGTTCTTGTTTCAATTTATGCTGCTTTAGCATACTACTATCTTCTACCTCTTTTCGCCTTCTCTGCTATTCATATTGCCTCTTTTCTTGATACCTGGGTACGTATGACCTAACATAGGGATATATCCCTTAAACTTACACTTACTCTAAATTCGACGTATTTTATGTACCGTACCTCCGCGCTCAAGGAATTGCTAACCTAGTCGAGAAAGTATTAACTGCCATGTGCTGCACTGACGGAAACACTAAGGACGTGCCTGTGAACTCCTTCAACCACCGCTCAAACGGCTGGGTGCCCCTGTGTTCTATATCACGGGACAGTTCTAGCATTCGTAGTGCCAGCTGCAAACCATATACTAGCAGTGAAATACGCGTACCTAGTTCATAGATTACCAGCAGCCCGCGTCATTCGTCGATACCTATCCTGGGCTGGACTATTCTATCCATAGAGTGATTTTGATCGGATTCTTAGCCACGATCAGGTTAAGCTACATTCCCGTAAGCCACAGTCATAGGACCGGTTCAGACAAGAAGGAACCGTTGGAAATCTCTTCTCGGCAACTCAAATTCTAAGATTGTCTCTACGGGTCTTCACACACACTCTCAAGACCTTTCATGTTGGTCAAGGGATCTTGTCAGGCCTAACCAACACCATTATGCTGCACAACAAACTAACTGCACCACTAGAGCTAATCTTGTTCGGGGCAGTCTATCCCTGATTCCATGCCGTTTCATACTTGTGCTTGGAACTTTCGCATCTCTTTAACGGCCTGCTCCCGATGACTTCCCAAGTCCAAGTCATGGATCACCTTCCATCTGTTCCTCAGTGCTTGTCTAATATTCTCAGCCTCTAATGCCACTTCGGGAAGCTGTCCACACATAATCTGTCCGGTCTCACGGCTCGAGTCGATTATCCGCTGACATCTGGGCCTCCTTACAGCATCGAAAGCCTGAAATGCTGCTTTGATATCTTGGACTGACGACACTTCGCTTAGAAGAGCGCCCATAACCATGGCGTCTTCGATGGCTTGTCCACCACCGGCCCCTTGCCATGGCGTCATGGCGTGAGCTGCGTCGCCGACAATACACATGTAGTCGTGAGCGTATGTTGATGTCGTCTTGTGCTCCCATGCGGAATATCCTTCGGGATTCGGCTGATCGAGTAGTAACTGGGCAAGCATGAGCGTATTCCATCAGTCTTGGGGCAGAAAAACCTACATCTATCATGCTTCTCGCTATCGTACCATCAAACCAAGCTCGAAGATGGTCTTCCAATATAGGTCTCGTCAGCTTATGAATTCGATCCGGTGGTGAAACTTTCTCTACGCCTGACATGATACATTGTACCATGGTTTTGTTTTCGAGTACATCATGCAAAAAGAACGCCCCATCACCAACCCAGCCATACTGCCTATCAAATTCGAAGAATTGATCTCCTATGACAGCCTTTGCTCTATCGTAAGGAATGACGTTTCTGCAGTCCCAAAACCCACTCGGTGTCCCTGACCATTCCTCCTCCGGTAAGAACTGCTTGCGAACGGTACTGAACACCCCATCCGCGCCAATAATGGCATCGAATCTCTCAACTTGGCCATCTTGAAACGTGATTGTCACTCCTTGCGACGAAGACTGGATCGAGGCTGCCCTCTTATTTGCACGCAGAGATTCCCGAGGCAACGGCGCTAATAACTCCCTCAGGAGAGAAGCGCGGTGAACAACAAGTGCCGGCTCTGCCTGAGGTTCTTCATCTCCAACATCGCATACGAATGTACCGGCTTGAGGCCCATGTCCCTGCTTTCTTGATTAGCCTTTGGCCGCGAAATACCGCTATTCTATCCTGTTATCTTGCTCACAATCATGACTCTGGACGACTGCATCGGCACAGCTCCGGCTGCCGCCAACAGCTCCTTCGCGGAAGGGATAAACTGCTGCAAGGCCTGTTGGGCATTTGCTGCCAATCCAATGGCTGCGCCGCGCTCCGAGAACTCAGGGGAGGACTCGAACAATTGGACCTCAAGGTTAGGGATGCGAACGAGGGCATTTGCCAGAGATGCACCCGCCAAGCCGCCTCCAATGATGCCTATGCGGATGGTTTGGGATGCCATTGGGAATGCCATCGAGGATACTATCACTGTTGGAACATCGGTTGTGGGTTGCGTTATGAAGAGACTGGTTCAATGAAGCTCGTTCTATAAGTGGCATCACTTAGCTGAGACATCCAGAGGGCTGCGCATTAGAAAAAAGTACCCCAACGTGGTACCGAAGCCCTGCACGGGCCAATTGCATTCATGAATAGGTCACGTATATGATAGCATTCTAGGGAAGGAGAGGGTGTTAGCGAGCCTGCATGATACATTCCTCCTCTGGTAAGCAAGGTAATGAGTGTGTCCCCGCAATGTCATAATTAACTTGGATGTTTAATGCTACCGTTACCATGTGACGCCACTCACCACCCTTCCTATGTTGACTACCAGGATTAAAGTACCATGCATTGCAAAACACTTTCCTACCATGTTCAAGGGAGCAACCTTAATAACTACCGAAAAGGCAGCTGTAAAAATACAGGATGTCATTGTTACAGTAAATCATTACCGAATCATATCGAAAGAGGTCAGGTACTACACGTATGTATTCACGTATGTATTCACGTATGTATTCACGTATGTATTCAGAGCTAACTATACAGATGTAGTTCCTTGCATGGCGGTCTGACCCGCCTTATTCCTTCGGTACTTTGCAGTATCCATTAGATTGCTAATGCCCATGATGGATGGCTGCCCTCGTTACACAGACGGCCTCACTAATGACGGGTTGTACGGCACTGCCCTCGACTGACTCCAGTCATAGATCGAACTCCATTTTACACAGCTCATCATGGCGTTTGATTGGGCCTGTGGCAAGACGGCCGACTTGTCAACCCATGCGAAGGACCGCAGGGCAGTGCTGCCGTGACACATGACAGCGTGCCGAAGGGCCTCCAAACAGTGATCTAAAGGAACGAACCAAAAGTTGGTAAGCCAGTACAATGATACCAGGAATATTGTTTATGAGTTTGTTTCTTTAGTCATTATCTAGGGAGGAGAACGATGAGGAGAAGATGCTATTACCTAGATGATATTGCAGATATTCCTCCTGGGCCTGTGTCAGGTTCGGATAGTATCGGTCTTTCCCAAGATAAAACCGCAATTGTCGCTGCAAAAATATCAATATTAGGCACGGAAAGAAAATGTCAGTTACGAAATGCTCACCACGCAATGCAATTCGTGATATACCCCGAGAGTGGCTATGTATCCGCCATCGGTCAACTCGACTATGTCGTCGAAAGACGAGCCGGCCTTCTCCAGTTCCTCGCGCGTCACCCTGAAGAATGAGGCTGTGATAACCACAATTAGTTAGCATTTGCAACAGGAGGCCGTAGTTAGATATATAATCTAGCTTCCTCGACTCACGTCTGACTAGATCATCCCAAGCACGGTCCTGTTGCGGACTCGGCTCCCCGGAAAAGTTGCTTGAGGTGTGCTCAGACGCGTATTCTTGTCTCAGCTCGTACTCTATGTGTGGCTGTACGGGAGCTAGCTGCAGTTTTAGTAAGTAGGCTTTAATAGAGAGACGGGGAAAGAGGACGAACACCAGCTTTGCTTCGTTTTGGATGCACTACTACAGTTATCTGTAGTGGCACGCCTGATCAAGAGTGCTGTGATGGAGCCGACGAGTAAGATATGAAGCACTGTGAAGTAGATCCGTATGGGCGTCACAATCCGCCTTACAGACTTCTTCGACACAAGTTGTGTTTTGGGGGTTTCTTCGGGCTCGAATAGCCATGAGCTCTCCTCGTCGGTCCCCATACTAGTTATTACTTCCTTGGACGACATGTTTACTCTGCAATTTGTTTATGATGATATCAAATGGGGGAGATAATATGCAGCTCAAGAAAGATAATGAAGGAGAGAGACGCTCGCGGAACTTGTTGGTCAGCCAGGATGAAGGAATGTAATCAGGGGTTGGGAGCCGACTTACTTAGTTACCTACTTACTTCCTTGCTTCGTCGTCCTCTTCCTTGACCTACCATCATTCACATGTGAAGACAAGGCAACGGATCTACATCTACACCCTAAGGCCTACATACATACGATACTACGACACTAGGTAGGTAGGTAGGTAATATTCTTATGGCCCGACTTCGATGTAACCAACCCGTGAGATGCAGCGTGGCGTGGTGACCAATGACGAATGGCAACATCGACGAAAGTTTCGGTGTGACTGGTAGAAGGTCGCCTTTTATCAGAATCGAGCATAGAGCAAAGATCTTGGCTCGCTTGAGTTTACTTTTTTCAATCAATCAAGCATGCATGCATGAAATGTACTCATCCACGTCAGAGATACTCGTATTGCATCGTATGGCATCATGAGAGTGAAGAGCTGATCTCATGCGAAGCCGTCTCTCTCCACAACTGAACCACTGGCCGAGGACCTCTCCGCCTGTCTCATTGACTGCCTGTCTATCTGCCTATCTCTCTGTCTGTGTGGTGGCTGGGATCGAGATACGTATATAAGACAGTCTTACATCCTGTGTCCTTTCTCCCGGAAGACGGACCACTCCCCCTTTTATCCCTCGGCACAGAGTCAGCACGGCTCTACTCTAATCAAACACATATACATTCACATTCGACCGTCACTTACATCAGAGAAAAAAAGAAAAAAAGCAACTGGTTCCAATTATATTCGATTCGTTTCTTGCAAGTCTCGTCTCATCCACCTCGAAAAAGAAAAATGCACTTCAAAGCCGTCATCGCTGCGCTTACCCTGACGCTTGGCTTCGCTGTCGCGGCGCCTGTGGCGGCTTGCGGTAGGTCGTTTGTTTATCTTACTTTTAGATGCATAGATTTATTCTAATTGATTGTAAACATAGTCGATATGGGCGACGTTCCCCAACCCGACGGTCCCGAGATAGGCTGCCAGATGCACAAGCGCGAGGACGCTGCCTGATTCTTATCCTATCTTGTCTTGACTTGAGATGAGGTGCAATGGGACTAAGGTCATGAGTGTGGCGGTTGTCTTGTCTTGTCTTGTCTTATGCTAAGATGGAACGCGTTGTTGTTCATGTTAGATAAGTACCTTAGGTGGGAAATGGGAGTCTGCTCTCGTGAACTGGATGGGACAAATGATGTGATGTTTCGGAGATCAGTTTGATATCTACTTCTAGTAGGCATACGAATTACCAGCTTTTTATGCTGTTTCCTATCCCTAGTTGCCTTGCATTATGAACACGATTAAAAAGGTACCGCTGTATTAGTACGTACGTGAATAGGCCAGATGGAGAACGGTTGTTAAAAATAATTAATTTTCTACGTCAGATAGTCTACATATTGCAACATATTGACTAAGTGACCCGGTACGCGGAAAAGGTCTCGTACTGTAGATGAACCTGATAATCATGCTGATCCAAGGCGGATCTTATCATGGTCCTGCGTGCTCGTAATTATTGTATGTACGTATGTATGTAGAAGGACCCGTCCGGAATCCTAAAGGGTCGATCACCATGACGCAAAAACCGGATCGGGGCCAGTCAGCCGCAACTCCAAATACATAACAAGTAATCGTATAATCAATCAATATGGCGGTGTGTCTAACAGGACTTCAGACCACTAGGAGGATAGAGCCTCAAAAAGCCAAGTCCGTCGAGTGAGTAGCAGTAGGGTGGCAGATCTCTAAGAAGAAAGAAAAGATTGTTGGCGATGCTACCGCATGCGACTCCAAGCCAGCTACACAGCGAATAGGCGAACGGGAACGGTGCATCCGTGGTAGTCCTACAGGGCTTGGCTGAGATGGAGACGGGTAAGCTGATAATCTCTGAGTAGCATTCTTTGTCTTGTGCCGAAGATGGCTGGCAGCGGGAAGCGGGCGGGGATCACGGGAATAAGCAGGTTTGGGCCGGGTTGCATAGGACACGTGGGGAAGGCGCAAGAGACACGGGGGTTGCAGATGATCGGCACTTCGAAAATTTGGATGCAATGATGGAAAGCCTTGCGTTGCGTTTGGTTGCGTCGCAATGTACTATTTGAAATTCCACAGGGTCGTATCGAGGTCTTGAAATGGGAAAAGGAGAAGGGAAAAAGTAGAAAAGTACTTACTTTGAATTGACAACGACGTCACCCTTTTTTTTTTTTTTTGGCTTTTTCCAAGTACCGACTCCTGGACCAGCATTGTGTTGGGTTGGGACTAGCTCGCGAACCGTAAGGCGACCAATGATACCCTCCATGGGTATACAAAGCATAAGGTAGGTGGACTGGTCTAAGGTAAATACCAAGTTCAAAATACCTACACTGGGTTAGGCATCGGCCACGGAGATCTCTGCCGGTTTCGTATACGCTGGTGTGCAGCTGAACTGAAAATTCCATTTATTTGTTTGCATGGACGATCTGCGTGCGACGGCGGATTTGCGCCGCCGTGGGCATAGACTTGGCTTGATGTGGCCCCAGCACACCAAGTATTAGGGAGTTGGAGTACCTACATCTGATCTTCTTTCATCTTTCTAGAAGGAAAAAATAGAAACAATAAACTGGAGTCCAGAGTTTCGCATGCAACCTCATCGTTTTGTTCGTTCCTCGAGTTGGATGGTGCCTGAGTTGACGAGTTTGCGTAGGACTGCGCAGTCCTCAGCTCCCATGATAACCGGGCAAAGAAAGGAGAAGCGGACATCTCGAGTGTAAAACTTGCCCTGGGGCCCTTAACTGTCGTGCTAAACAATCGTTGTTGATAACCATTAGCCACCCACGGCCGTAGTCTCACCTAACACTTATTAAACCAAAGGAAGTACTCAACTGGTTACGTTTTCACGTAAGGAACGCTAGTCGCGAGAAGCCAACACGGCTTTCACTTTTGATAATGGAACCTATGGAACAGGAACAGGCGTACTATGAAACTTCGGGCCATGTCATCGCCGCCGGCATAACTCTTTCTCTCCTAGCCATCGCGACCGTCGTGCTGCGATTCGTGACGCGGATGAGCAAGAACCAGGGCCTCAAGATGGATGACTGGCTCATACTACCGGCTACAGTAGGAATTCTCCGGCCCAGAAGGCTTAAATCATGCCTGGGGTGTCTTCGCTGACTGACTCGGGCATACGAGAACAGGTCTTTACGGTGGCTATTGGTGCGTCCATGATCTATGGGGCCACTCAGAAAGCGCTGGGCTACCGCACGGAGGTTCCGCCCAACTTCACGGGAGATCCATTCGAGATCGTCATCCCCCAGCTCACTGTGACTTCAAAGGTGATAACTGTCTAAAAACCGCTGCAAGACCCAGTGGAGAAAACTGACACCATTGCAATCTCAGATCGAATTCGCCTTCTCCGTGCTGCTCCCGCTGACGCTCGGCTTCGTCAAGACGAGCTTCCTATTCCTCTACATGCGCATCTTCAGCGTGGACAGGCGGAGCTGGACGCACTTCATGCTGGTCGGCCTCGTCGTCTTCATCGCCCTGTGGGCGGTTGGGTTCACGCTCGTGACGGCCTTCGGCTGCCGCCTCGACTTCGCGGCCCACTGGGGCTCGACTCACGACCTTGAGACCAAGTGCGTGGGAAGCATGCAGGCCGTGTTGGCCCTCTGCGTCACCGACTTCGTGGCCGATCTGGCCATCATCGGTATTCCTATACCCTTGGTACGTTAGAACATATCTGCGTGACGGGCGTGGCGACGCTTGAGTAGTTCGAGTTATATGTGCGTTATTAAACTGACTAATACCTACGTTACCCAGGTCTGGCGTTTAAACCTGTCACAGCGGAACAAGATTGCTATCTGTGGCGTTTTCCTCCTGGGTGCTGTGTAAGTTGTGGCCCTGGTACTTCATTCAGTACCTATATATCCATCAACACTATTCCAGTCCTTACGTCCACAGTGTAAATTAACGTCACTTAGCACCGTTGCAGCTTCGTTGACGCGCCTAATCGTCGAGGGTCGCGCGGTGGCAATCGGATTCGCGCCAGGTAGCGACTCCGTCCGTAAGTCTGACTGATGTCCACTCTACTCTCTGAAGCCAATGTCACTGACAGAGCGGCCGTTAGTCGTGATTACGGAGTACATATACTGGGGCTTCGTCGAGTGCACGGCCGCGATCCTCGCCGCCTGTCTGCCGACGCTCAACAGTGTCATCGGAATCGACAGGATAGTGGAGTGGCCCACGCGTTTCAGGACTCTGTTCAGCCGATCGCGGTCGGAGGAGGGGACGAGGTCACGCGACAAAGACAACAAGCCTCCCAGCGACCTCGAGGACGGGATACACCTCGGTCCGATTCCCCGGGCGAGACTCGCGGGGGATATTAGTAGTGTCGAAGACGGTGACGATATCTATATAGGCCCTTCTGCGGCATCGCGCAGCGTCAGGAGCGAGGCCCCGCTGATCAAACCTGACCCTATGCCTGCGATGGAAGTTAGGGTTGTAGACAAAGTGTAGGTTAATTATCCACTTATATATTTAGTTAATTATGGGTTTAGCACAGCGGCGAGGAAGGGATTGGGTAGGCAGACTGGCTGTTCGCATTACATCCTTACAAGTAGCCCAAGTCGATTGCTAAGCGCAAGCAATAAATGCTCGAAAAAGTAGAGTTCATAAATAACGTCACGGTCCCACAGTGAATTTTACGATCCAGATCAGAGAAAAACGCTGTTAACGCCGACTGCAACCTTTAATAGCACGGTTGCTGGAGTAACTGATCAAACATTCACACGCATATCAATTGGGAATAATTCCTCTGTTGTATAAGCCTTCAAGTCGATGTATTGATTGCTATTAGCCCATATCCATCTGCTCGCGTATGATTGACACTGTTAACTGGCTCCACGATAGCCAGCAGCACAACATCCTGTTCACAAATAGTCGCAAGCGTGCAAGGCGAGAAACACCACAACCGGTAACGCCAGAAACGTCCGTGACTTCCTTAGGTATAAGTGACGACTAACCTACACACCCCCGAAACAAGCGAACGAGACCCAACGACAATCATAACGAGGATGCTGAGCGGTATAACCTAGATCCGAGCCGCACGCCGGTCGCTCCTCCATCGGTACAATCAGATAGTTATAGTACTACTTCTGGTGATACCTCGACCTCGACCTCGACATCACGACGGCCCTCGCCCGTCAAGCGCCTATTGCGGCTAGAAATCGCGCCCCAGAACCCGTTAAGCGTGGTGCTGATCAATAGGAGTGAACACCGGATGCCGCGCAAGCTGAAGACGATGCTGGCTCAGCTAGAGGCTTTCCAGCGGCGCCACGAGGTTGTGCTACGACAGTTGGCCACGAGGTAGCGAATACGAGAGCGAGTTAGAAGGACAAGATCACCAACAGAGGGGCGCGACCGGTGTTGCCGATGATAACTATACTAAAGACGACAATGGTGATTTCTACAATTTCAGGCCTGCGTCTACAGCTGCCAAGAGGAAGCATCTTTTTGGCACCCAATATTGCTAGATAACGTCCTCAACAGCCTCACTGCCTCAGATGTGCACCAACGATGTGCATCCCGAATCATCTTGGATCATGCTTGTACACTGGCCCATGTTCAAATTGGCCCTAGGGACCGCGGGCACGGACATCCCGACAGCGACGATAACGACGATGATGACAAAGACGGCGGTGGCGGCAACAACAACAACAACAACCACAAGGACTTCTATCCATTGCGAAACAAGCCGATCGTCATAAGCGCCGAGTCTAAGTAGTCGGGCGAAGGTCTGCAGCGTCAAGGGAGGAGACGTTACTAGTAGCCTATCATTTCTACCCGCGCTGTTCATTCAAGGGTCACAATGTTCTTTCGCTGCTACGACAAGGCAAGGCACCTAGATTGTAGGTTCATATTCTCTTTTGTTCTCACCTTGACTCTTTGGCTGACCACTTGGTGAATTCAGCTTCTATGGACACAACTGAGCATAAGCGCAACTAATGCGGTGCTCGGAATCTTCCAAATAATCCGCGCGTTGCGGCACATTGCTCAATGGTCTGCAGCAACGTACGGGCAATTGTGTCAAAATGAAGTCTTAGCCATTGATGAAATCGCTGCCGCACAGTAGACCGCTGTCATAATATGTTCCCAAACAGACGGGCCATCTGGCAATGAAGACCACAGGCTTTGTAGTCCAGACGAAAGTTTCCTCTTCACACTTTGATGATAATTGGAGATATTGCAACTTTGAGGAGAAAGCATATCCCAGACCTAAAAGTAACAATCTTTTATTGAAAGTTCGTTTCTTTAGCTGACTTGACTTTCCTGATAACTAGACTCAACACTACTTTTGACAATATTCGTGTCTCACCCCGCCCCTGAGCTGGTGGACTTGAAAGCTATAGAAGTAAAATCCACAAAGCCACATGCTATCTATCGCCTTTCATCATAGGTAACCGTCGCTAGTCGCAATAATCCTAGATATACCAAGTTTTAGAGAATTACTCGCCGTGCACGTATTACCCGATTAGGAAACAGCCAACCTTGCTGCCAGCCCGTAAGCCCCACAAAGTGTAAGTAGCACTTACCTTCAACACTTACCTCTATCCTCCACTTACACCTACAACTTCAACACTTACCAAGGCCTCACAACAATGCCGCCACACTACCTAAGGCCATGCAGATCCAGGGCTACAAAACGCACTGCCGAAGGCCGCAAATAGCTGTACCTAATGAAAACACTAAAAAACGGCCTTTTATAGCAGTGTATGCGTGCGAGTATGTGTGTGTATGACTTCAAGTAGGTTGTCAGGGGGTAAGTAGCAAGGAGAAGGGCATTCTGATGCACAGTGCTAGTAATTTTAGTAGGTAGATGATGCCAGGTCTTGGCGATCCAAATCGGGTAATACGTGCGCGGGCAGTAAATGCAATACGTGCGCGGGGAGTAATTCTCAAGTTTTAATAAGGAGAAATGCTAAATCTGGTTACCGATGTCATTACTAAGCGATGATGGAAAGGTGGCTTGAGTGGCCTTAGTCATTGAATGCACTACGGGCTGTATAATCAGCTGGATAAAAGGCGTCTTTGTCAGTCTATTAAGCCAGACCGCAATTACCTAATACTCGAACTAATCATGAGTTAGTAGGCTATTTGTCTGCTCACCTGATTGCTGCGATAAACGCCGACCAGTTGACCTCACTGGTGTGACTACAATATAGGGCCCACGGGTTAGGCTTTTCCAAATCCTACGTGCGGCAGGCTGTGCACAGTAATATCGGCTCAACCAGACTGGCAGTTCTAGTGTCCAGGGGGTACCATCAGTAGGCCGAATAGATCTCGACGAGACCTGAGGCGCAGCAGACGCAGAACGATGCAGGGCAATTTCCGCATCGCTCTCGATAGGCCTGTGCCATGGTGTATTAACATTAACAAGGACGACATCCTGCTTTAAAGCAGTATTGCATGATCCTCGACGCCCGATGTCACAAAATGGTCTGCCTCACAGTACTAGGGCTCTCCGGGCATCCGCGGGGTAATCAGCTTAGCTTGTCGCGGCAATGGGCCGCAGTGCTGTCGCGCTATCGCTAGCACCATTGGATACAATCTGGGTATATCAGAATCGGGGCTCACGTTACTGTATATAATTTCCCTGTACTTGTAGATTTGTGGAGTGGCGAGGGAACGGGGGCGTACCGTGATACTTAGCGATTTCGTTGCATCTTGTGTTGGATGACGAACAATTTGTTAACAGGAATTACTACCGCAGTGGGCAAAAAATATGCATACCAGTCCCCGGTGCTCCTACCGACTATTATTAGACGGTCTTCATAAACCGTTGTGGGTCTTCTATCTTATATGTCGTGCCGCAATATATGAACCACTCGCCTGGGTAGCGTTGGGGTCCAGAGCATGATGGTATGAAAACACCACTCGATATTTTTCATTGGTCGAAAGTTAGGACCTGCTAAGACTAAGTATTGCATGGAGGGTGCTCAGGTGTCCATAATAAACAAGCAACGCGATTATTGCAGCCTAGATTCCTGGGCTCTCTATTATTGATGCTCGTACTCTTCCGAACATAAGATAAAGCCGCACCCCCGACTTCTCTTAAGCTATCTAGACATCTTCTTTCCCTTTAGAACCTGGTGATTAGCATCGATGTTATGCAATACGCAGACCGGAGATGCCTGATATTGCTGATATACTCGCTTCACTGCCGCCAGGGGCTAGAGAAGCTCTCCTCGACGGGCCTGCTCATGCCCCTCCTGAGGGTGTCGTGCCAAACTTTGATAACCCAGGCAGCCAGAATGACCTTGTCATCGGCGTTATCACCACCGGGTTCTTGCTAGTCACTAGCCTATTTTTCATACACGTTTACTCTCGCGTCTTTTGCCTTAAACGGGTTCACATTGAGGATGGTACGACGATAACATGTATAATTACTTGCTGGTGGAATCGTCTCTAATGTGCTTAACAGGTCTTATCGTAGCTGCATTCGTGCGTTACCTCGGGTCTTTCATTATTAAATACTCCCTCTGATAACTACTCCTTCCTAACATCACCCACCGCTAGGGAACTATCACCGCATACGCTTGGTGCTGTTACTATGTACTCGACAAGCCTGGATTCTTTGTTCACCAGTGGAACATACAGCTCAGGGACCTATCCGAATTCCTCTGGGTGAGAGATATTTGTCTGTATAATATTCATTAGCGGCCGTCTAAGACAAGACATAGATCATCTACCTCGGCATCAACTTCTATGGTGCAACTCTCCTGTCCCTCAAACCAGCCGTGCTGCTCGAGTGGTCTCGGACCTTCGTCCCCCGCGGTACCCGCAATACCTTTTGGTGGACGTGCCATGTCCTCTTGGTGGTCAACGTCCTATTCTACGCAGCGATCAAGACCGTGTCGAACCTATCCTGCCAGCCTCACAATAAGATATGGGATAAAACGGTCCAGGGCACGTGCCTAAATGACGCGATATTATGGATATCTTACTCGTGCCTGAACTTCGTATCCGACATCATCATCCTAATCCTTCCTCAGAGAGTCATTTGGGGGCTCAAGTTATCAAGGGCAAAGAAGATCGGAGTTTCGATTGCATTTGCATTTGGTTTTCTGTAATCAATTCCCCCATCTACACTGACGCTCTAGAATGGTTCCGAGTGCTGACCGGTTCCCGCAGTGCTTGCGTGGCCGCTATTCTCCGAATCGTTACCAGCGTCCAGTATTTGGAATCCACAGATAAGACCTTCGCGGTTTCAGCTGTGGCTCTATGCTGCTGGACAGAAATGGTCTTCCTCTTCATGGTTGCGTGCGTGCCTTCGGTACCCGTGGTCCTGAGAAGCTTCGGCGCGCCGAAGGCTCTAGCGTCGCTCAAGCTATGGGCTTCGCAGTATTATGGGAAAACCGAAGCGTCCAACGTATCATACACTCGACCGAGGACTTCGGAACAATCGCCGTATGCACGGATTGATGAATATAATCTCAAGCCTCGTACAGGTGTTCAAGATGACGAGTATCGTCGTCCGCCGAATGAATCCGCTTCAGCAATCGTCCGAACCACGCATGTCGTGACGTATTCAGAAGAGCATGATCCAAACTTGCTCATGGCGGAGAACCAAAGTCAGCATCCGTGGGCTAAATACAATCATTCCCAATTGTAGAAGAATGAGCCAGTAGCGAGAGAAGGATATTTTCATGTGCGTTTTACTAAATGATGCCACTGGACAGGAACACTTGAGTTTCAGTAATGTTAGGTTTTCTCTTTCTAACGATTAACGATCTATTTTCATCTAACAACTAAACAATAGCTGTAAAGTAGCCGATCTCCGCGGCGAAGGGAAGGCGGAACTTCCATGGTTACAAACTACCCTTATCATGAAAGATTCTTATCTTCGGTTTTAGTGCCAGTTAAGGAAGACTATAATATTAAATGTTACCCAAAAAACAACTCGTTGCATGCCTCTGGTGATTTTTCTAACTTCCCCCAACAACGTCCATTGTTTTCTTCTACTTTATGTTAGCTGCATGGTGGGATGCACAAGCCGCAACAATATGCAATTTACGCTGTCTAATTCCCCGAGAAAGTATTGGTTCAGGCATTCCGCCAGTAGCAGAACTACTAAGTGAGGAGACAGCAATAATACTTGGGGCTGGCTGAACAGCGCTGCCGTGCTAGTGCAGAATATCTACTTGGCGCCGAGAAACAGGCTTATCACGACGGATATTTCCGTGGACAGATGGGGGCCAGAGAAATGCCGGCTTGGGGGCTGTGAATGTGCACTGTCGTATTACGACATAAGCGCTGCAATGAACTGTAACCATACCACGACATGTTCTAATTTAGCATCAGGTGTTGATTGTGCCGCGTCCGGCATACTGCAGCCGCCCAGCAGGTTTGCTGATGGGGGGAAAATAGTATAGTATATTGCAGTAGGCCTCCCTATCTATGTAAAGGGATCTGTGGTCGTGGCGGATGAGAGCAGATTGCAGTGATCTCACGAAGCTGCACATTTTCTTTATTTATACGAGCCGACTCCAGTGAAGAAAGCATATTGTATATATCAAGCTGAGACTTACGCTGGTCAATCAGACCGGCGCATTTTACCAAGGAATCGCCCATTTCACAGATCTCCAATCAGTTATTTACTCTGCTGAACTGCCGACGATCGCCACTCTTATGTTGCAAACACCTAGGACAGACAATGCCCTCCCTGTCCTTCGTCTCCTTTCTCGCTGCCGGACTCACGTTATATGTAAGGAGTGTTGTGCTCTGCAGCAGCCGCTCAAGGCACTAACATGTCATTGTATGCACCCAGGCGGTTTTCGTCCTCAGCTATCGTCTACTCTTGCACCCCCTTCGAGGCTTCCCGGGCCCGTTCGCAGCTAAGCTCTCACACATCTACGGAGGCGTCTGCGCGCTCACGCAGAACACGCACCTGAAGATATACGAGAATCATCTCAAATATGGTCAGTCAGAGGGAACCGCACATATCATCACCGTAGTGTCCCAACGGTAATAACGTAAAGAAGGGTCTGTGGTGCGGATCGGCCCCGATAGGCTAGTGTTCAACTCAGCGACGGCCCTCCGAGGTAGGTAGGCCTCGTGTACGAGCTTAGCTTAAAAGCGTGCTATAGCTTACGTATCGCAGACATTTACCAGAGTGACCAGCTCGTCAAGTCCCACGTCTATCGGGCGGCCCAGCACAGACCGGGCATATTCAACATATTCACCGTCGTCGACAGGGCATTGCACCGCGCTAAGAGGAGAGTAGTCGGCCAAGTTCTCTCCGAGCAGTCGATGCGCGCGTTCGAGCCCGACATGGTGCGGGAGATCAACACCTTCATCAAGCAACTGTCCGCCGCGTCCGCGACCGCCGCGCCCGTGGACATGACACCCATGTTCCGGCATCTGAGCTACGACACTGCCGCGCACCTCGGCTTCGGCTACGACCTCAGCCTGCAGACCAATCCGGCGAGGCGCTTCCTGCCCAAGGCCATCTCGGTCGGGAACCTCCGCATCAACGTCTGCATGAACTTCCCCCCGCTGATGAAGTGGCGCCTGCACCAGCGCATTGCCGACACCGTCCCCAACAGCCTGCGGAACAGGTTCTTCGAGGCCTTGGACACGATGATAAGCGCGCGGCTGAACCAGCCCGTCCACGCGAAGCACGATCTGTGCTCATTCATGGCCAAGTCCGCGGGATCAGAGGATCGAGAACCCGATCGGCTGGATCTCGTAACTGAAGCCGTCTTCTTCTTCCCAGCTGGTTCGTGATCAGAAGAACCCCAATACTTAACCCGGCAGCGTAATACCACGAACTAATCTTTATCCCCCGAGGGCAGGTGGAGAGACGACCGCAGCGGTGTTGAGTGCCGTATTTTTCTACCTATCACGTAACCCGCAATGTTACAAGAGACTGGCCGCAGAGATCCGCTCCGTATTCCAATCCGACGCCGATATTCGCGGCGGGCCCCGTCTCGCCGAGTGCAAGTACCTCCGTGCCTGCATAGACGAAGCTCTGCGCATGAGTCCTCCAGTAACCGGTCCGCTGTGGCGAGAACGAGCGCCGGCCGACGAGGGAGGTGGCGAGGAACCGCTCGTCATCGACGGTCACGTCATCCCTACCGGCACGCAGATCGCGGTGAGTATCTACAGCCTTCATCATAATGCCGAGTATTTCCCTGGCCCGTTTACTTTCCGACCGGAGCGTTGGCTAGAAGAGTCCGCAGCGGCCCGCGAACCTGCGAAGAAGTCGATGAGCGACGCCTTTGCTCCCTTTTTGGTCGGATCACGCAGCTGCGCGGGGAAGGCCATGGCTTACCTTGAGGTGAGTCTCGCCTTGGCTAAGACGCTGTGGTATTTCGATTTCGAGGTGGCTGCGGGCTGTCACGGCGACCTTGGAGGCGGGAATCCGGCAATGTCTGGTGGGAGAGGCCGAGTGGATGAGTTTCAGCTTTACGACAGATTTTCAGCGCATCATCAAGGGCCAAATCTAATGTTCTATCCTCGTGGGAACTTCTCGGCCGAGTCTGACATGGCAACATAAAAAACGAGATATCCACCTTCAGTTATTGTGTCGCTTACTGCTACACACATAAAAAGGTACAGAGCTGAAAACTAGCAACAGCAAAGTAAACATGGGTGTCGAATCACGACGGTCTTCGATAAAGAGAGAAGCGTTAGCGTATATGTACCCGCATGGGGCAACATCGGTATATCTATTATTCTATTCCCAGTTTATTTAATAGCTATTTATCGTGGTTATATATTATCTCTGCGCACAGTGAGTCCGCTCAAACGTGAGTTTTCTTTTCCCGTGTCCCCTTTGTCGATCCTCCTACTGCTTGATTTCAGCTGCGCAGGCTAGGCTTACCTCTTTTATCTCAACACGAATCGTGGCGTTGAGGACAAACTTTGCATAATGCCACTAGAAGTCGATGTGTGAAGATAACATACACGAAGCTTAGGAGCTAATATGAAGTTGCTCTGTCCTGCCATAGTGTAAGAAGTGCGTGTTTTCCTCTGGCCTCTCCACCTACGTAAAGTTAGCTAATAGAGAGCCCTTGCTGGATAGACAATTGTCAAGTGCATCTATCTGACCATGTAGAAGAATACACATCGCAACATGATACCCTGTAGATCGTATGCATCGATAAGTCAAATTCAAGTTCCAAGCATCGGGTGGAGTCAGTAGTGGAAGATCCTTGTGCTAACTATCTCCCATGTCGCTTATTCAACTGTTTATGTCTACCCAGATTTGATGATTAATAGTGCTAGTTTAGTATACAGTATTTCGAAGGAGAATTCATGGGGGAAACCCTATGAATTCTCTATTAATAAGCTCAACTGAAGTGTCCTGTAAGATTAGCTTAGGAGATCCCTTATTTATAAGGAATCTCTCGGGCCATCGGGTCGGTCTCCTAAACTGCTGGTCACTGAGATAATGTATGCCCCCTTTCCGCCTGCCTACCTGACCTGAGCAACATTCTCTTGACAGTGTTCTTTTGTGTTGCTCCTCCCACCCTTACTCCCCTGCTTCGTATCTGATACGGCGGCAGAAAATTATGCCTGTCACCAGAGTGCATTGGACTAGTTCTCAAGCCGCAAGCCTACAACCTGCACATTGGGACCTGGAGACGTCTCCCAGCAGCCATGTTACGGCGGCATAGGAGGGCCAAAGTAGGCCTTCGCTGCATAGTCGGACGTTAGGTGTCCAATCTCGGGGGGGGGGGGGGGGGGGTCCACAAAACA
>Ga0247782_1000354_pt1 | contig 38167 bp, 30 predicted proteins | sample UWRJL019104C5_FD_179928 | JGI IMG/M metagenome (GOLD analysis project Ga0247782, IMG submission 179928) | Plant litter microbial communities from Arlington Agricultural Research Station in Wisconsin, United States - UWRJ-L019-104C-5 | ecosystem: Environmental > Terrestrial > Plant litter >...
ATAAATTTTTTTTTTTTTTTTTTATTAAAAATAATTTTTTTTTATTATAGTTTTTAAAGTAATGCTTAAAAATTATCTTAAAAGTTTTTAGCAGTTATAAATTGTAAACATAAATGTAAGCAAATAAATACTATAAAGTTTATAATAAAAACTAGTTTAGCTTAAAGTTAAAAAGTTAGTTTTTAATTAAGCTATAGCCTACTTAACTAAAGTATTAATTTTTACTAATTATATTTTATATTTATTAGCTAATCTAAATAGTTAATAATTATATGCAATTTTTATAAAAACTTAAATTTGCTATACGCTAGCTACTATATAATATTTTAAAAAAGGTTACAATTATAAAAGCATTTAAAAATTAAATTTTTTATAAAATTTAATCTTAATAAAATAAAGGTTAAGACTTATCTAAGGGTGCAACTATATTATAACTATTATAAATAATAATAAAGGTAGCTAAGTCTGAGTCTAGTTGCAAGTGGCCCTCTTTGTGTGGGATGGTGTGGCCAATGTGGGGCTATGTCATGTGACACTACAATCATGGATGTAAGCTGCCAAGTGCGGTCAGAGCTTAGAGGAGGGTCTTGCTGGACATGGGATTCAACGTACTCACCCACTCGGTAAAGGCACGAGGGTTGCGGCGGGCTTTCATCATTTGCATGAGATTTCCCACAATCGGAAGGCCAGGGGGCCCTGTAGGTAACTTCCATCGCCCTCGACCGTCTCCTGACCATCTCAAGTCAATAGGACCTGTTAATTCATGAACAGCGAAGGAGGTTGCGAATAGAAGCAGAGCGAGTATAGCGGAATAGATGACGAACAATCTTCCAACGGTGTCCATTATTATCAGTGAATAGCACCAAAATAGAAGTGTAGTCAGTATAGATGCTATGGCGCGGTGTTTTTGAGTTGCTCCTTCATAAGTGCATACGAGCACAGTGAACCAACCTTACGAGTCGTGAGAGAGATGGCCTTCCCGAGTTAGTGGGTAGTAAATCAGTGAGTTGCCACGAGACTAATCAAGCGGGAACACCATGCATAAAGCTACGTCGGTCTGCATATGAATCGAGAGGCGCATGTAGGTATGAGCGAACTAACTATAATATGCAGAGCCAACTGGCAGTCGTACATGATTACATCGTAGAGAAGTTCCCTACCCAGAAGCGGTCACTATGATGTGTGAGGCTCTAGTGTATCCTCTTTTCAAGATTATAAATATCACCTTTAACTCCTTCGCCAATACTCGCTGGAATAAGCACAATGATAGCCTCAAGTTACACCATGGTTCCCGTCACAGGTTATCAGCGGCCAAGAAATGCCGTCTTCTGTCTGCTTCCCGACGCCTGGGTCCCGTATGCCGAGCTCATGCGTCTCGATCGCCTGTCAGGGTTCTGGGCCTTCTACTGGCATTACCTGATCGGGCTTGGTTTTGCTGTCAACGCCCAGCCCTTCTCCAGCAACATCGAGTGGAAGACCTTGGCGTTCCTCGCAATACACTTGGCTCTCTGGACAACTGTCTTCCGTGGCATCACCTGTACTTGGAATGACAATTTGGATCAGGACGTTGATCGTCAAGTTGCACGCTGTCGAACACGGCGATCTTGCGAGGTGTAGTAACAACTTATCAAGCGCACCTATTCACTGCCGCGCAGACTGCGGTGGGAATTTGTATCCTATCTCGGTGCCGGGGTACGGTTATGATTCATGCCTTTATAGACGGCCTTTTACTATTCATTTATCCACTGCTTAAACGTTACAAGAACTTTCCACAAGTCGAGCTAGGATTTGGCTTGTCTTATGCCATCTACATCGTATGTGCAATACTGGGAAAGGACCCCCTCGCACCCCTGTTTGACGATTCCCTCGATTTGTCGATCCGACTAACCTAGCCAAGTTCGTAGAATCACCGTTGACATGGTCAGCTGGACACCTATATATGTCCGGAATTCTTTGGTGCATTATCTTCGACACCGTATACGTCCACCAGGACTGCGAGGATGACTTGAAGGCTGGCGTTCAAGGACTCGCGGTGCTCCTTGGGAGAAAGGGAACCAAGCCAGCCCTCACTCCTATCGCTGCCGCGCACGTATACTCTCTAGTGATCGCAGGACATTATGGAGGGTTTGGCACACTATACTACGCCGTCTCATGTGGGGGCCCAGCTGTTATGTTGGCTTCAATGATATGGTCTGTCAAGTTGCATGATGCTAAGAGCTGCGCGTGGTAGTTCGGTTGGGGCAGTGGCTATATAGGGGCCGCAGTTACCACTAGACTCCTCGCCGAGTTCTAGGTGAAGAGCTATCAACAGTGAAGGTCCTAGAGTCGCTAAGACTAATGCCTGCATATATGCCTTTTTGGACGGACAATATCTAGTTGCACAAGATAATTAGTGCGATAAAAGATATGTATGTAGCGATGCAATCAAACCCCTGCAAGTCAGGGGTCAGCTGGCACGGCCCTTGCCGTCAATGACGCGAGGCACTTTTGGTCGAACGAACACTGTTGCAGAGGGCTTGCCGTTAAAAATACGTGCGTTGCTATTGAAAGGACCATCTGTCTTATGCACAAGGACGGGAATTCATCATTTGCCCGGACTTTTGCCAGGGTACTTGATTTAGTACAAGGTATGATTGCGAGCCAGAGGCTGCAGAGGCGATGGATGGATGCATCGTTCCTTGCCAAGCGCCAGGCGGTATGCGAATCAGAAGTACTTATTGCGGGGGTATTTTCTAGAGTACGAGCTGCCAGAAAATAATGGCTCATGATCGGCAAACCAACAGTGTTGCGCCGCTGAAGTACAGTCGGTAGGAATGCATTCACATCACATTTATCGGCCCTAATGACAATACCCCAATTCCAAATCACGGTAGTAGTAGTCCCATCCTTCAGCCACATCCCCACCATCCCTGGTGTATTTTCGGTATGTATGATAAGCAGAATTCCAGGGTTGTCCTTGCTGGCAAGTAATGAGAAGTGACGGCGATCGGAAGCCTGGAGGAAAAATCATTCACATCAGGGAGCTGGAGAACTTTTTCGTGAGGTGGGTTGTCTGACATTCTCCATTACAATATTAACGACAGTGACAGACGGACACTTGTGAGGCCATGCTGCTGAAACGGCTGCTGCCCTTGCACTCATTCTTGAGAATCCATGTGATTACCTTTCACGTCCATCCTTCGCTCCTGTGAGGGTTAAACTGCTAAGTGGTAAATCATCATGCCGTCCAATATTACTAGCACGCTCATGTACACGCCAAATGCCATATCCTTCCCCAGCAGCTTCATCGTTGCTATTAATCCGTTGATTCTTTGCTTGCTTTAAGGGATTTCTGGAAGTACGTCCCAACTTTTTCAAAGTGGTAAATATTATACCAAGTAAAGGCCGGACCGTAGGTAAGCTGCCTGCGGTAATTGCTAGACCTTGCTCGACCGCGGACCATATGGCGAAATATGTCGTTGCATCTACATTTCATTAGTGTCACAGGTACTGATGATGAATAGTACACTTACACAGAAAGTCTTCGTCCGTGAAGTCTTTAACGTGAGGAAGACGGACAACAACTGCAAGACTTGCTCTATACTGAACTGTCAGCAACAGCATATTACAATTAATTTTGCCCTGAAAACTCACAAAAAGGCCAGACACATGACTGGCGCAAGCGCTATCTTCGTTTTCCTATCCGATTGGAGATTCCAGATCAGATGTATTGGTAAGATTGTAAGAGTCAAGTCGGTCAGGACAGCGAAGGCGCTGTAGACATAGGTGCTTATGATGATAACGTCCACATTGATACAGGATCCTCCCAGGCTCTTGTCCCAAGCGCGAGAGAGGGGGATGCACTGGAGAAACACGATAAAAAATAATGCCAGGCCAGCGATGACAGCAAGCCCAGTGACGAAGTATATCGCACGTCGGTGATATCGATTGGGCATGATTCGTAGCAGAAACGAGGCAATAGAAATCTTGGAAAGTATCATGGTCGCTCCATACGTGAGCTCGCTTGCATAGGTGAACTATTTCATATATTCAGTTTCTGTCTTGCAGACCTCATCACAGAATCCCTATCACCTTCAGGCCTTGAACGATGTCGTGGTGCGATAGATCCCATATATGCCGCCCTTGCCCATGTTTCGCAAGGAGAAGGGCGACAGTGGTATTTGCTGTATATGAAGCCTGGTCCATTTTGTGAGATTCCCAAGAAGATGACCACACACGATGACGACCATACCCCTCAGGAATGAATTTCACGCACATACCAATGCAGCCACCATCCAGTAATCATCTGATCCAAAGGCACGGAGTATGCCAATACGCACATAGCATCGTAACGAAACCGAAATAACTGCGAGGATGAATAGAGTGATGTTTACGCCTGCGAATAGGAGACTCAAGCGACTTGAATCAGACATTCTAATGGCAACAATATCTTAGGTTAACCTATCCTATTAGTAGTGTTGAAAGTACGAGAAGGCCGTTCTGTACAGATAACAAGATCAGTTAAGAGCATACCAGAAAAGAAAACATATGCCAGTAGTCAGTTTAGGTAGGTTAATAGGTAAGGCTTCCATCAATCACAAAGTCGAGATAGGCAAGCTGAGACAAAGCTGCTCCCAACTTTGTTTTACTGTGCACCTGCATGTTCCGACTCGTCCGTTTCACGCCACTATGCACAGGTGAGCCCGAAGGCCTGTGGAGTTGAGCCAGTGTTGCACTCCGGTGTGCCTGGAACGTGGTTTACTCAGTAATATGCAAGGGAGAGGCAAGCATGCCTAGGTTAGCCTTTAATACATTGGTCCGTTTGGGCACTTTGCAGCTGCTGCCAGGAATCGGGTAGGATTCAGGCATCGTATGAGGGTAACCAGGGACAGAACCATATAAAGTGTTAGTTCTAAAATATGAGGATATAGATAACTTGCTGGTAAAAAGATCTTTTATCGCATTAAGCTTATATATAAAAATATGTTTTTTTAATTGTTTTTATAGCTTAATATAATTAATAAACGTTTTTATATAACTATATTAAAAATTTTTTATAAGTATTAAGTATAATAAAGTTTAAACATTAGTAAAGTAAAGACATCCTTAAAAAGAAAATAGATAAATAACATCTTACTAGGTTATTAGACAAGGGGGGGTTATCACTAGATTGTCTAATTCTGCCCTAAAATATAGGGACCGAGGTGCTGGCTACTTGAAAAGGAAGGTAGGCTCTTTGCTGTATGAAGTCCTAGCAGGCTTAAAGTAAAGACACCTGCCGGTACTACACCCTGCTATTATTCATGTCCTAGTTATGGATTGCCGACGTAAGAAGCTTATACATATACAAAACTTAGTACCTGCTTACGGTAATAAGTAACATCGCACAATGCTACATATACCCAGAGGCGGTGTACATCAGTGCGGCGCAGGTATCGGTCCCGGATGCTTATATTACCGGTAATTCCTCCAAAGGCACTTTGAAGGTACTGGGCTTGCATGGGACGCAAAGTTAGTGAAAGGTAATAGGGTACATAACAGGAACATTGTATCCATAGATTGAATAACCGGATCGCTTCAAATGAGACTTGAGTGCTCTTTAGGTAATAGGTGACAGGTCATGCCAAGCCACCATCTCTGCCAGTCATCCTATCTTGTGACACCAGAAGAGGTAAGCATACCATTACGCTGCATGTAGAGGAGCTTTCCATTGAGCACCGCAGCCATGAGCCTCGCCATGGCATTCTCCACCTCCACCAAAACGATATAAGCTTCGCAACTCATATTTTTTGCGAGCCTGAAACCTATACTTGCTCTGCATTCAATAAGTCGATTAGATTCAAGCTGCTAGGTGGTAACTTGCTTGCTGACTTGTGTCTCGGGTTAGTAACCAACTGGCCTTGGAACCTCTTCATTCTCTACTGCTGAAGTCCCACCAGCAGCGAGCGAGGACTTTGAACCAGACTACATGGATCCATTGGGGTTTCCAAAGCTCCTTCCTCACACAATCGATGAGATTGCTGCGACAGAGCCCGACTCCTGCTATGCAAAATACCCCCTTGATCCATCTGATTATGGCGCCGGGTTCAAGACTATAACATACGGACAGCTGGCCAATGCCATAAACGGAGTCGCACACTGGTTAGAAGCCGAAGCGGGACGGGGCGATCCGGCACAAACTCCTGTCATTGCCTACCTTGGGCCCAATGACTTTCGCTACGTCTTTACGTTTGTGGGTGCGATGAAGGCCGGATATAAGGTAGCATCTCCATTTCACCCAGTGAACTGTCTCCTTGAGCGAGCTGACACTGGCCCAGCTGTTTCTGCCAAGCCCTCGTAATAGTCTCGTCGCGCAACTAAGTCTTCTAGAAAGGCTTGGCTGTTCGAAGCTTGTCGTAGCAGAGCCGGCACATCTCGTCGTAAAGGAGATTCTGGAGGGGAGGGCAATGCAACGATTGGTAATTGAGAAAATGGATTACTTTCTCGATAATGTCTTCGACCCCTACGCGTTTACAATGACAATGGACCAAGCAACATGTACCGGTGCGTTCGTGTGTCATACTTCTGGCACTACTGGTATCCCAAAACCGTGCGTCTACACCCATGAGTTTATGCTACGGGTCGCTCGGACATTTTACCTGGCACCTCCAAATGGTTACACATCGCTGCAAGCTCAGTTAGGTCATAATTCTCATATTCTTCTCCTACCCCTTTTCCACCCTGCTGGCGTTCAACTTGGCATCATCAATGCAATCTACAATCGGTGTGTTGTAATTCTACCGTCATGGACGGTGCCTCCTTCCATTGAAGGGCTTCTGGCTATTCTACAACAGATCGAAGCCGACTGGGCCATGTTATCACCCTTTACACTGGAAGCCTTAGCCAAGGATGCAGAAATGCTGGCGACGGCCGCTTCTAGGCTCAACATGATCGTGTTCTCTGGTGGAAGCCTACCGAAGCCGTTGGGCGACATTATCGCGAAAGATATTCGACTCGCGAGCTTCTTAGGGTCAAGCGAGACTGCTGGGTTGCCTATCATATACCCGCCTGATCTCGACTTTTCGAAGGACTGGGATTATATGTGCTTCCATCCCGGAATTGGCGCTGTGCTTGAACCCCGAGATGAGGGAACCTTCGAACTCGTGCTAAAGAGGTCACCGTCCGCCGAGCTATATCAACCCGTGTTCGACAGGTTTCCCGAGCTTGAAAGCTTCGCAACAGGGGACCTTTTCAAGCCACACCCAACGAGACGAGATTTGTGGACACATGCATCGCGCGCAGATGATATCATCGTCTTCCTCAACGGCGAGAAGACGAACCCCGTTTCGTTTGAAAGCCACCTGACCAAGCATCCAGACATTGAGGGGGCCCTAGTGTTTGGAAGCCAGCGTTTTGAGGCAGGTCTTATCATCGAGCTCAAGGACAGAACCCCCTTAACAGCCCAGACGAAGATCAACTGGGTTAGGAAGCTCTGGCCAACTATAGAGGAGGCAAATCGAGACGCGCCAGCACATGCTCGGGTGGCGACTTCTCACGTCCTGTTTACGGAAACTGACAAGCCGTTCTTACGGACTCCTAAAGGGACTATCATGCGAAAGGCGACGCTCGGTCTCTACTCGGAGGAAATCGACGGGTTGTACCGCGCTGTCGAAACGATTGGTTCGGATCTAGCCAAGGCCTCAACCAACAAAGTCGTCATCGACGATCAAGAGGCTCTTCTGAGAGTGATTAGAGAAGCATGCGAAGAATCAATGGCCTTGGTCAATGTGGAAAATGACACCGAGCTGCTGGCCTCTGGCGTGGATTCTCTCCAGGTGCTGCGACTCTGCAGGAGCCTCAAGTCGAAGATACAAATGGAAGACCTCAAGCCCGCCACGATCTACCAGAATCCTTCGCCACTGAAACTAGCAAAAGTAATACACAAAATGGCTTCGATACAGGATGGCCCAGAAGTAGAAAATGACCAAGAGCGCAAAGCGAGACTTGAAAACACATTGACGTTCTTCACGCGTCGCATCGATGAGCTGGCGAGAACTGGACCCCCAAAACAGAGCAATGAGAGCACTAACGGTCGTCATGTCTGTCTGGTTACCGGAACTACAGGTTCTATCGGCTCTTACATTCTCCGTTCGCTGTTGGAAAACGAGAATATCGGCACGATATACTGTCTCAACCGCGGGCCTGACTCCAGTACGAGGCAACGTCAGCGCAACAGAGAGACCGACCCACAGTTGCCCACAAATTTTCCTAAGACGGTTGTCTTCCTAGAAGGGAATCTGTCCGAGGAAAGTTTCCAACTTGATGAAGATATATTCGAAGTCTTGTCCTCGTCGGTGACGCTCATCATCCACAATGCATGGTCCGTCGACTTTAATCTCCCCCTGTCATCCTTCATGCACCACCTTCAGGGCGTCCAAAACCTGTGCAGATTTTCAGTAAAAAGCTCGCAGCAACAGACACTCATGTATATATCTTCTGTGAGTGCGGTTATGAATCGGGGCCTACGTTCCGGCCAGGCGGTACCGGAGGAGATCTTGGATGACTTCTCGGCGTCGGCTGCGGGTGGCTATGCCGAAAGCAAGTATCTCGCCGAGCGCATCCTCGGCTACGCCTCTAGGAAGTTAAATATGCCAGTGGTATTGGCGCGAGTTGGCCAGGTGTGCGGCGCTTTACACAGCACAGGAAGATGGAATCCCAAAGAATGGATCCCACGCCTCATATCCGGTTCCTTAGAGCTTCGCGCCGTCCCGGACTCTTTGGGCCAGTACGATAGGGACATCATGGACGTGGACTGGATTCCGGTCGACGTCCTAGCAGACACAGTCGTCGAGATTCTCCTCGGCGAATGTGCTGCGGTGTTCGATGGCCGTATATCACCGCGAGCGCGAGTTTACCACCTTGCGAATACGAGGCCAACGTGCTGGGCGGATATGGTACCTACCATTTTAAACATCCTGAACCAAGTGAAACGCACAATGTCTCAAGAAGAAGGAGAGATAGACTCCTCAGTTATAGCCGTCACCCGACAGGAATGGCTGAGAAGGCTCCGCCTTGCTGCCGATAAACCCACCAATGCCAACGACGAAAAAGCCCCAGAAGACTTGAACCCCGCGGTAAGACTGATAGATTTCTACGAACAAAAGTTTGCAGACGAGTCTTGCCCGGTGTGGGAGACAGGAAATGCTGTCGCTGCAAGCTCATGCCTACGGCAACTTGGTAGCATCAGTCAGGAAAACTTGGAGAAATGGATCAAGATGTGGTTCTGAGGATCAGGTGGCGGAATTTTGGATACCTTCGACCTTCCTCCTCTCTGTAAGACATCGTTTATCATGGTTTCCTTGCATTCCCATCCCTGAGGTGACTTGCCTGCCCTAAGGATCTGCACGTAATTAGTCGACGTTCCCCTGATATTTTGTTTCGTAGTTTTCATATTACTACCGATCCAGCAGGTGATTAAAGGATTAAGTACACGGTATTGTCATTGTATTTACATACGGTATAATGATTGGCTTCATTGGTCTTTCTTCTGTTTTGGTTTTCTTCCTTTTTTCCTTTTCCTTCCGCAAAGTCAAACCCTCTTCTCAGTTGTAGGCCCATCTTGGCGAGCTTGGGCTGGGACATCTATTCCTCCATGCTGTTCCTAATGATGCGGGATACTCTCGGCGCTACTTACGGCTGGTTTCGGTTCTCCTCATCTCACCTTCGTCGTACTCAGAGGGCGTCTGCCATCGACGTCGTTAAGCCCAGTGTCACGGTTATGACCAAACTAATTAGTACTAGTGCAAGAGCACGGACTACAACCACCTCTATATAAGTAGATACAGGAAATCTCTGCTTCACAGAAATTCTTCCTCTCCTTGTGCAATAACAATAAGTCATCACTAGACCCCTCAGCGGTGTAAGCTGCAACACCTAGGCAGTCCTCTGCCTCGGCGTGCAGCGCATTCATACTTCTGTCGAGGAAGAGATCAGTAATAGCAGACAAGTATTGGCGAGAGCCCTAACCCAAGCTACGTGTGACGCGATAGTACCTCTGGCATTCTGCCATCATGACTAAGTAACGATTGGAATCTAGCGCCCGGAATACCGCCTCCTTCGATGGGTCGTTAAGATAGCTATCCTTCCAGTTGTCCGGCTTGTTTTTCAGGGCTTTCTATGTTGCGAAGAAGGGTGAGTAGGGCACATCCATCTTAGTTGTCTCACGCAGATCCGTGCCTTGACGATGGAGCTCCCTGGCGATCACTTTTCCCAGAACTATCTGACTCTTCACAGGAGTCTTCCTCTGCCGGTTGAAGATGAGGTATTTGTAGTCCTCAGACTTGTTTTGGCTGGGGCAGTTATTGTATATGTGGTCCTTCCGGTTGCATTTAGGACATGCCTCCATCCAACCGCTCAAGCCGCACTTGACGCATACCTTAGCTTTGTGTCCCTCCTTGTCACAATTTCACGGCCGTTTAGAAGTTGTTGCCGGTAGAAATGTTATTGGAAAGCTTTGCCTTTCCCGAACATGACTTGGGCATGCACAAGTAAGTGTGAGGGAAAGCGAAGGTTTCTAAGTTAATATCAGATGCCCTTGAAACTCTTTTGAAATCTTGCAATTTTATTGGTTTAGAAAAGTTTGCAAGAAGCTGATTGGCTAAAACCACTCCGTGCGAGACTAGTGCAACACAGCCACTTTTTTCCATGTAGGCACAGTATTTCGCGTGGCGTACGCACCTCGTAGGGGCAAAGTAAGGGTTGAAGCAGCAAAACGTTGGGCCTTGGTAACAAAAGGCGGCGTCGGCAAGGCGCGAAGTAGGCCTCGAGACGACCGGGAGGTCCAAAGGGGGTCTCCAAGGCGTGTGGGCACTTGCATACACTGCACACACACACACATACACACACACACATACACACACACACATACACATACACACTTAAATCAAGAGTCTAAATCAAAGTGCCCCTAGCACTTTGGTTTACAGCGTATTAAAATAGGAGCTTTGAAGTCAAAGCTTTCTATTTTAGTGACAGAGGTTTGCCTGGCGCTACTAGGTATTTTTTGGGGTTTTAAAGATGTTTAGTTAAGGCGCAATACTAGTTTATTCTAGAGATAACGTAGGCAATTCTAGCAAAATTTGAATTTGTTGCTCGGGCAGGATTCTAGAAAATTTAAGCGTTTGTTAGAAGAGCTAAAAGAAAAAAACGTTTAAAAAACGATTACTTACTTGCAGCGTAAGGCAAACGCTGGCCTATAAAAGCGCAGTTCTTGCAATTTAAAAAACTTCTTCTTGGATGTTATATATTTAGATAAAGGACAATTAAAGGGTAACGTTGATGAGCAGACGCAGAAACGCAGAAGAAGACCTAGGGTTACCGTAAGTAATTTTATCATTCGAGGTTCTTGTTACCAGTACAAACGAAGTCAAGAAAGAGCAACTTACCTTCACGTCCAGTAAGGGGTTGTAGCTGCTCCACACTTTAGGAGTATGTATATATGTGTGTGTGTGTGTGTGTGTGTGTGAGGTGTATATTTGTTGAGGCCGTTCTGGTGATTGAGAACAGTAGATAATAACACCAACTAGCTACGGCGAAGGAAGCAATAGGACTATTTAGGAGATAGGGGTTTTCAGCAGGGAAAACGAGCGATCCCATGCAACATGTCAAATCATATGGCCCTATATCTGTAATTACCCTTTTTGTCTACGCCCCTGTATGCCTTATCTATCTATTTAGATGGGTACTATGTATCCAGACTCTAGTGTAGAAGCAAGTGAGTCCGAAACGGCCCTCGTTATCAGTTGAAGAAGGATGAGAAGCAGGAAAAGTCTCGTACATCTACCAACTCACTTAGTAAAAGACCCCTATACCATACATGCATGTCAAGTTCATGGATACTATTGTTTTCTGTCCCGGCTTGTGGGGGGATTAGGCGCCGGGACGTTTTGTTTTGTTTTGTGGTGAGGAAGGGGGGTGTCGCGTGTATCTAAATTTACCCAACCTACCTAGGCCAGGTAAGTATTGGGCAAGCGGCTACTCTTGAGCACGAGTGGATGGAATCCACTATTAGAAACCGCTTTCTCATTACATACTTGGATGGTATTATGGCCTGGTAATAGGCGTGGTATCGCGCCAAATGAGCGTCTTCCATTCCTTCATACGGTAGGTAATTACCTGGACTAGGTAGGCCTCGGTTGACGTTATCTTAACTCGTTCCCATACCGTAGAAATGCCGGGGGCCGGACGGGCCGATGGGCTAAGATCAGGACCTAATTTTTAACAGATGAGTATTTGAACCCAGAGCGACTTTTTAGGTTATGAGCCCCCCGCAAAACAGCTCGAAGGAGCGAGAGCATAGGATAGGCTACCTACCTTACCTGCCGCTAACCCAACGACCGGGAGAGCGAACATGGGTCACGCTACAAGATGCCATCCCTGAAGAGTCGTCAAGTGATGATGAACTGTCAGTTTACTTACCGAGACTGCCTACCAGCTTGAAACTATGCGGTATTGGAGGCTTTGCGTCTAATGCAGATATGCACTGTGACAAGCAGTCCTCAAGGAGTTGACATGGACTGTTGATATACGTACCTCCATATGAAATGAAAATAGTCTGAGTGGAGGTCGTAATGCATGCCCCGGACGCGTGTAGGCATGTATCCACAGTCTGATGCATAGCAATTGCGGAGAAACATACATGAGAGATATGCGGTCTTTGCCTAGGAAAGAGCTTCGTAGAAGCCACTTATTCTCTCGAACTCCGTAACCTTAGCCACCCCTTCGTTGTAAACGGTAGAGGGAGAATCGGTCCTCGGCCTCACATCTCCAAGAGAAAAAGTTAGAGGATTTATTAGTAGTTTGCGTGAGGTGAGTTCAGGATATTTAAAAACTAATGACAACCCCGAACGCCTTGGAGCTCTTCCCGTAGCTGCCGTGTGATGACCGTTCCCCAAACCCGTTCTATGTGCATGCCGCCTCTGCCCCCCTTTGTTCTAAACCTTTTCTAAACCGTTCGTCCCCTCATAGCGTCATCAAAGACTATAGGTAACATAGTAAGAGGTAGCATGAAGTAACCGGTCTCGTAGTTTGGCATTTGTGAAAATTAACGCATATTCCAGCTTTATTGTTGCACAATGTATCCGTTGGAATTACTGCCCCAGCAACCCATCATGTTTGCGGGTGGCGGTTGTTGTTGTGGTTGTTGCAGTTGTTGTTCTTGTTGTTGTTGTAGTAGTAATAGCTGTTGTTGTAATTGTTGATCGTGGTGAGATTGTTGGTAATGATGGGTCGCCTGTTGAAACTGGAGTGCGCTAATGTTAAATTGCTGACATGGTGTACTCAATCCATCTGATGCTAGTGCTATCACATCGTTCTGCCATCCCTTGGCCGCTAGATGGGCTTTTAGTGCTCGAAGTTCCGCCTCAAGACTTCGATTCTCTTTTATAAGCGACTCTTCCCTCTTCTGGGCCTGAGCAAGTTCGCCCTCGAGATCGTTTATCCGCTTTTCCTTTCTTTCACGGTAGGCTCGTTGAGATGCTCGGTTTTGAGCTCGCCGCCTCTGCAAGCAAGTTGGCCGTATTAGCCAGCTGTTCTTGTCGGATTATGTTGCTGCAAAGTTTCAGTTTGTGCTTCTTACCGTAAGAACACCGGGCGGCGCGTTCTTATATCTGTTTTCCCGTTTCCGCTTCGGCTTAGACTCTGGTTCCTTTTGATCCTCTTGAATCGTCTCGCTTGTGGTTGGCGAGACTGCTGCTGCCTCCTGCTCGACAACATGGTAATCCCCTGAAAAGACTTCGACCGTATTATTAGCCATAGTAGGAATGATTCTTACTGAAGATGTGTCTTGGCTAAAAACAGCATGTTCGTTAGAAGTATCAAAGAAGATATTTGGATCATGATTAAATGGGCCCGAGGAAGAGTTGGGCGGATAGGCAGGCTGGGTGCGAGAACTAGAACCCCCCATATCATGCTGCGCATTTGACATTGTGATAGTCTCTATGCACACTCAACAACAAGAGACGGGCGGTTGACCCTATGTGATACACATATTAATAGACGAGTTTGTGGTTGGGATTATCGTCTTGTTAAGCATTCATGTATTTCGTTTCGGCTCCAGCGGGACGGGAATTGGAGACTTTTATTACCAAAGAGTTAAGACACTATTTGCTTCCGTAGCCCAACAGCCTACGAATGTGCACGCGGCGGCAGGTAATTATCCCCCCTGTCACTGTAACGTCTAGAACCCCTAGATATAATCTGGTTTCAAGCATCTGATCTACCAGGAAAAGGATGTACTGTCCCTCCTTTTGCACCTGGCTTCAAACTTTAAAACACCCTGATAGACAATGCCGGTATTCGCGTCGGGGTGTCAACCGATATATGCGGCTTGGTTTACCACTTGGTGTGGGCGGTATGCAGTCTCTTGCAACCCACAGTGGCCCACAGACAATTAGAGTTCCTACCTACTTGTCAACTTCTTAGGTAGGAACCCCTATAAACTCCAAGGCAGGTGTAGGCTACAGATTACCTAGTGTTTGAAGATCTTGCAGTAGCTACCTAGCGTTATTGTATGTAGGTGTGCTAGAACGCTTGGAAGCAGGTTATAGCTGGCCGTTGCATACCGTACCTTGCATATCAAGCTAAAAATATACCTGCCTAACCTACCTCAGGTACTTACCTTAGGCCACGCAACTATGCTATATATAACCAAAGTTATCCCCGTTGCGGGACTCTCGTGATGGAGCTTACAAACTAGTAGTATTGGGCGGCTTGGTGCTATCTGAAAGGTTAGGACAGGTGTGCCTCTGTGGTACCTACAGTATCTATCTAGGTAGCGTATCAAATAATAGCTAGGAGCACTATTCAGATTCTATGAAGGAGCCTTGATTAGTGGTGTCAGTGGAAGATATAAGAAGAATATAGCTACATATGAGTGTCGTACGGTTCGCGGGGGTCTGTATTGCCTAGTAGGTTAGCGTTGGTGGATAGTGGGCCGAGGGTACGTAAGTAAAAAGTAAAAAGTATGTACGTAGGATGTAGGCCACCTAGCGGGCGCGTCTTCCCCGATGCCCACCCACTTCATGATACTGAAAGTCCCAGTCGAGCTTCGGTGCAGCGACTGAGACGCACGGAAATGATAGACTTCATATATCAGTCCTGTTCATCCTTAAGTTTCCTTCTCTATCTGATCGTCAGATAGCTGGTTTTCTCAGTTCGGGGCTGATAAGTCTACCTACCGTCATGTTTATTGGATGCATGCGTACCAGCACGGACTGAGGTCTTAACGCACAAACGTCCATCTTTTCACTTTATCGACTTCATAATAGCCAGCTAAATACAGAAGCGGGAGTGGGATCTGGGTTGAAACACCGACGACTCTCGATGTCAGGGGTATTGGTTAAAGGGGGAAGACCCGTATTCTGCCCGTAGTCGAATCTGGGTACCTCCAGTAACCAGGTAGCCGTTCAGTAGGTAGAGCGAACCAAGTAAGGCACGCAAAGTTGCTCTTGTAATACCATGTATTGCTCCGGTTTATGAACCTCACTTCTTCGCTAAGCAGACTACATCCTGATTAGAACAAGCCCGTATCGTGCCTGTAACATTGGTCCCTAGGATCTGTATACTAGTAGGTAGTCTATACAGCTTAAATACCTAGATAACCCATCCTAGTCCCTTGCTCCCATTCAGTCTTGCAAGTTGCGTAGTTCCTTCACTGACTCTATTTCCTCTGTTCCTGTCTCTGTCTCTTCACTCTTTTTTTCGAGTGGTTCAGAGACAGGCGAGTATTTCCGCCGTGGAAGCGTTACTGTGAAACAGGTTGCCTGTGATTGGCGGCTTACTTGGCCAACGAACTACCTAACCTAATCTCCATTTATGGCAACAAATGATTTTTTCAACCTTACGTGGTATACCTACATAGATATCCTGTACCAGATATTCTTATCGGCCTTATTTTTTGTTGCGATAACCACCGCCCGTGAAATGTGAAATCTATATTTCTACACAGCACCAACAATGAAGTGGATAAAGTCAGCTATTAGAGGTTCCCATCTTAGACAGGGTGGAATTGAGGTAACTAATTACATAAAATTATATAATGTAAAGTATGGTCTTTACAGCAGTATAGTAGGTCTATATCCAATAAAAAGCACTCCCAGTCGACATACAAGGTCTAGTTTTATGTACAGTAGGCAATTCGCTTGTGTTGGCACTCTTGACAATGCTAAGAACATCGAGGTTCGTGAGCGCAAGGCGTTATAGGTATCTTTTAGCTACAAATGCGCACTGAAGACTAAGCAAAGAAACCTCGCTATTGGGCTGGTTACGAGATCCGCCAGTTTTAAGTTCCGATCGATATGGGCGAGTCGGAGGTTTACATGGTCTGCCAACTACATACTACGGTATCATTGGTTTGGGTAGCTTAAATTTGCCAAGCGAAGGCAATCCTGAGCGTAGTACAGCAGTAACTAGAAGAAGGAAACGGTCTGGAACGGTTCTGTCAAACTTCTGGGGGCTCTGCAGTGTGTGGTGCCCCGGTGCTGCACCCTGACCGGGGATCAGGTTCTTTTCGTACCCCGGACCCTGCTGTGGGCCCAACTACCGCCCTTCGTTTTAAAGATTGGACCTTGCGATCGGTACCTCGGTGTCGCACGTCGCCTCTTTAATAAACACTGAATGTCTTGCCTACATATGTATGTAGGTACCTAGTTAGTAACCTAGGTAGTTGCAAGGCTGCATTTTGACACGACACACTGGCAGCTATCTATTCATTTGCTCCCAGGGATTCTTCGATCTGGTACGGTTTGGCATATTGCTGTCGGCCCGTACAACAGTATATAGCTTGACAACAGCTGCATACTGCATACTGCACTTTACACTTTTCTACCGTAAATAAGTTTACTACCTAGGTAATGATTGGCCCACTCTACTATAGATATCAGTCTACCGCCGAATTGACCATATAAACTTAGGTTATTGCACGTCTGACTACCTGCATTAGGTACATCTGTACTTGGCTAGATGCAAGCAAGCGGCACAGCGACACCTAAGGTTGCAGAGTTATATAGACTTTGCATTTGCTGCGCGCACGATTCATACCCCCTGTCAGAATTTGCATCCGTATTGATACACAGCCCTCAAAAGCCATCTTGAGAAAGGCTCCCTACAAATTATAAGCTCTCTCGTGTTGGCAAAAAGCGTTGCAGTGTCTTGAATTTCTATTTTCTTCTCCACGGTGCCGCGCAGACGTTCTTCAAGTTTCACATGCGCCAGCTCCCGTAGAAGAGTGAAGAGCAGATCCATATTACAGGTATTTTACCTATGCATGACATCTTAAGGCTGCATCTGTCATTGGCTTTATCTCCGTCGCGAGCGACAGCGAAAGCTGGATACCTACTGCGCCCATGTCCAGTCTGTAAAGCACGGCGCCTCTTGGAACGAGCTGCGAGCAGTGGGAAGGATCCCGAGATGGTCCCAGCCCATCCAAATGACTGATTCATGACGGCGACTTGGCGGCGTCGGCCATCTTGATTGCAGGCAGGAACGTTAACCAGGCGTCCAACCGGCAACTTGGTAATGGTGCTGGGTAGGAGGATGGGCAGGTAGCTAATAGGAAAAGGGGACTAATCCTGTAGATGGGGTAGATTACGAGAAGTCGAGGGCGCGGTGTAAGATTGCTCCGCGATCCTACAGCGAAAATGGTAATAAAGTGTCTGTACCTACCTAAGGTTAGGTACGTAAGCATCTAATGTGATTCGCAGGGAAGAAAAAAATGGGGTTATAAAACTGCTTACATACTACTGCTACTGTGATAATCTAGCACGACAATATGTATGTATTTGAACTGTCTAGCCGCATTTGCTGTCTGTTGTTGGATCCCGAGAAAGGGGAAGCAAGTAAGCCGGGGAAAGTGGGATACCGGAATACAAATCCCGATATATGCCTAGAAATCCCGGGTCTCACTTCTCAGCTCATGGAGGAACTCCCCCAGGCCTCTACTGTAGCCCTATAAATTGTGGAATAAATAAATTTGAACATTTTCACATGAAACTGTAGAGACAGCTTGTTTCAATTATTATAGAAGTATTCTGGTCATATGACATGGGCAGACCGTTAAACCTATGTAAAACAGAATCAGTTTGTTCCGAAGACGAAGAAATAGAGGTATGACATGACACCGGATCCAATGGCGTAGGGGGTCCAGCTTCGGACCCGAGCCATCGGAGATAGCCCTTGGGCATTAACTTCCAATCGGCACCAAACTGAGGTCAAGCTAGCATGTGCTAAGGGTGGGCACTTTAATTTTTTGCTAACTAGCAGCAAAATAATTAAATGAATTCCAACAAATTCTACATCTTTTTGATCTGATGACTTGATACTATCGATACTACTCTATATACCCCATGGCTGATCTTCGTACCAGAGTTTGTGATACGCTCGATGTTACTCGATTAGGAAAATGAAGTAGTTGGGAATCAGATCCTGGAGAGAAAATGAGCAAAAACCTCCACCCCGGCGAAAGGCAGCAAGTGGGTTGAAGCTAAATATAGGTAGGTCGGTCTACTGTATGTCGGTAAGGTAGGATGCCAAGGAGAAGCTAAGACAGATGGTATGTACAGATGTATATCAGCCTGTTAAGTAGAGCGAGGCATAAAGCAGGTCATGAGCTCTTCGTCGGCGACAACTTCTCTAAATACACCAACCCATGAAAGCTATTTACTTATCGTTACATGCTGTAAGTGCTTATTAGAGTGTGTCTTTTTGCATAATAGCATGTACTATTTAGCTTTATGTCTTTAATGAAGGAAATATCAAAGAATGTTGGTGTATCCAGGGGTGAGGAGTCGAAAGTGATCTAGTACCTACATGCGTCTTACTAGGTAACGTACCTTCGCGTGCCTCGCGACTTATCACCTGGTCACAGCAAGTTTATGCGTTGTAAGTAGAATACCTAGATAGTACCTACCTGTGTTTAGATGGTGGTCCATGTCTAGGTGGGATTTTCGTGTTCGAAGATACAAAGTCTGATCTTATCTAGTCCAGCCATGTCTAGCTTATGCAGGTAGTCAACCGCTCTTTGTTATCATCCTACAGCCGCACCGCACTCTGGTAAATACGAATATCGATTCTGATTGGAAGCACGAGGATTTGGATTCGGTGAGAACCTACATGCATATTTTGGCAGATAACGCGTTGTATCCAAATAATGGACCCTCGCCATCGCAACCCAAGGACGCGGAAGTTTTGCAGGAAAGCAATCCAGTATGTGGAACGCGCGCGCGAGAGAAAGTTCAATACTTTCCACCGAAAAAAGCCGACAGGGGGAACCCTACGGAATCACGTACATCTTAACAACGGCGGGATATAGGTACGGTAGGTCCTGTGCATACAAGGAACAGGCAAGCTGTTGGTTAGGCTTTCGGGAAAAGCAAGCCAGGTCGGTGCATGCGGCGTTATTATATTTACCTAAGCATGCATTCGGGGATCCAAGATACTGCACCAAACGTCTTTCTCGACGTCATTTCGTAGTCAGCGCAGAGTCATCGCAAACATGCTGGAGTTTGACCGCGCATGACGCCCGAAGCAAAGAAAAAGCCTAATCCTAAGAGATTGCCATTATCCATAGGGTTAGAGCGAGCATTGTTGTTGTTAATGAGTGGCTCGAGACAAGCTTCATGCAGCACGAATTTGGGAGTCTAGGTGACGAATCTATGTAGGTGCAGTCGTGTTCGCTCGTTTCAATTTCAAGCATTAGTCACCAGGTAAGTTAGTACTCTAGCAAGCTTGATTGAATCTCAATCTAGACGGCTTAGGCAGCTAGGTGCATCTTTATCACTGATTGCTCGTTAACAAATTGCAGGAAATCGCGAGGTGGTTGTTCGATGCTAGCCCTGATATCGGCGCTTTGCCAACCCGTACAACCTTAGTTACGTTTTACATACATATACATAGGTTTGAGGCGACTCACAGAACTAGATACGATGCTCGAAGTTCCCAAAGGATTACAAGCATCTATCCAGGAGTGACCTCTCACGTCTTCGATGGCGAGGGGGCGGACGTGCGTTTAAGACCCTCCGTAGCCTGCACAATTCCAGGCTCAAAGGCAATCTTCTTGCTCAGTTCGAGACTCTCCTGAAACCTGCGTTTCGCTTCTGCCATGTCGCTGGCCATGGCCGCGATATCCCCAAGGTTGCACATGGCTACAGCACAAGCCTCATCGCACTCCTCGGTTCTAGCTTCGCCAGTAACCTTCTGCGCAGTCCCCAGAGCTTGCAAAGCCCACGAACGCGCACTGGCAAGGAGCATAGCTCGAGTGGGGGCTTGAAGCTGTTTCTGGTCGGGCTTCTCATGCGCCGCCTGGACAGTAAATGGGGACTGGACAGGCTGCTGAGCAAGAGACGCAGCCAGATTATTCACTAGAGCAGAGTGGCTAGTTAGCGAGCGATTCATGTAACGCTGATGAGCACAACAAATTCCAACCACTCCGGGCAAGATTCACAGTAGATCTGAAGAACTTACTAAGTACAGCAGTATGGCAACTACCTGGCGGCGAGAGGGTTACTGCCTGAAGATATAAAGGCGCAGCGAGATAGTGTTGTGACTTGGACTCATAATGATTTCCCAAAGCTGTGGATTTTGTCAGCGATAAGCCACCCCAACACTCAGAAGTTCAAGACCCAGGAGGATGTGAGGTAAAATCCTCTTAGATTTACCTTCTAAAGCACCCCCTATTTGCTCAGGAGTCATCCAGTCACCCTCACCCTCTTTCACGCCCTCAACTTGCCGCCGTTGCAGTTCCTTTAGAACCGTTTCAACTGCCCATACAAGATGTTCTCCAGCGGAATCGCCTTGAAGAACATGCTCGTCTGCATATAGCTCGCCAAGCTTGACACTAATTCCAACTGATTTGCCAAGAACTCGAGTTCGCTTGGCCCATAGATTCTCTGGTACGGTCTCATCTGTACTAGATTTCTCTTCTTCGTCTGAAGTTTTAGGCGGCGCATTCGATGGACCGAGATACCTGCCCGAGTTGTCGATAAGGCCATCCTTGACCCTCTTTTCCATCAGCTCGACCCATTTCTTGCAGTCCTGCAATAGAGCTTCCAAGACCTCAATAGAATTTTGGAAATTTCCAATCTTCTCTAACCATGCGGCAAGCTGAATCCTAACGCCTATCACCTCATCGGAGAAAGGGTCCAGCCCAGCTTCAGTACATTGCTGCAAGGCAAGTTTGTAGTATTTGAGCGCCAATTTCGGATCCGGCGAGTAATTGGTGTAATATAAAGCACGACGGAGCGATTTTGCAATTTCTGGGGGGAAACGAGTGAATTGTTCGGACTGGAAATAGTTGAAATAAGAATACACAACGTATGCTGATACGGCAGCGCAGCCACAGAGACTTCAGAACAAACTATTGTGTCAGCATGGGTACGATACAAGTTTAAGGCTGGGACCAGTGAATATAACACACAGTACGAGAGCAATAATCAGCTCCTCAGGGCTCTGGCGGAAGAGGGCCCGCAGGCTCTGGCCACGGAATGCATTGAACAGAGGGCGGAAGCTGAGACCCTGGCGCAAAGCTCGAAGAATAAGCTTAGACGGCGGCATAGGGGGTTGTTGCTCGGTCGCTTTCTTCCCACTCGACGTTGACTGGCGTCGCTTTTGCAGAAGTTGCAAAAGTGCCAGTGCATCCCTTTCCTGAGACCTCAGATTTGCTAGGCCCCTAGAGTTACATAGTTGCGTCCGCGTAACAGGAATTTGATGTAGACATCGAATTTGGGAAAGGCCGGCGATTGGCCGACGTATAGCAGCTCGACATGAAGACATTATGTATGCTAAAATATGCTTTGGAGAGTTATGTCAAGTCGGAGACTTAAATCGCCATTGTCATAAAGAAACAGCGACAACGTTGTTCCTCGTCGCGTTACATGTAGTTATCGTGACGTTGTCGAGCTATAATCAATTGGATCGGAAATAGATTGGATGCAGGACTGTCAATGACGGCACTAGTAGGTAGGTAAGAAACCAGCTGTTAAAAGCTCGAAGACAGCTGTCAGGCCTACCTCGGCTTCTCGCCTGCATAAAGCTATTTCGAAATAGCCCCACTATGATGCCAATCTCCCGGCAGGTTATTGGAGGAAGCAAGCTACAGTGTACATGTACCGCAATATGGTGTACCGGAATGTCATCAGCGTATCATATGCAAAGCCAATGACAATTTTAACCTCTTGTTAAATACAACTTGCGTTTGAGTACATGAGAAGGTAGGGTATATATCTAGTTCAGAATCATTTGGTGGATGTATTACTATTTACAACTTCGAACAGTCAAGTTACTAATTCTCTCTGCGGCCTTCAGGTCAATTCATAAGCATTCCCTTATAAAATATCCCCTCATTTAGCCCTAGTATCATCCCACCAATCTTCTCATAATGGCCGGCAAGTTTGAGCCAAAGGCGTCCGTCAACTTGGATCCTCCCAAGGATGACCCAATTACCTTGGAAGAGCTCGCCCAAGCAAATGGTGAGTGTGACTACTAGCTAAGCTCATCATATGTTTACATCTGCGTCCCTACTCAAACTGTCGCCTCCCACTATAAATCCTGTTGACAGTCAGGAGAGCCTGAGCTAATGACCGCGATTTAGGCCTGGAAGGACGAAAGACCTACGTTGCTATCAAGGTATATTGATATAGCCCTCAGCTAGCTTGCTAACATTGGCTCAACATCGTCACTTGTAGAGGTGGCGCATGCGACTCAACCTGATCTGCAGATCTGAGTGACTTGGCTCTTTCGCTCGAAGAGTACACTAACGTCCTTCCAGGGCAAGATATACGATGTCACCGGGAATAAGGCCTATCAAGAAGGTGGTTCCTATCACGGTAAGTGGCAAGCACCAATGTTGTATAGAGTCCCGGTCCTACCCTAAAACCCCTCCCCTTGAACCATCGTACTATTCACCTGTGTGGCCCTTATTCCCACCTACCATTCATCTTCCTCAGACATCTTACGTCATAATGGCAAAGTATCCGGACAACCAAACAGCCTTAGGAGTGAGAAGCTATAATGAGTAATCTAGCTAATCAAACAAACCAGTACTCGCTGGCAAGGATGCCTCGCGCGCCCTAGCCAAGATGTCAACAAAACTTGAGGACGCAAGGCCTGAATGGCAGGATCTTGAAGACAAGGAGAAAGGCGTCTTGAACGACTGGGTCACTTTCTTCTCCAAGCGGTACAATGTGGTCGGCGTAGTCCAGGGCGCTATGAACATGGAATAAATAATAGGGTCCAACGGCACATTCGATGTACCTGAAGCTTGCCTGTAGAAAATGAACAGCCCTAGGCAGCCATGCTCTAAGCAAGCATTTGTCCAATCCCCTAATAGCATCAATAAGATATCGCCTGCAAATAGCCGGGCAGGACGATGACACCGGATGAGTGGACAAGCAAGCAACGACGCCGTCTTCACGCCTCCCAACACCCTATCGAAGTAAGCGTGGTTAGCTCATGTTTAAGACAATAGTGCTATAGAATCAAAATAAATTTAAGAGAAAGAGGGAGCTTGTTCGGCCTTTGAACCCGCACCTTGTGACACCGACGAATCCGAGACATACCCGTTGCTCAACACATAACGTTTTTTGTGCTCCCTCACGGTTCATGCTGTGTTCGTCTAGCTGTCCCCGAATGCTCCCACTCTCCAGAGTAGCTCATCGCACTACCTGCAAAGTGGACAAACCCTTATGACGACTTAGCTATTTGTTTTTGAATGTAGTACAGTCCTTCAACGTTGGGCTGAGTTGCACTTATGATTCTTACACATGCACATGGCATGCATATAAAGCTAGGCAGTTACTCACATTCACTCCCAGTTCCGCAACATACTAAGCCATGGACGTACACCCAGGGCAAGCTAAGTAGAGCTAACAGGTGATAAATTTGCTTGTATATCACGCAAGATGCATTTAAAAGTGAGCTATAACGGTCTTGAATCCTCAGCCACCCAAGCTCCCTGTCTTTCTACCCGCCTTACAGCTGTTAGCCTCATTGCTTTGTTGTCCTAGAGCCAGTCCAGCGTTCTGATTCTATCAAGGCTGTCTGTCTTAATAGGCTATCGCATAGAGTCAAATAGATAATTGCCCTTGCCCTGACGAGGCTGACTTACTAGGTTAAAAGCTTCCGGGGCATAAGACAGCAGCACAGTAGGAAAAAATCTTAACACGAAGATCAAAAATTCAGGACGGAAGGCGTTCGTGGTTATTATCCGACAAGCGCTGTGCTATGTCGTTCCGCGTCCTGCGCTCCGACGTTGTGAAGCACGTCCTTGTCATACTCGGCGGCTTCGGCAATCAAACCTTTTTCCTTTCTTTCTTTCTTTCTCAATATGCCGGTAGTGTGCTGTGCTAATTCTCTTATGTCGTACTAGACAAGGACGGGCCCGTGTTACGGGGTCTTGTCCGGGGTCTGGTCTTGTTCTTCCTTTTCACTCAGACAGCTGAGCCACCTGTTTGCTTAACAAACACGAAACGAATGTTGAAGTATAAGGTCAAGGTGACATAGCATGTACAGCACCAAGGCATCATGGCATCTCGTGTATATAACATAGGGCCTTCCCACCTCACATCCAGTCAGTTCAGTAGTCAATCAAGTCTCATATACCCTTCATTTCATCAACGAGATCGGGGTTTCGAGTTTGAGGTAGAAATTTGAACTTGTATGGACGAAGGACAGATGTCTGGTTAGGTGGAATTAGTACCTATGATCAAGTGGGCTGTCAAAATGTGGCTCACTTATCAGAACTTACTGTTGTGTTGCAGGGTATGATCAGCCTCATCATTTTATAGGTTAAGTAAGCAGTCCAGGATCACGATCACACTCCCCGGAGATATAAGAAGTAAATGTGTTAAGGTCACTGTATATAGGGCCTTCGAAGAGCTCTCTGACGTCGGATTTTACATCCAAATGTTGAGGTGTTGGTATGGAAGCCCCTAGGACTCGGAGGAGACGGCTGTGGCACGAGATGTGGCGACGGGACGGAATGAACGATTGGGTTTGGTCTTAGAACAACATATTAGGATCGAATAGCTCAGTTTCATATGGATAAATGCTTCTAGTAAGGCTGACTCTTATCAGGCTTTTCACGCGTGATCTGTCTTGTAGGTATCCTCTAAGGAGCTCCCTCTGCTCTAAAATGGCTACCTACCTAGGTGTAGACAGGCCTCATAGAGTAGGCTCACGAGCCACACCTATGCGAAACTTTGTCATCTTTTACTTTGGTTTGACACACTAATTATTGCACCATATTCAGCTCAGTTTTCAAGAATTAGGATCAGATCAGGATTGTTTGTGGCAGGCTATTGCAACTGGGTTTGGAACAGACTCCCTTGATTCAAGTACTACTATTCCTACAAGGAGCTGGGGCGATAGCCTATTGTTGAAAGCACTGCTGCCAGACAAACGACTGAGGCTTTGTTACAGAAATTTCCAACTGTTTACATGTGAAGTTGATTGCCAGTTGTCCATGGACCATACGTCACCCACCGGCAACTTGCAAAGCGGCATTTCTAGCAGCGTGTGGCGCTGACTCTAGGGCTTTTCCCTTTGGCGCCAGTTCATATCCTTGAACACAAACGGTATTATTTACCTTTCGGAGACTAAGACATAATAGAGAGAAACCATTAACCCCCCAACCCCCCGGATGCACCTCGAGATTTCCCCACTGCAGCGCGGCTGCCTGCATCTTTTATCACTTCGGTCACTTCATATCAAACGGACCATGTGGGCCAAAACCGACTCGTGCGAAGCCGGGAATGGTAACTTGCTGCTACACATACCTGGGTATTCTATCCCTGCCGTGTAACTATGTCTTTTCTTTTCTTTGGTTTTCCTAATTCCCTTTCTTGACCCTTTGTTTGAGTCTGTATTTTCTAGTTGCACAGAGATTTTATATTTAGGTCCTTTCTGTGTCACGGGTGACGCCTTTGGAACGTATCCGGATAAAAGCTAACATTTTGGCGTTGCGTGTTTTCCCATGATAACAATATTGACATCAAAAAAGCTACACGACACTCTAGCCCAAGTGATCATGAAATTAAATTTTTTTTTTTTCTAGTCCACATTATCGTTCTAGAACCCAAACATCCCCGACATGGATGTAGCATGTTTTTCATAAGCGGGAGAAGGGAGTGAGCCGGTTATCCGGGTCCAGGCTAGGTTATTAGATACCTACCAGCTTTGCTGAATAGGTAATCGCTTGCTTTTTTCACAAACTGATATATCAATCACTGCTGATTGTTGGCCGGGAGCCTACATCGCAAACCTTCCTGGCATGAAGATGCAGTGTTGCGTGATCCAACCAATGGGAAGAGGTGCGTTTTGAGTGTTTACCAGCTCGTCGCACTTGAATAACCACATGTCGTGTCAGCCTTCTGCTTGAGCCTCAACCGTCCATTTGCCGCCTTTATATCCACCGACAGCAGCAGCTTCCTTGCCCCCCGCTGCGAGATATCGAGGCTTTGTTACAGTTGGGTATACGGTTGGGTATACATGAGGCTGCGAAGAAGTCCAATAACCTCGGAAACCGTGTGTTTATTATTGACAATTTATTATGACTATATACTTTTGTGTGGGGAATGTGACAGATCGGACGATCCGACGGTTTGGTGAAGGAGAGCTCTAAGAATTGTGTGGACGGACCATCGTCTGGGTCAGATGCAACCCGCCCTTCGCGTGGGCAAGCTGCGTCAACAGAAATGGGGCTACATTTCCAGCAAAGCAAGTACGAGGCACTCGAATCTCGAGCTGTTGACTGATAATCTAGAGACGTTGATTGCTTCTTCATTAAGGGGTATCCCCGTCATATCCCCGTCACCTATGTTTATTTACGCATCACAAGGGAGGCCAAGTTCCCAAATATAAAAGGGGCATCATTCACGATGGAACGGAAAAGGTTTTATCATCTCCGTATCTACCCCAGGATAAACAGAAATCTTGAGGCTAACAAGATCCGAGATTCTCAGATGACTTTATCAAACTAGGCTTCCGATACTTCCACTTCCTAGTTCCCAGATTATTTTTAATTGCGTTTACTGCACGATTCTCAATACCTACCATAGCAACAACTACAATAACAGCGCAATTATCACGGAATACCAAGCAAGCCGTGCACAACAAGCCGAATATCAAGCCTATTACCTCTCCAAAGTCCCTTCCGGCAGCACGCCATCATTCATCTCCAGGTTTCCATTCTGCCTAAATTCTTTTCCGACAAAATGTGTGATTGGGAAGAGTTCCTATTCCTCTGCCAACACTCGGCCCTGCGGTTGAAGTCATATTGCCACTTCGCGCGCAACGACCCCAACCACCAGTGCTACGGCGTCAAGGTTCTACGACACACGTGGCTGCTAGAAGGGCAGCTATGCGATGACTGTCTCGCCAGCGGCTGCCACATACATAACGGGGCCATCTACGCGCCGGCGGGGCATCAGCATCAACGCCAACATCAACACCAGAACCAGCATCGACACAGACGCTGAAAAAGATGCGAAAAACCAAGAAATTGGCATTTTCTAAGTTCGCGAGGGGGAGGGGGGGGCTTAGAACTACGTTTGACTCAGTCGTTTGGCTGATATTTCTTTTTTACGCGTAGACTTCTTTGGATAGTTCTGGAAGGAAGGGCAGAAGTAATTAAGGTGTGTTGCTGTTGCTTAGCCAGGGTTCTATAAGAGCTTTCGATCTACTATCTAATAGGAGGTCGCAGCGAGACCATTTCTGAAGAGCGGATTACTATCTACCTAGGTAATACCAGCCTAAGAAGATGGATGGATCTTCCTTTGATCTGCTACTCAGCTGATATTTGCAGATAGTTGAGCTCTCAAGGAGGGGATGATGAATATGAGGACGATGATGATGACAGTTCTGAACAGGGCCAACCAGTCAGCGTTGAGGGTTTTCTTCATGACGTGCGTTTTTTGTTTGCCCGCCCGCCTTTTGGTCTATCATCCATCCTTATACAAGCCCTCGTTGGACGAAGAGACGGAGGGACGGAGGGACGATGCCGCCGGGGGACGGTTATGATCGGTTGCCCTATTTTAAAGAGGTCTACAAGAGCCATGCATGAACACCTGTCTTGTGACACTGAGATGGCTATTAAAACCTATTTTGTGTATATAACTTATCCCGAGATGTCTATTCGAGGGGAAAACCTCACATATTATTATGTATATGAAGTTTCGCAGGCCATGCATCTATTTTTGCAGACCACATCCGACATGTGACAAAGCACGGAGTTAGTTGTGCTACACCAACCATTCATCCCTCATCGTGCTACGCAATGTAGAAAGTGGCATAGGTTTTCAGAGGCTTTCACACGTCGACAAGGATAAATTATGGCATGATGCTCAGTCCAGTTTGATGCCCGATTCGATGACCAATTCGATGACCACGTGGAGAGCGTTGGGCTGCAAGAACGTTTTCCAATATGGATTTAGAGAACACAATGTCTGCTCTGCTTCGGCACATAGCCTTTCTTACATTTGGTAGGCCAAGTTAGAGTCAGTCATTGTATCGATATGTAGATGTCAGAGAGGATTGTTCTATACTCAAGTCAAGAACCATAAAACTATTAATACAAGCATAATGTCACCCACAATCCAACGCCATGTTTTGCGACTTGCCCAGCTTAGCTTTTATCCTATCATGGGCAAGTCAAACAATGTAAGCCAAACACTATAAACCCACGTGGGGATCGTCAGTGGCGGGTTGTACAGGAGTGAACCATGTCGCGGAAAAAACGACGTCGCTAATCCCATGTAGGAATTAACGATATAATTCTACGCGACAATCCATGTCGTGCGTCTTGGTCGCGACGACCATATCCATGTCCCTTTTCTTCACCTAATAAAGCCTTGTTTTCCCAAACATCTTTTCTCCTCGATATTCCTCTTCTTCTTCTGTCCCTGACGCAGCTTTTCTTCAATGTGTATTTCTTCTTCCTTCTTTCTTGATTGCCTTCTTTTATTATTACTATTATTCCCCTTACGCAAACAAAATGCATCTCCTTAGATTGGCACTGTTTAAAAACCACACAACCTTTCGGCACTTGGGACCTACCCCTCGGTAGAGGTGGCACAATAGCATGATGCATAGCAAGGGTGCATGTATGCATGTATGTATTACCAGGGTAAAATTTCTCGTGGCTCGCGGTGCGCTTCCGTAAACCTGTGTAACCACTGGTACATTTTCATTTTATTTTATTTTTTTGGTAGCCGCTGGTTTGACTGGCGGTCTGACGGAGCCGACTGCTGATAACCGCAAGAGATACGACGGACATGCGTGCAAAATCCTTTTTATCTATGTAGTTGAGTAATGACTGCAAGATCTATATGGAATAGGTGTGGTCTTGTTTGGTGGGCAAACCTAGGTAAGACCTACATCACAAAGAGACTTGGTCGGATGGACTTGTGTTACTGTTGCAATCTTGAACACTAGGTATGAAGGCATCTGCTAACTTATCGTAGCGGTGCAGCGGTGCGGCCCTCTCTACGAAGCCCCAGGGCCTCCGTTTCGTCAATACCAGTAGCGCTGGAGATAGTAAGACTGGAGGTCTGGTACCAGATAGCTGCTGCCAAGACACCGTATGAAGAAGAAAAAGAGCAGTCAAACTTTACCGGAGTATGCTACGCTTCCTGTCCCGAATGATGCCACTTCTTAGACCATCCCTCCCTTTTAGCACTTTCCCGGAACACCCCAGACCTACTGGATGATTTTTTTAACGACGCCACTCTGCGCGCTCGGAACCAACAATGTCTCTTGATGTTTTGTAACAATTTCTCTACGCCTTATTTTTGCTTTGCCAAGGGAAGGGTGAACGATTGGATGCACATCTCGCCTCGCCACTCAAGTGATACTGCTGGGTGCGTTTCGAAGGTGACTCGTTCAATCACGACCGATATCGATTATTGGAGCTATGATCGTCGTGCTACATATTCCACATGACGTGATTTCTGGGAATCTCATGAATCCTAACTTTTGTTCAACTTGCATTCTATAAGCGCTGCCGGTCTCTACGCCCGTGGCACCAATCCGTTCCGCATCAAGTGCGCCGCAGACGGCGAACTTGGTTCGCATCCACGCAAGAGGATAGTATCCAACTTAATCCCAGTCGGGAACCACAATCTCATCTCCGCTAATAAGAATGTTGGCCTGTCCAAGGTCGCTGTGAGAAAGAACGTATGTTGAGCATTCCATGCCTAAGTCTGCACAGTGCTATTGAAGCGCTCTGAACTGTGATCGCGCTGTCCGGATTCAACTAAGGGGTCTATCTAATTGTAGTCCACAGCTGTCATAACATGAGACTAAAAGGCCTTGAGTTCTGAGCAAATATGGGCAATGCAAGTCGAAACATGCTCCTTCTCCTGTATGTTTATCTCCCACTATATTACGTTTAGTCTCCTGCCGGGCATGCTAGGTTCCAAAGGGTAGATCCTATCACCCTTTACCACATGAAACAAGACTATGGGAATTTTGAAGTTGAATTATTGTTTTTAACTAGGAAATATAATAACTCATGCTCTTGCGCTCCGTTGCTCAGATTGATAAGTTTGAGCTTCAGGATTAAGGCACTGCCAAAGCTGAAAACGGCAGACGCATCTCCGGCGTCATGGATTAAGCGCACAAGGCTAGTTTAGGAGATTGGCGTAGCGGCAAGCAAATAGCCAGCGCAACAGAGAGGGTGTAGCATGAGCTATCGCTGTTCTTTGCAAATAATCACCTATGTACTGCCCTTGAGGTGTCAGGGTATATTTTCTTCCAATGAGCCATGAAGTGTTGTCGATTTTTTTGAACAGAATCCCGAACGAGGCCAATAGACACCATATTAGCAGACTACGAGTGAGGAACTGGCTATGGGGTGAAGGTAAAAGATAAAGAAAAGGCGTTATCTGCAAAGGGCCCTAGTTATCTGCGGCCAACCAATGCGATTTGCTGCCCACCAGCCACCACATTGACCACATGACTGACACATAACAGAGGATCTCGGGATTGAGTCCAGTCCCCTTAGAGGAGGCTTTGCTAGCTACATAAGCTGACGACCAAATAGGCCATGTGCAAAGAGCTCTTCCGTTGATAGCGTCAAGATCACGCAGTTGCGAGAGTTTTCGAGTGCTTGGGAGGTATTCATATCGACTCGACCATACCAAACTTGGGGTACAGCGAGGGAGCCTCAGATCTAATAGCATTAATGACAGCAGTATTGGCTCTAGACACCGGATCATACCACCTACTATCAGGAGCTTTACCCTCAATTCGAGGATTCCGTTCAACGATGCTCAGTAAATCGTTCCTATAGAATTGGCGCCCTGGCCCAAAGGTCGCTACGAAATGGCGAGCGTCAACACTTTTGGCATTGGTGTAATAAACGCCCACGTCATCATTGACTCGGCCGCCCAGTTTAGTGTTCGTAAAACCTGCTGAGGTCGACACTCTTCAATCACTCACGTAACAGTGTGGTATTATCTGGCGACAACAACCGGTTAAAGCTTGTTATATCTACATAATATTGGGGGGAAGGTTCCGGGCGTCCTCGTACCTATCTTGAAAAGCGGATGTTGCTTACCACTTGCACCACATGACCACCCTAGGGAGTGACTCCTGCAGTGCAATGCTCAATGCCGTTCAGTTGCTCGCCGCAGCAACATATCATAGTACTACACATGTCTACAGACAGCTTGCTCCCCTAAGCGTAGAGTACATGGTAGGCTTACGGTGCTCGAGAAGCCAGATCAAGATGAATGCCTCCTGTGACATGCTTGGGGAAGGAACGACGGGAGAAGCAATCCCAATAATCCACTACGGAGCCTTCCGGGAAATGTCCGGCGCACACTTAACATCATTAGACCCGGAGCGATAACCATACGGACGAGATTAAGAGCAACTTTATAATGCCAAAAGTTCAAGTCACAACATGCACGCTTGCAGACGTGTTGCCTCAAACAAGACAGGATGCAATATCCCTGCTCTAGTGTCCTGCTCCCTTTCTAGAGGACATCGACGGCGATTTAATTCGAAACATCATTGAAGATACTCGTTAGATCCGTGAGATAGGGCGAAACTGTCCGCGATGTGCTTAGGCCGGAACAAGAACCTAATATCGCTCTTGAGCTGACGGAGTTAGGATTAGATTCGATGATTACTGTGGGAATGAGAGTATGGTGCGACTTAGAGCGCTGCTTACGAATTAGTAGAGAAGCATGAGGATGAAGAAAAAGGCTTTACTGCTTAGGATATTTAGCACTTTCTGAGAGCCGAATCGCAGATTGGGAGGGAGGATGGAAGAATGAAAGCGTCCAGGAAGCAGACGAATAAGTCTGTATAGGTACCTACCTAAGTGTTCAATGGAGTGCCCTACCAACTGCCTGTATATGCGCTTGTCAATCGGATCTATATCACGATAGCATGCCAGTTCTTCCGACAAGAACGATTACCACTTTGGTTCAATGGTCAAGTGGTAATAATTAGTCCCTAGGAATAACCGCCCTCACGGTCAGATATCGTGCGCTATTTTCCGGTTGAACGTTGGGATGCCGGCGAGGAGAAGTCGGAAAAATGCTACCTCACAATTCTTTTTTGGGACTTTTCTTAATACTCTATAAGATTAATAATAATATTATTATTAACAATAATTGTTACCGTCTGTTTGTTAAGGTACCGTCTTTGAAATAAGGGAGGAACGTCTTTTCCCCCCCTCCCTGTACTAATGACTTTCGCTTAATAACAGGCTGTTGCTTATTTGTATGTAGTTTATGCTACTTTGACTTCTTAGCTACGCTGAGACAGGGTCATTAAGTATATCAAAGTATATCATCCCGAGAGACAAGGAACGTGGTGGCATTCAAGTGTCAGGTTACAACGGTAGTTAGTTCGACTTAGAGCCCCTCAGTAAGTAGGTTATATAAGTAACCCATGGAAATTGGCTCGTAGACTATGTTATTGGTGACTTTTCTAGCATGACATTCGAATCATCTACGCAGTTGAGAGAGTGTAGGACGATCCTATTCGGCGTCGGGGTCCCGTAAACCAAGGTCTTGTTAGTGGGGTCGCGACTCCCTCACAGTGGCTGCTGCAACAGTTCGAAGCAATACACCGAACGTTGCATCCCCCCAGGCTTTTGCAATCCACGACACTGTAAGCACTTATTAACCACTACATGTCTAGCCGCTTTCAAGCTCCAAGCATTTGAAGATGAGTCATTCCACCCCGAACAGTTCAACTCCAACCCTCGACACATCTCCCAAATTATCTACAGACAAATACATAGGTACCTACCTACATAAAGCGTTCTGAATAGAAAGGTACGACCAAAGGTAGGTAGGTAACGAGAGTTTTCCCAGGTATCAAGCTAGGAAGGCATGAAGCAGGTGCCAAATATATCTTAGGTATCCAATCAGGGGACGAGTAGGCGAGTACTTACAACAGCTGGCACCAGTATTAAAAGAATCAATTTTCGTTCTGCGTGTATCGAGTCCACGCTTGTCGTGGCTACGATTCTCCATGGCGTCCGGTCAAACTTAGACCCCCAGCAGTTATCACTAATCAAATAAGCTGCTGGGCGTACGCCGTCGGCTTTGGTTCTGTCCCGTGAGATGCAGAGAAGATGAAAAGCCGCTAAGACAAGCAAAGAAGGACTTCGGAAATAAGAGTTTGAATCGACACAACGAAACACCAGGAGTATTAGTAAGTAGGTGGGTAGGGCTAAGTGAAATTTCCCATCTTGATCCCGAGGGAAAGCTATCAAGGATCCAGCTTACATAAACGCTGTCGGTAGCAAATTAGGAGATTGGTTCTGCATACTGACGTGCGTGCGGTAGTCCGCCTCACTCTTTGCCTTGGCTGCCTTAATCTTGGCACCCGTCAGTTCCCGTAACCCACTGACCAAAATCCCAAATTCCACATTCCCCATTCCGCTGCGCAACCCACTGACTGAGAACTGCTTTCACCTCATTGCGCACATCGCTTCTTGGTCCCCTCCTCCGATAGATCTTGGGTTTTGATGTCGGCGGCTGGCAGAGTTTCTTTTCTTTTTATTACTGTCCGGATCACGCGATAACTTGGAAGAACCTTTGGAATTTCATCAGTTGCAACCGGATATTACCCCCTTTTCGCTGCCCAACTTCAAGAATCCTGACTGCTGCCTGCCCCGCCAATCTAACTATAGAGTAAGGAAGTTTCAGTTGGCAAGACATCATATGTCATGGCAATTCTGTTCAGAACGGTGGTCGCTTATATCAATTATCCCGTGCCATCTTTGTCAAAGAAACTCTTTACCTGATCTCAGCGTATGTAATTAATTTCGCTGTATTGCAGATTGAGCAGCAGTTTCGCAACAGCGATTTTCTGACGCAATTCCTACCCGGGAGAGGGGGCAGTGCCGCTGAACATCCCTACGACGGGCAGCCCGTACCAATTTCAATACCACCATTCGTCTCACAACTATCTCCTCTTCTTCTTTCCTTTTGCGAGAAAAATGGATGCGAGCGACTAGTCAACCCGATCGTTACCTAATCCCAAACAGGCGCCCAATCCTCGGTCTGCTATTACGCGACCCTTCTTCCACTACCCACCCAGGTTGCCTTTATAGAATCACTTCCTGTGATCGATATAGGAACATCAGCGGTTCTAGAAAACGCTGGCAACATGGACGCACATCACCTAGCTTTGACATCATCCGACCCGTCGGACATACCTCCTCACAACATTTCTCTTTCTGAATTCGATCAGCATGCTGTCCTGGCAGGTATTCAAGGAAACATGAGCTTTCCGCTTGAGACCCCCGCCGCCGGCAAAGATCCCATTACTCGATGGTATATGAATGACGGGCCATGGGACCCCCTTACGTTCGGGGCGAACGACCATGGCAACCCACCCATCGTTTCCGACATGGAAGGCAAGCAATATGTTGTCCCTACCCGGCGACCCATCGTGCCCTCGGAGTTCATACCACACTCGGACTCTGGCTATGGCAGTGCCGGCTATCACAACCGTCCTAGTATTGCCAATGGCTCAGTCTGCGACGACTCATTTGAGACTAGCCCAGACGCACAAAGCGTCATAGGAGGGTCGATGGTCGATGCGCCTTTCACCGTATCCGACGCTGCGTCAAATAATGTTATGACCTCGGATGCTTTGGCCAGACCCTGGCCTAACCCGGGCCCGATTCGGATAGAAGGGGCCAATATGAAATGCGAGACATGTGATCGGGTAGTGAAGACCAAGTCGGAACTAAAGTTCGTGTTGCTCTTCTCTCCAGTTGCTGTCTGTCATATGTTACGTCATTGTCACAATACTGATTATAAGCCTTCGATGGCAGGAAACACCACCAACGCCACACGAAGCCATTCAAATGCGATGTCGAAAGCTGCGCTCGGAAAACCGAAGGTTTTAGCACTGTTAATGACCTGGATCGCCATAGAAGGAGTGTGCATCCCAATAGTCACACGACTGGCACTCGCTACGTCTGTCACCACGGGACCTGTGGGAATAAGGACAAGATATGGCCACGAGCAGATAATTTCAAAGCACATCTTAAACGAGTCCACCAAATGGTGAACGTCTCAGATGGCGAGCTTGGGCGGTATATTTTCAGGTAGGAGCCGCTCTCATTTAGTCCCTTAAAAACATAGTTCTGATCATTCCTATACAGTGGGCAACTCTCAGTCGATGGCACTCAAGAAAGCTCAAGGCATGATACGGCGTCTGATTACAATGAGTTCGCAGGGGCCAACGCAGAACCAGATAACTGGTCACCATCATTTGAAAATATGGAAACATCCAGGCACCTAAATCAAGTGCAAAGCGAAGATACTCTGTCACTACCGGGTTCTCAACGAGAGCTTGCCGATCTTCGTATTCCACGGAATGCGCCCCGGAATGAGATTTACCAAGAAGCGATATCCCCGGATCGAGCACTTCATACCGCCGTGACCCCACTACCCCCTCCTAACCGTGATCAGCCATCACACGAATCTGAGCTGAATGGGCTTACCTCTATTTCAACCAAAGAGCAGGCAGCGGGCTCCAGGAACTCTCGCCCAGACGCTACTCAGGTCACGGACGCTGATGCCCCACATTATGACGGGCCTCTTACACCGTTGCCAATAGACTCACAAGCGCAAAATCTAGCAGTCCACACAGTCAATTCAGATACATTATGCCCTGATCTTAACGAGCCCGAAAATGGCTCAACATCTACCAAGCCCTTTATAAAGCTGGACTTGAATGCCGTAGACGCCAATACGATTAAGAAGCTCCTCGATACCCTCCAAAGCCACGGGCTGCTCGGGCTGCTCGAGCAACATGGTTACAGAAGAGAGACCCAGCAACAAACGGAACGCACGAAAGCGGAAGTTGATGCCAGAAACAACCTTACTCAGTATCACTGTTGTTCTACTTGCGATAAGAAATTCCCACGCAAATGCGAGTTGAAGTAAGTAAAGACAAAGAGACAACAGTTGTAAATGGCTGGACATTAACTGTCTACCTTGCAGAAAACACGAGAAGCGCCACGAGAAACCATACGGATGTACTTCTCCAGGCTGCGACAAGACGTTTGGTAGCAAAAACGACTGGAAACGCCACGAGAATACGCAGCATTATATGATAGAGACATGGCGGTGCGACGAGAAGAAGAACGGAAGTCCCTCCGACATGTGCGAGAAAGTTTGCTACAGGCGAGAGCATTTCAAAAGCCACCTTAGCAAAGAGCACCAGTTCACAGATTCAAGCATATTGGAAACCAAGCTTGAAATGTGCCGGGTTGGAAGGAACTGCGAGGAGCAGTACTGGTGTGGCTTCTGTCAGAAGATAGTCAAAATCAAGCAGAAGGGTGGTCAGGCCTGGTCCGAGCGATTTGATCATATTGCCGAGCACTTCTCCGGCCGAAATAACCAAGCGCCAAAAGGTATGAGCGAGTGGAAGAACATCGATCCGTCGCGACCAAGTAAGGATTCCTCAAGAGACGATTCAGATGATGATAGTGGCTCCCGATCTTCGGCAAAGACGACCAAGTCACGACGAGGTACCCGAGCGGGGAGTCATGCCTCTGTAGGTCAGTCAAAGTCTAAACGGAAACGGGACCGGGATTTGAGCAGTGCCACGAGCACGTCCAAAAGGTCTAAAATAGAGCTCCAGGGCACCATATGTGTATGCCATATACCCCTCCCCTCCTAAGACACACCGCTAACATGTCCGTAGTGCTTGTGTGGCGACCTCATCACCACGACACAGATCCAATGCTGCAATTACGGTTGCGAACACATACCTTGCGGCGATTGCAGAAGCACACACAAAGGGTCACCACGGTAGAAGGTCAGGCTGCTATGGGAAGCTTGACTAGATTTCTTTCGCGCACTGGAACTGGGAACTGTAATATTAATGACTGATGATATACCCCTGAATATAGCATTTATATTGTTCTTTTAATCAAAATCACCGGCATTCCAATCAGTTAGTATTGTATGGGAAAGTGAGATATATTCTGGGTGGACATTAGAGTCGGTGTGTTAATATCATTGGTAGGTACATCTGTACATAGGTAGGTAATCTAGAGAGTTACTGGACACGCATCCCCCCTTTTGCTGCACACGCATCCATTACCCGATTTGGATGGCCAAGACCTGGCAGACTAAGAAGTGGATCTGATAGATGACCCACCAAAATTACTAGCACTGTGCATCAATATCCTCTCTTTGCCACCCCCCTGACAGCCTACTTGAAGTCATACACACACATACTTGCACGCAGTAAAACGCCGTTTTTTGGTGTTGTCATATTAGTTGAGTAGACTAGCTAATTACATGCATTTGCAGCCCTTTTCTGCAAGGCCATAAGGGCTGCACACCTTCCTAATTAGGACCACTACCCTTACTGCCACCTATCTCCTGTTGGCGGCGTAGTCGTGATGGGTGCAAATAGTGTAGTGGTATTTTAGATGCAAAAATTAGTTGTTGTAGAGGTAATAGTAACAAAGTATGTAGAGAGTAAAGGTAAGTGTTAAAGGTGTAGGTGTAAGTAGGTAGGTTAGGTAAGTGGAGGGTAGAGGTAAGTAGGTAAGTAGGTAAGTGGCTGTTTAGAAATATGGGGCGGGGGGCAGGTGGGTTAGTTGAACTCGCACTTTGCGGGGCTGGCAGCGGCTGAAACGGACCGGCAAATTTTTGACAGGCGG
>Ga0247782_1000355_pt1 | contig 37914 bp, 31 predicted proteins | sample UWRJL019104C5_FD_179928 | JGI IMG/M metagenome (GOLD analysis project Ga0247782, IMG submission 179928) | Plant litter microbial communities from Arlington Agricultural Research Station in Wisconsin, United States - UWRJ-L019-104C-5 | ecosystem: Environmental > Terrestrial > Plant litter >...
CTGCTGCCGCCGCCGCCACAGGTGTGGACGGAGCGTCTTATCAGCCCTAATAATCTTCAAATATGAGTACGTACGCCCTTCCAAAATCCATCTAGCCGCAATAGGTTCCCCTGTATAGTAAAAGTATGTCATTGTGTTTCACAGCCCAACCATAACCTTGCCATGTTGAAAGGCATGCGGAGTGGAAGCTAGCTAGCTAACCTAGCTAGGTACTCGCATGACTCGTACGGGGTGACGCATCTACAGCGTACCCATACAGTCTAAGAGAGAGCGAGAGTGGACCATGTGACCGACATTGACGATGAGAAATCTGAGAAACCTCAAGGGTTGGTTTCAAAACAAGAACCTCGAGTGTTCTTAGGTTTACTTGGGCAGCACGGTCATGCCAAAGCAGACGCCGGAGAACGCTGTTTAGGTGCATAGTAGCTCGGAGTCTGCCTATAACTCCACATATATCTATGCGGAGATACAGATGTATAATCGAAAAAAATAATAGTGGTGTGCAATCTTCATCTAGGTAATATGAATATGTATGTACGGTGACTGCAGTGCATTTACGGCAGATAGTACCTACATCTATGCAACCCGTCTGGTCGCAGGAAGGGTATGGAGCAGAAGCAAGGTACGCAAACGTCCTGAGGTACTCGGGATTGCTGGAGGCACCGCTTCTGTTTCTAAGAGGGTGCAGGGTGGGTCTGCCTACAATTGGCCGATGGGCGGAACATACCTGACTGTGGGTATTGCCAGGTGGATGGTTAGTGCAGAGTAGCAACCCTAGGCTTTCCTTTTTCCGCTTGTTTTACAGCAGCAGACCCCCCTCACGACCACCACGACCACCCTACCTAACCTCTCTCCACCATTGCTGTCCCATACCCATTTCCCTTCTCTGGAGTACCGGGCCTGGTCTTTACCTCCATTTGGTCACTGTCTGTGCAATCCCGTTTCCATTTTCGCTCTTTATGGATTGTCATGGGCTACTAACGCAAGGTACGGTGGGTGGCATGTAGCAACTTTTTGCCAGCTCGCTTCCAACTCAGATCTCCACCCCTTCTCAATTAATCTCCTTCCTCCATCCTTAACTGTTTCCCCTTCCCCCAGAACAGCACCCTCGTCCCACACGCGCGGTGGTACTTTAGTGACTCGTACCCAGCCATAACCTTGTCAGATTTGGTGGACCTGGCGCACCCCCCTTCCCAAGCGCCATGCCACCCATAATTGGGCCTTGACCCTGGATAGCCCTGGGCTGAGGACCTGTCGATCGCACCCTTTCTGAAATAGAGCAAAAGTATTGAGACACCCACCGAGGGCCTCTTAGGTTACCTACCTCCTAGTTTCTCGGTGGATATACACGCTATCCTGTCCATCGATAGTACTATTGCAACTCGGATGTATTCATCTGGGGTTGTACCTAGGCACGCCGTAGTGAACCTGGTTTTGTCCTATTTTATTTTTACTTTTTCTCATGAGCGTTACTAACCTAGCACCCGTACGATTGCTAACTGGGCACCTCTCAGACCGATCCAGGCTTGTGCACCTGACAGATCAAGAAATAGGTGTATATTCATTTATGGCCTTGTTGCCTTAAAAGGTTTCTTTTTTGCCTTTCTTTTTAAAGAAAGATATTAGACATTTATAAAAATAACTATGACATTACGCCGCTATGATTGTTGGGTCTAGTAACTGCTTTTAAAGAATGGACTGCTCTCCGGGAGTGAGAACGATCCAACATTTCAGTACTATGTAACTGCAGGTGGTTGTGAAATAGCAAGCTAGCGGGCCGCAACAGTCCTGAGAGACCGATTCGGGATTGGGGGTGCTTGATTAGCAACAGCATGGGGGTCTATTTAGCAAGGCTCTTCCGCATTTGCAATCGTTTGCTATCATTTGCCTGGTCCGTTCCCCAGCGTCAGTTCGGCTTCCTACAGCGGATGCAGCAAGAGGTTAAGTGAGAAAATATCGCTAATATTATTGCTTGGGCTCTGCCTGGGTCTTTTTACCTTCCTGCCGCACCTATTTTTTTTTTGGTAAAAAAAAAAAAAAAATAATAATAATAAAAGCATCTACAGCAAATACCAACCCTTGCATTGGTTCCCGCCTTGACTTGCATTGCTATTGCCGCTGCTCAATATGTCTGTTCAACGGGCAGTTCGCGATTGCCAATTGAGATCCCATCTGTCGCTTCCATCTAACCTACCTAATTGGAGTAGGTATCTTTCCTTGAACTAAGCCTCCGCCTCTTTCGTTGCTGATTTGCTTTTTGCTCACGAATCTACACTCCTTTGTTGATCCTTTCCCTCCTCTCATCTTATGCCCTCTCCCCACTTATTATTCATTAGTTGTCTAACCTTAGGTTGCCTACACCCGCAGGTAGGATCTAGGTAGCAACTTGGAGTATAGAGAAGAAAGATATACGTGGTATACACTACCTAGGCTACCGTATACGCCGGTTTCTGAAGTCGTCTAGCCGTGTGCTGTTTGTCCAACCCCGGTGTGTCCGGACGGAGAAAGAGCCTGCCTTGCTTCGGGGACGCCGTTCGCTTCAACAGACGCTCCCAGCCATCGAGTTAATCGCGCGTTAAATCTCAAGCGCGAGTCTGGTCCGTTTGGGTGCAACAGGCCTTTCTCATTGGGGCACTCGCCCATTTACAGCAGCACCAGTCCTCGACAACCCTGCCGCGCTGGATCAGCATTGAAGCCTCTTGCGACTTGGTCACCCCCGTGTTTTATGCACTAGCGACTTGTCATTCTCGCCTCTGTGCGCCTATAGAGCTTACCTGGGTAGCTCATTATACCGTATCTCCGCTTCGGTTCGGTTTGTGTGGGCGGGCTCCGATACAACTGTCCTGAACCCCCCCCTGGTCATTTCACTCCCTTGGCCTCTCCTGCCCACTGTTGGGCGCAAGTCGCTTTTGCTTACACCACCAACTACAAGACATACCACACCGCATCAATTTTGCTCCTGCACTGCATCATAACGCCATAACGCTCTGCGCGTCTACTGGGTATCCATCGCCGGTCCACGCCAGCCTACGCCAGCCCTAGCCCGGTTTCCTCAGGTCGTATTACGCGGGTGATTGGGAGCCAAAAAAGCGGCTCGCTCACTCCCGCTTTCTGATAATCCCCGCGCATCCGCCTTCTATAGGTGCCATTTCTATCTGCAGCCCTCACTACCCATTGTTCCGTGCGAGCGCGCGCGCATTCATGCTGGCCCCCATCTTTTCATCTCAACTAACGTCGCCTTTTCTTTCCCCGCCAGCTTCTATCAAATCTCATATTTTGCGCAACCGTGGACATAATTCTCGTCCCCATAGAATTGCTTGGGATTAAACTCACAGTCTAATTTTGGGTTGGGTTTGGTTGTTCTTGATTATTACAGTTTCGGTCAACTGCTGGTATACCTGCATAAGCGCGGGAGCTACGCATCACATCGGAGCGAATCTGCGCCTCGGATGATTTCTCATAGGGCTTCTCGAACATTGTCATTAACGTTTTTTAAATAAGCATAGCGAACTCGCTACAGCCGAGGTTCCATGCACTCAGGGTTAGGGCGGCCGGGATAACGATATTGTTGGATGAACGATGGCCGCTTTCACGGCGCTGAATGGAGGCGATGCGAAGACCTCGGAAGGAATAGGCAGAAGCCCTACAGCGCGGCATCTGGGCTCAGAAGAACGCTCTGCCATGCAAGCCGCAAATCAGGAGACCAAATCCGGCGAGACTTCCGTCGCGCAAGTAGAGCAGGGCCTCAGCACGAATCTAGACCGATCGCACTATCAGCCTCCAGGTTATCCCGAGGCTGAGGGGACGCATAAGCGCAAGCGCTCGGTATCGGCTGAACGACCCCGTGAGGCGATAGGAGCTCATGAGCAGGATCAACGCGCCCAGGCAGAATCGCGAGTGGCATACGAAACTCCGTCGCGAAATCGCGAGTACAGGCACTACGGTGGGGATCCTCCGGAGCGCAGCGAATCTTGGTACGTGCAGCAGTCGTCCCGTGACGACCGAGATCTGCATGATTCCAGGGAGGCAACAGGTGGTGTCCATCCCCAGTCCGAGGAGCAAACTGGCGAGAACACTCGGAGGGCAGCAAGCCACGCAGATTCGATACATGACTATCCAGCCACAAGCCCTGACGGTGATGATAATTCCATGCTTTATGGCGGCAGCTATTCTCAGGACCAATCAAGGGATCCCGTAATCCAGTCGGACCCCAAAAAACGGAAGCGCAATTTCAGCAATAGGACTAAGACTGGCAAGTGCATTTCGTCATTCTGTCGGGATTTTCAAGTTATTCTCATAAGATACTGACTGACTTTTCCAAAGGTTGCTTGACATGTCGGAAACGTAAAAAGAAATGTGATGAGACTAAGCCTGAATGTACGTGTCGCACCCTACTATTGTAAATTTTATACTCACCATGGTCAGGTACCAACTGTGTCCGTGGTGGCTTTGTATGCTACGGGTACCCCAACCAGCGAGCACATCCAAAGATTGAAACTAAGCCCATAGCTGTGCCACTGGAATCTAAGGACCCCAGTTATGTCCCTCCCGGTGCTTATGGAATGCCTCAGCCAAGTACTTATTCTAACCCAACACCTAATAACCAACCTCCCAAACGGGACTCTGTCTCATCATACCGTGGCCCATACCTACGTCTAGAAATACAAAATACTCGCTCGGCTCTGACGGATGATGACCGACCTACGGCTTCAACTATCCCAACAGCTTCCGCAATCAGCTCCGTGCTAAGTCCGGAAAATAAGACTACTCCTTTCTCCGCATACTCAAACGCTGCAAACATGTTTCCCACCCCGATAAGCGCCATCCCTCCCAGCGTGCAGCAATTGAGGACACCAAATAACGAGCGGCCTCGTGAGTACCCCAGGGTGCCGCCATTACACGACACCTCCCGGACCGAGCCCGAGATTAGCCGTCCAGGAACGCCTCGCCCCGGGTCGTTGCCCCAGATGGACGTTCTGGAGCCAACGCCCCCGGCAGCATCGGTTTCTCAACTCCCGAGTACCGATCCTCAGATGGCAGCTAAGCTAGCCTTATCGCACACACAGTACCCCCCTAGCACTAGCAAGCCTCGAACGCAAAAGGAAGAGATGCTCCTGGGCCGAGAGTATTATCCATTTGATCCAGAGCTAGTCCTAGAGCGCCAGAGGTGCAGTGCTGCTTGTTGGCGGTTTAATAATTCAACGAATCCAAATACTGGGGTCTCTGCAACGGAGCGATCTCGCCTCTTTCGGGAGATCCTAAACCCTCGCGAACCTATCCACCTTCCGCTCCAGATGGTCTCTTCCATCATAAGAGCCGGCCGTGTTGGGCAGGAAGTAGTGGTCGAAGCACCGTTCACGTGTGACTACGGCTACAACATTACAATAGGTAACAATGTGCTCATTGGCCGGAATTGCACTATCCTCGATCCTATGGAGATTAATATCGGCGACAATTGCTTCATCGGTCCCAACGTCACTCTCTTAGGCTCCACCACCTTCACCGATCCCAAGAAGCGAATGGGCAGCAAGAGCCCCCAAATTGGTGGCTTCATAATTATTGATGAAGACGTATGGATCGGAGCTGGTGCCATCATACAACACAACGTCAGCATTGGAAGGGGCGCAAGTATTTCTGCTGGGGCAGTAGTCGTAAAGGTATTTTCTTTTTCGTTCATTCAACCTTCGTATATCGTTAAGACGCCACGCTAATCATATTCTAGGATGTACCACGGTATACGATTGTCGGGGGCAATCCGGCAGAGGTCACGTCAGGCATCCCACATTAACAAGAGGGATGAAGCGTGCCGCCTTTTCCTCAATCATCTCAGTTCTGTTAGCCGGTTTTCTGCGTTTCGTTCACGATACCCAAACACTTCGAATCCGCCCTGATTGTACAGATAGCTTGATGTATATCTCACGATACTTTACAGGGCCTCTTTTTACTTTTACTTATTTTTATTTTTTTCCGTGGCCTTAGACCGGGTCGTTATTGAGCCCAAGACCCCGCATGTTATATTCGTAGCCCATGAGAGATAGAGTCATCGAAATAGCTACCATAGGAGAAGAGAGCGGGGCAAAATAAGAAAGAAAGGAGTATCAGTCTTAGAGGTGAGAATTCCCAAGAAAAAAAGAGAGGGAGAAATCAGAATTCAGCCCTGCATGGCACACAGGGCATATAAGATACAGAAATATAAATAACAGCTCCGGCAGCTTGGCCCAGGATCTTGCGGGTTTTGAAAATCAGTGCCTATCTAAATTTTGTCTTCAAATGACAGCTATTTTATTTACGTAGGATCCATTCAGTGAATCGATCTTGTAGTACGAGTAACTATGACATACCTTCCTTATTTTACACAAGGCCGTCCAGTACTAGGTGAATATGTTCCGACTTGAGACCTGGTGTTGGGTGTTAGTCGGTTGTGGGCTTTTGTTAATGAATATAGCAATTAGCTAATTAAAGCCTATTACAACGTACCACAACACAGGCAAGAGCTTTATCAGTACCTACACACGCAGATCATCGCACTCGATAAATAAATAAAAAACAACATGCCCGACCAGTCAAGTTGAACGTTTAATTCTGTATATAGTTAAGTAGGTATTCATGCATGGGACAGTTACACATGTTACATTACGACCCCGGGGCTATAAGCCCCCAAGTGAACGATGACAACATGAATATAGATAACACTCATCCCCACCTAAAGTGATAATAATAGATATATCACGTTTTACCCCTGAACATATATAATGCTACTAACACTGTGGTCCTCCATTGCAGATTCTACTCTCTTTGCGGACAGGCCGTGGATATGCCTGCTTATATGCTCTACCTGCTTTGCTATGTGTCGGATAAGTACATGCCTACCTGGTCAGGCTCACCCACCCGCGGTCCGCTAAGTATAAGGCTGTGATGGTGTTATAGGATATGAGGTTGAGGTCAAGTCCACACATGCAACCAAAGATACAGGAACCGCGGATAATTATTATTATTATCATGAATGCGGGAAATATGCAGCAGCTCCCATCTTGTGTAGTGATAGTTTTTATCCTTATTTTTATGAGGAATATGGGGGGTTATTATACTTGTACTGTGTCTTGCATATCAGATTATTAAAGCCAAATCGGAGCTTAATGTAAGCCTTTCGAGCTCGCTTCTCGTGTCATAATGATGGTAGTATTCAAGTTGTTGCCTTGCCCACTCATTGTCACAGTTTACACTACCGGAGGTTCCGTTATAAACCTATTGTTATTGCACAAGAGAGGAGAGAATCTCTGTGAAGCAGAGATTTCTGTATCCACTTATATAGGCATAGTTGTAGTCTGTGCTCAGTATCTATGCTTCGGGCTGGGGCCAGTCCGGAATAGAGCCGTGACACTCATCAGGCCTCTAATACTTACTCACGTACACCCGGAGTTGGTTGATAACAAATATAGAGACAAATATGGAGTAACAAGGACAAGCCAGCGTAGAGCCTGAAGCGAGCTGCCTCATTACCACGACATGGGGTGTTATTGCGTATTTCACACTTCCGATGTGCAGCGGTCAAAGCTGTAGCCTTGATTTAAGAACTTCACTTCGGTCCCGATTGAATCCTTTACATGCCCACTTTACCTTACATAATCACCTCCCCCAGCCTCCCTGCCTTACGTATCTACCGAACCCCCGAGTACGAACCTACCGTGCCGCTCGATTAACATACATATATATATGTGCCTATCCATGTAGACGATGTTTAGTAAATCTGAGGAAGAAACACGTAACTCATTTTTCTCTTATGCGCGTGTGTACATCTGTATACATGTAGGTATGCGTACGCGTACAGCTACGTGTATGCAGGTAGGTATGCACTAACATGCGCATAGCAACTTGCTCCTACTACCTTATCTACAAATCTAACTGCTGCCTTGTTTTCTTATTGATGCTTATATGTCGGCTTCCGGTGAAAAGCAAAGCCGTTCGTTACCAAACCTCCTGCCCCGTGCCTTATACCCTGTGCCATGCGCCGCGCCTATGTCCGAGGTAAGGCACTGACTAGACCCTTCACACATGTGTATATATGCATACATACATACCTCGGTGTGTGGCTATCTGATTAAGTGTTCGTACACGAACGCATATATAGACTACGTATGGGATCCTGATCGAGCGCTTCGTTGCGCATCGCTCCTAAACTGGGCTACGTAGCTCTCATCTCCAGCCGAAATACAGGATACGTGTTTACGCTTATTTACTAAGGTTGGGAGCGGTGTTCGTGTATGTATGTGCATTTTTAAGTGCTCGACCAACCATTATCGAGGCAACATCTCCTTGGTGCAGCAAATAGGTAGGTAGATAGGCTATTTAGAATTAATAAACAATAAAAGTAAAGACACCGACTTCTATGGCGTAAACACAACGGATGACCCCCAAGCAGTATGCTTCGCCGCGGTCACGAGCGCTTCCTCGTGATCCTCGAGACGGAACTTCCCATCCACCGTATGTCCGGCTGCCTTTCCGATCTTGAGCGTGCCTACCTCAATCATCTTGACCAGGTTTCGTATCTCGGCCCGCGTGTACATCCACTTGCCCTTAAGTTCCAAACTCTTGACAATCATTAGGAAATACGGCAACTCTATATTGCCGGTCAGGCCGCCCATGAGGGCGACACGACCACGTTTGCGCAGGGACAGCAGCGTGCTCTTGATGTGAGACGGCTCGTTGTGCACGGTGTGCGGTGTGTAATCGATGAACGCGTCCGCCGCCCGCCCGCCGTTTGCAGCCTGGATGGCTTGGCTGTCTCTCTCCACATCGCCCGTTATGACGACTGTCTCCACGCGCGGGACCGTAGCTTTCAGCTTGTCCAGGGTGTCGGCGTTACGGCCGAGCGCGATGACGCGAGCGCCTACCGCAGACGCGACTTCTACGGCCGCGCCGCCGAACTGGCCGGTCGCGGGCCCGACGATGACGGCCTCGCCGGCTTTAATGTCGATGTTGGATACAGCGCCATAAGCGATGGCAAGACGGTGGATGAAGGGCAACTCCTCGATCTCGTATCCGTGTTTCTTAACGAGCGCGTCTTCGTCTAGCGGGATGGCGTTCTCGAGCGGGATGACCGTGTGCGTCTGCCAGCACCCTTCACGCCACGTATCCGCGGCCAGTTTCTTGGACTTGGCGTCGCCACCGTCCATGAGCCCGACCAGGACCTCGACGTCGTTGGGGTCGTCCCTTGCCGAGGCGAAGGGGTCGATCAATACGAGCTGGCCCTCCTGCAGCGACACCGCGTCCGAGCCTACCTCGACCACGCGACCGACCGCATTGCAGCCGTAGACCGTGGGTACTGGGAACGAAAAACCAGGGACCTCGTGGGAGATCAGGTAGCCGTGGCTTGTGCCGATGTTCGATGCGAGAACTCGTACTACTGCTGTACCTGGTATGGCCTTGGGAATGTCTCTTTCCACGACTTTGACGTCGGGTGGTGACTTGATGGATTCAAGCAACAGAGCCTTAGCACTGGGCATATTTAATACGTAACTTTCGGATGATGTGGCGGTTGTAGAGAAGGAAAGGATGAGGGTAATATTGAGCTCTTGTTTTCAATCTATAGTTCCTTAATGTTATGATATCCAAGATCTGAGATGTAGTCTAGGTCGGCGAGACAAATCAACTCGTCGTTCTCAACTCACCACCCTTTATGTATGTTGCCTTTCGGCTCGAGGATTCCGTCGATTAGCCATTTCGTTTCATCCTTTATTCATCGCTGCAGCATTATTGTTCTGTGATTCAACCTCCCAACCTTAGAGAAACCGGATATATCGCAGTTACGTCGGCCGTCGGGGTTGATATGGGCGGGTATACATATTACTGGTTTAGGCGTCCGTAGCGGCGTTTAGCATTTCTTTATCTCCTAAAAAATCAGCCATCCGACAGGTGTTTGCGGGGTACCAAGGGCCGTCAACGCTCCCGCCTACGAAACGCATTGACACCATCTTGCCTGCTTTGAAGTAGGGTTGGGTAATAGCAAGGCCTCGGCATCGCCTTCCCAAACTTGAGTTTGGCAACCAGGGTATAGCAGCAGGTAGCTCTAACTCTTTTTTGCGCCGTTTATATCACATGCGAGATGGGCTCGGCCGGCCGCATCATCCAATCGCCGAGACTTGCTGGTTTTTTTAAGTGGTAGACTTTCCTACCTGGGCAAATGTCACGATCAGCCGCACTTCTTAGTGCTTGTTCGAGTAGCCTATAGGGTCATCATACTATGGTGGTAAATGTAATAAAGCCGCATACAAAAGAAAAAGGCGGTAGAGTTTGTTGTCGCAACCACGATGGGATGTTAACGTGTGAGAGATGGTCGGTGTGATGTATTTTTCTAGCGAGTAGATATCTATCTAGGACCAACATATATATATAGGCACATAGTCGATGATCAATGATCAATGATCCGTATTTTCGTGTTGCCTCAGCCGAGACTTCTCTTTTCTTTTTTGTTCAGAATGGTCTGAGCGATGATGCGCCAGAGTTGGATGTTCCGGGTCCATGGAAATCAAATCCTTTAGGCATGTCATTACTAAGAACGCGATTTGGTGGACAATCCCTTCTGCCTCCAAAAGGGGACAGATAGTCCGGTAAGCTATACATACAAGGACTTATGACTGAAATAAGACACAAAGCATTACTTTTGTTCGCATTCCCAGGAGATGTGTTGTAAGCCTTTTCTTTTCCAGCTTCTTAAGAATAGGGTTTTCCCGCTTCAATCGGCACGTAGGTATTTAGGTCGCTTCTCCCTCAATACTAAAACTCGCCTATTCCCTTAGTAGTATTAAGAGCACCACTCTCCACCTAGTATTAGCGTGATCCCATAACCAGAACCACCCTGCAAATATATCTAAAGCCTGATAGAAAACAGGAGATAAAGGGTGCAGCAACACGGGACCGTAAAGTCGGAACAATACTTGGTTGTCGGGGCCAGACCTGGAATGAAACCTGAATGAAGTACAGCATAGTGGGAAAGGTTACTTCCCGTTGCGCGCAGTGCTGGCAGGACACGACAAGACAAGACAAGACTAGGACGCTGAAGGAGGTAGAGCAATTGGATTTGTACGACAATCCATAGGTCGGTTCGGTTCAACGGCTTTCCAGCTTATTTGTCGTATAGTTCTTGGCATCTGCGTTTGTGTTTCCCGAGCCTTTCAAGGATGAACATACCGCCGTCTTTTATTTACCTAGTGTGTGGGTAGGTACTTTACGTAGGCATGTAGAATCGTAACTACCACATGTGGGCAGGCATTTGGTCTCGGGGAAAGTTGCGCACTAGTCGGAATTAGGCATCAGACATTAGCCAATTTGCTACGCGCAAAGGTATAGCCGAAGTATTTTCTGACTGGAGGGTGTTGTACCTTCCTCACCACGCCGTGGCAGCCTGGAAAGGCCCCAGTGACAGTGAAAAGTGCGGGGATGAGCACCCGACGTACAGCGGTATGCTGTATCATTCGCACTTTCCCAACTCTTCAGGGTACTTGTCGGGTACTTTGACGCCTATCTCCAGCTAAACTGACCAGGGTTAGGTACCTAGGCGTCGCCCGGAGTTTGGTTCAATTTCCCTCGCTACTTGATCTGGACAATCCTCCATCATCGTCACGGATTTATCCACGGAGCACGCCACTTGTTTCCGATAACCACCGAAGCATTCCCACCCCCAGTCATTACAGGTGGTTCTTGGTAAATAATGATTTCCAGGCGACATTGATTATTACACTTACATACATACGACTGCCCAGCGCAGAAAAGCTGTCAATCTATCTTCCGGTGTAAGAGTGGGAGGGAGGGTCCGAGAAATACCACCACCGCTCGCTCCCCTTGCCCTAGGACACGTCCATCTGGATTTGGTATTCTCTTAATTCCTTAAAACTATCTCCTTTCGCACCACATCCAGCCGCCTGAGAGTGGAGCATCACCACACGACTCGGCCTCTCCCGTCGATTGTAGTCCCCTTGCTAGTAGTGCGTGCTACGATTGTGCTCGCTGTGCGCTGCGCTTCGTCTCGACCGTATTCATAGCCTGCTGTCGGGAGCCAGTTAAGGTTGGTGGATGTACGCACACTGCAGTTAACGCCGAAGAGTCCGCACAATGGAGTCCGCACCATTACATGGTTATCAGACGAGCGTCTTTCGTGCTCAGCCACCTGAAGGTACTCAACGCAAGATTCAGAAGCGGAACAGACCTCCTGTTAGCTGTCTGTTATGTAGAACACGCAAGGTAATTATTCATCTCTCATTCTCGTTTGCCCTCCTCTTCTCCTACCGCGTCATCGCCTAAGCCTTCTTCCAGGTAAAATGTGACCGCCAACAGCCATGCGAGCGATGCATCAAAAGTGGCGAGGCAAACTATTGTGAATATGCACCGCGTGCTGCGCGTAAACCCAGAGGGTCAGAGCCGCGAACCCAGCCTGAAGCGCGCAGTAAACCTGAAGCTGTATCGAGACCGGTGCTCCAGGTGCGGTTGCAAAAGCTGGAGGAGATGGTCAATGGGCTTGTCCATGTCAGCGGATTCCAAGACCACTTGTCAAACACGCCGTCTAGCTCGGATCATCGTACCGAGACCGACACTCGCTCTGAATTGAGCTCACCGCCCAGTCTGAGTGCACCCAGCATTCCTGTTCATACGTCCACCAGGACTGGCGAGGGTAATTACGTTGGGGGAACTCACTGGGCTTCTATTCTAGAAAGCATCCATGACATTCAAGGTATCTTGGATGCCGAGCTTGACGTTCATCCGAGTCCTTCGCCTTCACCTTCGAGGCATGGTTGGCCCACCGAATCTTCAGATCTTATATTTGGACGAGGCGAAATGATCACCCACGAGCAAGCTGTGGCACGACTCCCACCACAACACCAGACTGACCGTCTGATACTGCTTTACTTTAGACACAGATTCACCACCGCACCTTACATTCATACCATTAAATTCCAAAGAGAATACGACTCCTTCTGGAGAGATCCAAAGTCAGTCAGCCTCTTATGGATCAGCTGTTTATCTTCCATACTCTGGGTAGCCACCTCGATTGCTTTAGAGAAAGGCGAGAGCGGCTTGTCCGATGCTCCTCGCCCGGACCAGTTATCTACCCTGGCTGTCGATTGTCTTATTTCTGGCGACTATCTGTCCGCTAAACCCTACTCTATTGAGGCGCTTTTGCTGCACGGCTTTACTGAGATGCGAAGAAAACATCTTGTCGATTCGAGTTTGTGGACCAAGTTTGGGCTGACTGCCCGGCTAGCTCAACGTATGGGATATCACCGCGATCCCAAATATCTCTCCAATGTAACACCATTCGAAGGCGAGATTCGCCGCAGAGCTTGGTTCTTCATCGAGGTGTTTGACGTGTTGTTCTCGTTCCAGCAGGGCGTGCCTCCGATCATTCGGGACGACGAGTGTGACACCGAATCTCCGTCCAACCTTTATGACTCAGACTTTGACGAGAATATTATGGTGTTGCCGCCCTCGCGCCCCCCATCCGAGCCAACATCCACACTGTACCTCTGTCTCAAGTCCAAGCTTTGCCGCATCCTACGCCGCGTCCTCCGCCAGACCTTATCGATTCACCCACCACCGTATGAAGAAGTTCTTAAACTTAACGAAGAACTTCACCACTACCACAGCCAAGTCCCTGTGCCTCTACAGATAAAACCTATTCGTTCTTACAGCTTTACCGACCATACTTACGACATTATGCACCGTCTAATGCTTGAAATGATGTTTTTGAAGAGCTTATGCGTCTTGCACCGCCCGTATCTCAACCGGGAAAAGGACAACCCACGCTATGATATGTCTCGAAAAACATGCCGAGAGGCTGCATTGAGAATGCTGGATCTTCATGCGGAGTATGATGAGGAAAGCAAGCCTGGCGGCCGGATGTTTGAAGATAAGTACATGCTTACTTCACTGACGGTGCACGACTTCTTGATCGCATCAATGATATTGTGCTTAGACCTGACGGAAAACATGCCTACTAGGTAAGGCTATTTTAAGCAAAAGCTAAAATTTTCCCGTTTTTCTAACGCCCGTTTAGTCCTGAAGATAGATCGAGAAAACTCAAGGCCCTTGGGACCTCGTACAAGATCTGGTCAGAGAGGAAGGCCAATTCAAAGGAGGCGGCACATGCCACCAAGGTTGTCGGAGCCATCTTAAGGAAGGTTTCCCTGCCAGATGCGTTTCGTGCAAAACCACCGCCTCCACCGCAGAGTGATATTAGGGATGGCTCCATTGCCATAATCCTAAACAACGATGCTCAACCGCCGTCGCCACCCCGCATGCCTAATCCATACGACCAATCCCACCTTCTTCCGGCAATTGATTACCAGCTTGATTTCATGGATGTTGTGCCACTTGACAGTATCCTCAAAGATCCTAATATGGTTGACTGGGTGGGTGTTGCCCCTGTTCCTCGCTAGAACTTGAGTTGCTAATTCCATGACAGAGTCTCATAGACAACATCCTCCTAGATCGACCAGAGAATACCTATCGCCCAATGTCGTAGACCCTACTCTGATACCTTATTAGAATATAGATGATTGTTCTGGCGTTGCTTTGTGGGAAACGGGTGGCGTGGACATCCCGGAAAGGATACCTAAGCGTCTCGTATGGCCCATTGCACATTATGCAATTCACAGATACTACTTCTTTATCCCGATAGCTACAGGATGCTACGAAAAAGTAATTTATATTCTTACCGTCAATTGCTTGTCCTTGAACGAGTTCCTTAAAACACAACCAGCACCCTTCTACCGTGGCACTGCTAAGTATAAGCTGAGTATCAAGCTATGTGACTTACTAATCCGGTCTGCTTAGGTACTTGTTTCACCATCAAAAGCTTCGTACTCTTAGATACTACCCAATAGAATATAAAAACAATAAGAAAACCTAAAGAACCATTTATATGCTAGCCTATCATCTCAAGGTAATACTTATATCCGATCGTTTTCTAACTTCTAAATAAGTAAACCCCACCTGCCGGTCAAACTCCCCGATAGCTATTTCCGCGATCTCCTTGCATCTATAGACAGAAAGTCGTTTAGGTCGTATTGCTTATCCGAATATTTGTAACCAGAATGTTAACCCATCTGCATGGTTCTTTTGTACACTACGTTTTATCCGCACCGCTCTACTTCTGCTTCTACTTCTGCTGCTGCTTGTAATTTGGTTTGCTTGATTTCTTGCTTGCTGACTAAGATGAGATGGGATAAACTGGGATGAAATGGAAAGCAAGGAGAGTGCTGTCGGCTCGTAGCTGTATTACTAAGCTAGGAAGAGAAGACGTGCATACAGGGTATGTCGGTGGACCAATTGCTTCTCACTTATTTATACGATGGGGCCTGGTCGTATGTATTTCTTGCCCTTTGACCACCGCTATCTCCGAAATGGGCTTTTATTGATGATATTTCCGATTACTTATCAGTGTAAGTGACTAGACCTAGCTGGGCTACCTAAAAGTAAAGGATATACTATCCCTAAGGGAACAAGGCGGGATTAACGAGTTATCGTGTAATGCTGTAGGACTCTGATTTTTAATGGAGAAGCTCCTGTTGGCTTGGCCGGGCTCAGATTCGCTCCTCATCTAATCTTGTCGCCTCCGCCCTCCGTTATTCCCAGGTGCTGAGAGATTTCTAAAGCACCGAGCGAACAGGCCATCGGGTATAGCGAGACGCCGCTGAGAGTAGTATTAACAACTTTTATAATAGTTTCTAATACACTTATCTAGGTGTTCTCTAGCTTTCGTACCGGCTGACATGCAACACTTTCTTTCAGCATTACCTAAGCTTAGTAGGTATCTGTTAGGCTATAAGACGGGTTTATAATATACGACGTCCGAATACAACCATTGCCCGACGACCTAACAGCTAAATCCGTGCCTACTACGATACTTCAAAGTTCTATGGCGACACCCAATACCAATACTGACTCTAATATCCATACTATATTACCGTCCCGCTAGCGAGATAGTCCGAAGGCCCCGCAGGGGATGAGAAAAGACTCTTATGCTGGTGAGCCGAGCATATTGACGCATAGTATGCTTTCATCGGTCCGGTTACGTATAATCCTGAGGGAGGAGGGGAATTCCAGGGTAAGGGCCGAAGGAGATCTCCTTATGAAACAGACGGCGTATGGTTTGCTACCCACTCTTATTCTTTCAGATCCCTCTGTTACGCACATGTTGCATTTCTCACGTGAAAGCTCTTGGACGTCATGTGTATCAATCACATGACCAGCAAGATGTCCCTGCATTTGAACAACCACCTATCATCACTTCAAGTGTCCGGTTTGGGGGAACTGAGACGCCATTATTAGATAGATGCTCTAGAGTCAACACTTCGTTGCGTTAACCCTGCCGCACGATCAAAACAGAAACCAAACATAGACACACGAAATCAGAGATTGTCACGAATGGAATTATTCCTGTGATGGCTGACGCTCGTCACGGCGTTCCACCCTGTACTTGGCGGCGCCGGACCTGTTCGCGATTATCCAGTATCTTCTGCGCGTACAGACGGGCCCAATTCCACTGTTATCCGCCGGTTAGCCAAGGGGAGCTTGGATGAATGAGGGCGAGAGCTTAGTATCTGAGTCGGACTGCGGGGACGATTAATCTTCGTACGGGTATTGCTGTATCCTGACTGGAATACATGGACGGTGTTGTGTTTGAATGGTTGTGACTGAGTACGCTCGTGGACAAACGTACAGTATATAGGGCCAAAATTCCCATAATATTGGTGTTGAATACCTGTTGTTTATAACGTCATGTTCAGAATTCATAGGGTAGCAGTCAACCGTATGGGGCAAGGGGGTTAGCATATTTTGGTGGGGTTGAATTGGGCGGCAAGGAGCTGAAATTAGCAACAAAGCTTGCCGTCGCCTGCAGCTCCCTTCTTCACTAGCCAATCAAAGAGCTTCATGCCCGATCCAAATAGGCGCCAACGGTCTAGGCGCCTCCCTCTCGTTATCTCGCCCTCATAACTTCTCCCGAGGCTGGCGAACTCGACAACATCTCTTCTTGACCATGACCATGTTTTGACTTGTAAACACTTCTTTGGAGTCTTGGATTGTAAAAAAGAAAAATCACTTACTCATTTTCGACCGCGTCACACTAAAGAGATCTATCTGTTTCACAATATCCAATAAGCTTGTTTGGCGGTAAGTGCGGGGCTTTCCTGTTTCCTTGACTATGACCTGTTCTTCACCGATTGCCTGCTTTGTACACCTACAAATACATGGAAGGGACACCACGTCCGTATTGTCCCCTTATTCTCATAGCATCCTCGTATTGCTAGAACCTCATGCTGCATTCATGGAGAGAGCTCTGTTGGGAGCTTTGAGGAGATCTCTCAACCTAACCGCCAACATGGCGGTCTGATAACAATACGTCGACCTAGGCCGACACAGCTAGCTAACGTGAACCCAGTAATTCTTCCACTTCGGACCATTGGCGATAAAGGAGCTGGGTAGAGCCTAACTTAGCGTGTTGTGCAGCTCGTAGCTGCGCTCCTGTTATCAGATCCCACAGCATTCTCGACGCATAGTGTACAGAGACAACTGCTTGTACATGCATCATGTCGGCCCAATACTATCCTCCCCCGCCCCCTTCGAGTGGTGCTAGTCCAGGAGGTATGATAGATTTTGGTCTTTTCCCTCTCCTATTTGTATCCTTCCTGCGGTGATAAATATGAGCTCTGGAGCTGGTAGATTATCAAACTATGTCGGTCTTCGATGCGATGGTTCTGCTTTTACATGCTGCACGGTTCCGTGTCGGATGAACCTTAAATTCATCTAGATTACTATCCAGGCTACGAAAGACAATCTGTTAACCGAGTCATGCAAACATCTAACAGGCCCGCAAAAAAGCTACCCACCTCCTCCGAGCTCTCCGCCCGCCAACCAGACGAGATTCTACCCGCCGCCGCCCGGCACGCCGAGCTACCCACCTCCGGGCGCAGCCCAACCGATTTCACAACCACAACCCCAAAACCCGGTCCAAGCTTCACAATATGCGCAGCATCATTACCCGCCTCCCCAGCAGCAGAGCTATCCTGCCCCTCCGCAACAGAGCGTCTCCCCACCGCTAACGACCGGCGCACCTTACCGCCCTCCATCAAGCCAACCCTCGTTGCAGCAGTCGCATTCGCCCCCGCCACAACAACAATACACGAACCTTCCCGTTCGGAATAATGTGAATGAGACGCCGCCAGGGAATGCGCCCGCTTACTCAGATGTAGTGCCCAACGCCCCGCAAGGCTACCCTCAAGAGAAGCCTCAGGCGCAACAGGCGCCTCCCCCCTCAATGTCACCCGCACCCGCGCCTAACATGCACGCAGGTGCGCCAGCACCTGGAAAATTCTCCGGCGCCGCGGCGACGACGATGGACGATGTGGGGACGTTCAATGGGGGCTCTTACCGGATCAGCCATCGGGACTGCAACACGATCGTGACAATCCAATTGGCGATGGGCTGTCCCCTGACGGCGAAGCCGGGCGTGTTGGTGGCCATGAGCCCCACCATCACCCTCAAGGGCGAGTACAAGTTCAGCATGAAGAAGCTGGTGGCAGCCGGCGGCGAGCTGGGGCAGTCGACGTTCACTGGGCCGGGAGAATTGCTGCTAGCGCCCAGCATGCTGGGCGACATTACGACGATCCGGCTCTCCGGAGAGGAGTCGTGGAGCGTAGGTAAAGACGCCTACGTCGCCAGCACGCAGGGCGTCATCCGCGACTACAAGCGCCAAGGCCTCGGAAAGGCCATGTTCTCGGGCGAGGGCCTCTGGGTGCACAAGATCAGCGGCGTCGGGTTGCTGTGGATCACGAGCTTCGGCGCCATCATCCGCAAGGACCTCGCCGAGGGCGAGAAGTACATCGTCGATAACGGCCACCTCGTCGCCTGGAACGTCAAGTACGTCATGGAACGCGTCGCTAGCGGCGGCATCATGGCTGGTTTTGCCAGTGGTGAGGGTCTGGTTTGCAAGTTCACTGGTCCTGGTACCGTTTTCATCCAGACGAGGAACCCGGTAATGTTTTTGTTTCTTTTTTTTTTTTTTTTTTTTTTTTTTCGGCTCCCTTTCCCCTCTCGTCTCCTCATGTCAACCTCGGATTTGTTTATTGCGATCGTTGCTATAATTTGCGATCTTGAGGCAGTCCTGGCTAACTGGTCCTTGTTAAACAGCGTTCCTTCGGAGCTTACATGGCAGGCAATGCAGCTCCGCCGTAATCGGCATGCGGTCGGATCGTGTCACAACGTGAGCGCGAAATCGAGGATCAGGCTGGCGTGCCACATCATTCCTGCATCGCCGACATGGATCGAGAAGGCATGCCCCTAGCTAGAGAGACAGGCCAACTAGCCAGCCAGGCTGGTTTACTGAACGGCTTTTCCGTTTTGACTTGAATAAGCATTTCACCGGTGAAGGTATTATTGGGTTACCCAGGTCAAAGAACGAACGAACGAACGGGCTTCATTATATTGACTTACTACGCTAGATATTCCAGCTAGCCATGTCCGCAATTGCATTACATACCCGCAATCGAATACGCCTCATCTCATCTCATCTCGTCCCATGATTTGTCGTTTCTCCTGTGCTTTGAATTCCATGTGGGCGCCATGTGTTTCGTTATCCGCGCGCACACGTAAACGCCGGCTTCCTCCGGAGTTTTCAGTTAGGGAACAGCCACCACCACCTGGGTATTCGCTTTTCTTGTGCTATTTCCTTTTTTTCTACTTCGCGCCCGACCGTCAGCCCCGGTCGGAACTTCGCTCACTGTCGATTGATTGATGCTTTTCTGCAGTTGTTTCACTTGTTTGCCTACATGTACCTTCCTGCCTACCTGCCCCCCTACGTAACTAGTTAAGCGCCCAGGTCAAGTGCTTAAATGAGTAGGAGCCATGCACTCTACTTGGGTTATGATATGGCTTACTCTTCTTTTCTTCTACTTAGGCTCTGACATAGGTAGCGAGTTCGAGAAGGTCGATTGATCGGTCGGTGGAACGATGGAATGACATGATAACCGTTCATCAGCAGATGAGCGAACTGCGTGCTACACCGCTTTGGCGTGCTCATGTCCATATTCTTGCTCGTTCTCGTGCTCGGGTTCGTGCTTGTTGTTCGGAATGGGATGGGATGGGAATGCTCTTCCCTCGTCATCGGGTACCTATATAGGTTAGGTACATAGGTTGCCGCGTGGCAGTACTGGTACTTAGTATATGGGACTTGCATTCACATGGGATTTCTAATGGGATTCTCTGCCTTTCGTGGCGTTTCCCAACCCAGGTACCTGTCTATCTACCCAGGTTGCATGATAGCTATCCATATGCCTGGTCTTCTTGAGTCATATCCCTCTCTGTTGTACCTCCAGGCCTGTCTATTCAGCAACTTAGCTACCGTCGTGGCGTCTTGACTTTCCCCCTACTCACCCGCAGATACTTGCCTGTCTGTCTGTCTGTCTGTCTGCCTAGGCACCTGGGCGCTCAACTAGCTACCTGCATACATACAGACATACATGCATCTGCATAAGCAGGCTCATCGGTGAGGAACTTCGTGTTACGAACCTGCGGAAAACGGGGACGTTGGAATGGCGTTGGATGGAAGGAATGGGATTACTCGTACGCGTCGACAGTGAAGAAACGGAAACGGAGAGGAAACGGACTGAGCGGAGCCGTTTGAGCCGCGTCTTTACGTAGTTGCGTCTTGATCTACTCACTCGCTTCCTCAATGTACGCCCCCCTCCGACAAGGAGCTAGAAACTTACATCGGCTAATAATAAAATGCCCCGGTGGCATACCATGCTAGTGGTACCAGTATGCGGTTTTCCATCCCTTGAATTACGAGTATACTTTCGTCTGAGGACTCTTGGCGCGGATCGATGAGCGAGTGTGTATGCAACGTACACATATGAAAGGAATAAATGAGTAAGAGCTTGAAAAGAGAGACTCTCACGTTGTCACATAAGTTCGACATAATTCTTATCAAGTGAGCGTGGCTCGATGGTCCATTAATGGCTAGGCGTTTATGCTGATCATCTCTCATGAGCAGCTATAGTACTGAAGGTTTCTCTAATAATTGTAAAAGCAATGACGGGTTGGCGTGGCTTGGTGTGATGTTCAGAGGGTCCGAGAGTTCGTGAGATAAGTTGCCTACTAAGCAACAGCTCACGACATTACCATCCAAGACTTTTTTCTACCAAGCCCCTTCCTGTAATACTGAATCCTATCTCATCCTATACATTATATGCTGGTCTACACACTTTTTCTAGACCGTCTTATCCTGTCCCTCCTATCCAATCCAATCCTATCCAGTATGATCATCTGTAGTACCGTCATAGCCTGACCCTTTTGCTCTATCTTACATTATTCTATGCTCTATGAGTCCTTTAGTAGAGCAAAATATCTACCCAATCATTCCACAGCTACGTACCTAAGTATTTGTGCAGCTTCCATCTCCCAGAATAGAAGGTCCACCTTGACCCGTACAACAGGGTCGCGCAACGGGGTCGCGCGTCGGTGCATAGACACTCACCTTGCCCAGCCTAACCATAACCACAAACATCCCGGATGAACCGGTATATCAACCCATCTCGAGTCCGCCTACCCACCCTCGTCCCGTGGATGGACTTGGGTAGAGCAGGACTGAAAGTGGACCGGAGTAGTAAGTTCGCAAGTATGGTGAGTGGATAAGTAGGCAGCTAAGTAAGATCTGAGTGATCAGTCTTGTAGAGACGAGCAGACAAGACTTTGCTAACCTGGTTCTGAACCAAATAGGGAGCTGGAGTCGGCATCTTCCGAGAGGCGAGGATGTGAGGTAGGTGGGCTCATCTATAATTATTATTATTCTAGGTTAGAAATGACGGAAATTTAATAAGGTCTCTCACTTTACCTTACCTTTCCTTGCATTCACGTCGTATTATTATCCATCAACTCGCGTAAACAAGTGTAAGCAAACATGTGTTGTGTTCTTTTTTGAAAAAGCTTGGTTGTGTTCCTTTCGAAAAACATTTCCTTTTTAGATGTGGAACGTGGAAGTAAGCTTTTCAACCCCTGTTGCCTCCAAAATGTGGCGAGTGAAGAGTATAATTCTTACCATATTCTGCTTTGGTATTACTTAAAGGCGCTTAATAGCATGAAGGGTACGATATGGTGTCGGTTATACATATGTCGAGTCCGTATGGAAGAACTGACTCTGCTATGATATTAGGGTTACTGTCTTTTACTTCTCATCGTGTCCGGTCCCGTTCTATCACTTCTCCAACTATCACATGTCTAGATTCAATGTGTTGAGTCCTTCCTCGAGGAGTCAGAAAGATAGCACACGATTACCTCTCCAGTTCTTATTTCACCTTGACCAGAAGTGAGATTGGCATCTTGACGTGACGTTACATACGCCTATATCTCTGGGCAGCAGAGAACGCAAGGTGTCGTGTTTAGTAGAAGAAGCGCTTGAAATGGGGGCGCCACGATGAGGATTATTACTAGCATGTCTCACTCATTGCGACTTTTACCCCGGACTCTATGCACAAACACTTCGGTAATCGAGGTAGCAACCACTAATAATAAATAAGCACATAACACAAGAATTAAACCGTCATTAGTGTAGCGGCAAGTCCCGCGTCGCGTGACTACTACAGACCAAAGATTGTGGGTTGACACAGGACAGTTGGGCTTAGTAGTAGTAGCCACTGGCTCTCATATGGTGTGTGCAACACGTTCTGTTGTCACAACAGGGTACCTAAGAAGTCCGATTACACTCGAGTCAAGCGAGAGCGTTCGAGGTGACGCAAAGACTAAAGGACAAAGGGCGCCGTGTGGTATTGCCGATAACTGGCTGGGGCAAAAGAGAATTTGGTAGTATTGCCCGTCTTGGGTGTCATGTGTCCCGTGTCGTGTTATTCCCCCGCCGGTCATCCTCGGTGGACTCACGATTTGTTCACCTACTTACCTACAAATTATTAATACTGATTACTCGCGAGTAAAAAACATCGTATATTCTTGTACTGGTCAAGCCATAGAACGTGCGGTAGCGAGGTGTTTTTATCTTAGGGTAGGCCAATGAGTGTCGCATCGGGCGAGGAACGATTAACGTGCGAAAAGAGTAAGTCGAGACCGGGCTCGGAGGCTTGCTCGCAAGGCAAATTCTGACTGGTCCATGAGATTCGGCGTTGATTTAAGTTAGTACCTAGCTTTAGGCTGGTATATAGGCGAGTTGTATGTAGGATCATGTACGGCATACAGCTGGCGGTTTGTCATCTCCTCGCATACCGATGTTTAGGTCAAAATCCGATCGATCGATCATGGCCATTTCAATGAAATGCCATAGGATCGTTTTTTAAGCTTTACGGCTCCTCCTGGCTTTCGTCCAAATCCCTCTCGCTTAGTCTTCGATCATTTAGAGGCGTTCTTCCCATCCTTTGATGCGCTCAAACACCCGTAGGCACAACGGAGTTAAAGCTGGACGCTGGGTGGCTTTCCTTTAGTACAGTAAGCGTCCGAAGTAGGATTAGCGTGGTACGGTCTTGGCAGCAGCCATCACGTAGTAGAAGACGAAACGTGGACAGCTGTAGTGAATAGCCTATAGGGAGGTAGGCAGGGGTAGAACTTGTTTTTCGGGGATTTTGCGTAGATCATAAAGACTCTGCCCTATATACTAAGTTACTATAGTCATCGTTACCATCGTTATTAACTCTAGTCAAAGCAACCTTTTGGAGACAGCGCTGATGAATCCCTGGACCGCCTGTCGTCTATGCTATACCTAGGTGCCCCGCCCCGAAGACTCCCGGGGGCTACGGTACATGAGAAGAAAAGGGGCGTCAGCCATCCGCATTGCTTTATGTATGTAAGTTATGCATGTCTGTGGCCTGTCAAATGGATCGGAACGTTGTATCAAGGGCTGAAGCCGCACGTGTTGGGCAGGGCACTCTGTGGCTCGATTCGTCGAATGCGAATATTATTGACGGAATAAATTGACACAATATAGGTAGGGCGGCCGACTTCTGCAGAGACTTGCGTGTACCTACTGCTGTACTGGTACGTGCGGCCGCAACTGGCTCTGGCCCTGGCCTTAAACCACCCCATCTGGGCATCTAACCGTCCGTAGCAAAGCTTGTGCTTATGTCCGGGCTTAAAATAGCGAAAGGGTCTTGTCAGGGCCAATGAGGGTCAATGGGGACGGTTTCTTGGCAGATCACTTGGAGAGACTGCTGGCGACTGCAAATTTACTAAAAACAGAGGACACAGGCTTTTAGTTGGATGGGTTCACTTGGCTGCGCTTGCCACGCGAGGTTAGGTACCTGTAGGTACATACGGATGTAGCTATAAACCTCGGTAGGCATGATCAACATGAATTGTCCAAAGAGAGAGGGACAGAGGCAAGAACGATCGATCTGGTGAACTGGTAGCACAGATGACAGCTTACTACTATGTTAGTATGGGTTGGTCCGTGCTCTATTTCTCAAATCATGGCCATCCTTTCCGCTCGACCAAGTCAGAGCAAGGTATGATCTGGGTCAGCAAACTGTGCTTGTGCGCCACGGATGTGGACGCGCGAGCACCTCATTCGCTGGGTCGTTCGATAGGAGCTTAATAATTTCTCGCGTGGTCGATGCAAGCGCAGTCGGGCTTGGAAGGTCTTGGGCGTTCGAGAACCCGAGCCCAGGTGAGCAAGTCTTCCAGCCCGTAAATACGCCGAAGGACTACCTATTGCTTGCAGAAACGTGTGCAGGACTGATAAGATCTAAGCACTAGGTATACTGTAAAATACTGTATGTCCTCGAATGGTGGACAAACCGTATAATAAAACGAAGGAATGGGCGGGTGGCTGATGACCGTGTCACCCACGGCACAAGAGAATTCCCACGGACATCCGATCGGACTCTGCCGGGTCGATGCGATGTGCAAATAAACACATAGTCAGCCGTTGAAGCTGGGGTGTTTGCCTGTTAGGAATGCCAAGATCGTCCACTCAGACGATGGAGGGCTAGCGAATAAATATAAAAGACTCACATCCTCCCACGACAGAACAAGAAGCTTTTTCCTAGACGATGCCTGCAGGAGTATGCCCCCCTGTCCCCGAACCCACCAACTAGTCTCAGCTGGGCTGGCGTCTGTCGCAACCACGAAGATCACTCAGCTCTGACGAGACGAGGCGACCGCTTATTTTATTATTAGTGTCGTAAGTGAAATAAGCTTCTTTTGCATGCGCCCACTCACATCTCTCGTCGGCATCCTTCTCCTTCCCTTGTATGTACCTCGCAGCTCGGTACATACTCCCTCATCGTTCCCCCATTGTTCTTAAAAATTGTGCCACTTCGCTGCTTAAGCGCTAACCAAGCTCGGCCCATAGCCCTTAAGGCTGACTCCTGCAACGTCCTCGCTCGGCCTGCTTAAAGAGGGCCGGAGAGACCGCAACCTCCCAGCGTTGCACTTGGCATGATTTGATTTGGATAGGAGTGGGTTTTTCTTTGGAATAAATCAATATCCCCTATCGCAAGATGCCAGCGCCAAAGCCCGAGTTGCGAGTGCGTCGCTATCATAGTAGGTCCCGAAATGGATGCACGACTTGTAAGATGAAGCATATTCGTTGTGACGAGAGAAAACCGTTATGGTAGGGTCGAATTCACTTTCACCGTATATGCCACGCCGCAACTTGAGGTTCCCGGTCTTGGATTCTGCCGGAGGCACTGTCGAGTGTTGGTACTGCGGACCTATCGCCGTAGCCATTTGGCAGTCCGAGTTGTTCGAGACTCCGCTCCTGAGCTGTCGCGTGGAAGGTTGATGGAATTTGGTGGGCTAACTTGGCCGTACGCAGCACGAATTGTCTCGTCAAGGGGGGCGAATGTGGCTACACAGATACCAAGGCGACGAAACCAAAGCCATGCGCACCCTGCAATGTTAGCAAAGTGGACGAGGATCGATGGCACGCTGGAACAAGTACACTGAGGACCACCATTCCGAATCATATGTTTGTCGGTTACCTGGTAGAGATGGCGGACGAATCGAGATTTTTGTTTGACATATGTAAGTTGCCGACCACCTTCTCAAGGAATCACTGTGTCAAAGACAGGTCGACAAGACTGACTCGAATTTCTATAGTCACGCGGTACCGGAGTGTTGTCTCAAAAGACTCGTTGCTACAACCAGAGTCATTCATGTAAGAAACCCTATTCAACACCGACGAAGCCACCCTATGCCTGACTGCCAATCTAATAGCATCCGCCGAGCATTGTCGAGTCCCGCATGTCTTCACGTGGCCTTACTCATGACAGCAATTAAGTATACATGGGACACCGGTTCAATGGATCGAATCAAGAAATCATTCCTTCACCACAAGCTCGAAGCCATCAAGTTCGTCAACGAACAGCTGCAGAACCCCGGGATGGCGGCAACAGATTGCATAATAGCGAGTATAGCTGCCCTAGCTCTGGCTGAGGTAAGTTTTATGGTCTACGTGATTGGTTTGGGTGCAGCTCTTCGTACTGTCAAGAGCATAGTCGACTGACAGCGCACAGAGCGCATTGGGTTGCCGAGACACAGCAAAAGCGCATATGACTGGCCTGTCACAAATTCTAGAGATGCGTGACGACGAGATGATCACAGGCGGCAACATTTTCCAAAGCTTAGTAATATTGTAAGTATTGGTTCCCCATTCAACCTCCTGGTGTTTATGCTGACGGCCTTGGTGTGCCATAGAACATCGAGAGGTACAGGCAAGCTCACTCTGCGCGAGCTCTTAGAAGCCACCGAAGGCATCGAGAACCCAGAGTCACTTGGAATGTGCTCGTTCCGCGTTATTCCAGACAGGTTTCGTCGCTTGGTGGATAAGGAGGCGGACTTCAGCGATAAAACGTATAGCGAAGCATTGGAAGAGGCGACGGCGGGTACGGGCGCGTTAGAGATCAAGCCGACGACACTACCAACCAATGCGATTAGCCGAGCGCGATTGATGAGCTGCTACCTATGTGTATTCGCCATGCTAGGAACGAATGTGGTGGATCCGTTCATGCTTAACTGGCTTATCGAATGGATGTTATCGGACCTTACTCGTGAGGAGGAGGCAATGCGACGCGGCACATTTCCTAGACAGGTCTGGTTTTGGGGTATCCTCATGGTTACGTGTGCGGTAGCGACGGCGCGGCCGAGCACACCTTTAGAAGTCCATCAGATCGAGGAGTGGAGGGAGGTATGCCATGAGAAGATCCGGCTCGTAAGCCACGCGCTCAACCTCAAGACTTGGGAGCAGACAAAGGGCATCTTTGTAGCCTGGGTGTGGAGGGATAGCTACGACGAGGAACAGCAGGTTAAAGAGATGTGGGAGGAAGCGGTGTACGGCAAACGCATCGCTGTGACCAGGACAGCATCACCGAGCTGCTATGATCGCAAAGATTTCATGTCGGCTAAGGAGCGAGCGAAGTCGATTGTTCGGGCTCAAATCACTCACATGCGGAGGTTGATGCTGATATAAATTTATTTCAGGAGGGCATTTATTCTATGGATTGCATACTTAAGGAGTTTGGATATCCTGAGAAGGAGTACTTAGGTAGGCTTTTGCTGTATTTATACGGAAATCACGGCCTTTGATTTGTACATACCTCTTATATTGTTTCGGAGCGTGCTTTAAGTATACCAATTCTATATGATTCCCCCGAACCAAACGACACATACAGCCAGTGATCATGCCCATCATGAAAAACAGCTCTATCGACAAGTACTGACTTTACCGTCGCAAGGGTAGTTGTTTACAGGGTAGGACCTCTTACTGTGGAGGTATGTCTAGTTCTCGCAGGGTTAGGGTATATGAGACGTGTTAAGCTAATATCGAAGCAGGTACTCCAGATGCCAGTTCCCAGTCCCACGGTCGTGCTGTGTCATGAATTTATGTATACTCTAGATAATTTTACATTGTGAGAAGGCCCCCGGGAAGCCAACAGCCACCAGTGCACCAAGGGGTTCGATGAAAGCTAGGACCAGGTCATATGCTGGCTCTCTGGGCCCCTCAAAGAGAAGACGTACTACCCAGTCTTGTTTGAAAGATATATATCACGCATGGGCTAGGTAGGTAAACTGCAAGTAAAGAAGCTAGCCCTTTGATGTCTGCACAGATACCTAGGTACGTACCTACCTGTCTGCCTTTTCTGCCTCCTTTTGACTTTTTCGCCTTTCTTGAATTCATATCTACTTTAATCACTTGTATCCCTGTAATTACTGTACCTTTCTACCTACCTACACTCTAGCTCTATTTCTACCAGAGGCAACGATATGATTGCATTATAATATCACTGCTACCGCCACATGTAGGTACATCCAGGCATGTGTTTAGACACGTATATTTTGTACTTCGTACTTCTGCATCTGCTTATTTTGTGCTTCACAAATTAGGAGTGTGATTGTAATAATATGTATTTTGTTATGTTATCTTCCCAAGATTACTTCTCGGATATGGGCAACGCGGCGTGCATGCGTATCGGATCGGATTCGGATTCCAGGATGGATTCCAGTATGGACTTGGGAATCGAGGTTATGATAGGCTCTGGGGAGGGGGGCGGGGTAGGAGGCGCTCAGAGGGTAAGCAGGGCGGCATATGGGTACGCCGCGCATGTAGGTGCATGTCAACACTAGCCAGCAAAGCAGTAGGCTGGGGTTTGTTCAGCTCGGGCTATGTCATACATGTGACGGGATCTTGACAGAAGCTGATACTAAGTTGAGGGGGCGTGTTAGTCACATGACACGGCGAAAAGTTACTATATACCAACCGCCTACCATACCATGCAGGATAGACTTGCGGAAAAAAGTTCTCTTTTTGATAGGTAAGTCAGGTAGGGTAGCCCAATGTACCTGCATTGCCATATACTACCATTATGTACTTCAGGTGTTCCATATGCCAGGTATTACGTGACCTTACTTGTTTATCTCTACTTTACACCGCCCTACCTCCCTGCTCAAGCGACTACCTGGACATCTAAGGTAACATGTATGTAGATATGTTTGCTACATAGGAGGTACACACATTGCGTTCTCTAGTGACCTATTTCCCTTACCTAGGTGTATTAGAGATAATCCTGTAACATATTAATACGATTGAACCTAAAACATAAATGTTGACAATATGTTTGTTTATACCTTATATTGAGATACCTTGCCCTTATCTATCTGCCTGCCTACCTACCGCGAGGGGTGAAGAGGGAGACGCTTTACCTAGTATCCCCTCCTGTCAGCCGTCATGACAGCGTGATGGTCCATGTTACGGCACTATGTATTATGCCAAAGAGATGACAGCTAGGCATGGGTGTACGGCTGTGGCGTTAATCGTTTGGTACCCAAAATGAAAACGTAAGCCAAAACAATCCAAAATCTGCACTTTCCACCGCCTAGGAGATATCTAAGATCCCTGCCCGCGAACGCGGGAGCAGGCAAATCCACAACCAGCCTACCATTAAAGGTAATATGTTACGATGGGAGCAAAGCTGATTATATTAGCCAAAGAGGTACCTATGGTATGAAAATATGTACCGTAAATGTCTCGTACTTACTTCCTGTCGTCTGTCTGCTACTTAGGTAGGTAGTAGGTAGGTAGGTATTTCTCGATTGGTTGGTTGATTGCTAACTTCCCATGTTTGTACCTTTTCCTCCATTTTCTCCCCTCTAGTATCAAGGGATTCACAACACAAATTCGGACATGACTAGACCATATCAGTCAACATTCAATTCACGTCTTACATCCTCAACTCAACTATCAATGGGAGTTTGCGAGTCTACTTGCCTTTTTCCCTTTCCTACCTGGGTGGTCAATGCTTCTTGACACGAGCAAACGTATCCTCCACGTGTGGCCATAAACCTTTCCGAAAATTCCATCCACCCATTTCTCCCAAATCTTCTCCATTTTCCACATGCCGTGCCTCTTGTCTTGTTTTTGAGAGCGTGTCGCGTACTCTTCCTTTTCACGTGTGTTCTTGATGATTTGATTTGGACTTTTCAGTCAGTCAGCCAGTACCATCAGCGTATTGTTTGATATAATTAACTGATAAAATATCAGAGTTCGCAAAAAAGGTTGTGAGTTCCTGCGATAAGGACACACACCTACTTCCTCGCACTCAAAGCTTCCCTATTGAGAGAGGAGATTCCCACAACCGATCCGTTGTCTTCGGTGAATGGAAACGTCCTTCCTCGGGTGGGCTGGACGATCCTTCCCTTATTATTGAAGCTTTGCACATACCCCCATACATACTTCCCTACATCACCCACTTCTACCATAACAGTCGATCCAAAACAAAGGCATAAGTCTCTCGATCATATCTGGCTAGAATTGGATCTACCCGATACCATTAGTCGGCCATAGTCGAGGTTTTTGGATCGTAACTGTTTTGGACCGCCTGATATTGCCCACAAGTTTCCACAGACTTTACAATATCGTTCTACTCACGTCCTTCGACTCGAGCAAAAAAGACGATCCTGCTTTCAGGCCTGCCTGTTGTGTTTCTTTGGCTTGTAACGCTGGTCTACACGAGCCGCACACGCGCCCATTCAGTTCTTCTTTGCTTTGCTTCTCAGGGCATGTCTGGAACTTTGACCAGATCATCTTCTGAGAAACTTGAGCTAGCGACGACAGAATTGAACCGCATTTCGATAGGGCAACAAGATCTGCTTTAGTAAACACCAGGTATGTTCAACGTTATCTTCTCATACTTATTATTTCGCCCATATTGTGTACGGTGTATGCTGACCAATGACTAGAGCATTATTTGCCAACTTGCAATTACCACTTTGCCATTCGGTTTAGACCCTGCTTGGCTGGTTGAGCGCGGTTTCCAACTCTGTAAGGCTGATTGATTTCTCTTTTCAGGTCCGTTCGGCGCCTCTAAAGGTTGAACCGGCTCTCAAGATGCTTTTTGCGTTGTATGGAAACGATTGAATTGACACTTTGTCTATAGGCCCTTGAACAAGGGAAGAATCGATTAGCGTTACCAGACAACCAAAGCGTCTAAGGATAACAAGAATAACGAGATATGATGTCTGGTGGGCGGGAAAGCAAAAAGAAGGGTTTTCAAGCCAGAGCCTCGAGCCGCACCGTCGTCACTAGACCCGCTCATAAATCTATCATCAAGGAGAGCTCGGACGTAGAGTCGGCCCTGCCCATGGGCCCCGAGAATAAAAAGGGTGTTCGGATTAAGGGAATTGCCCTCAAAGTCGACACCAAGTTAGCCCAGGAAGCCTGCAACGGTGAATCCACAGGCGGCGCTGCCAATAATGCTAAGCCACCTCGAAAGGCCACCAATGCCGAAACTTCGAAGCTCTCTGAGGCCATGATGACCAAGAATTGGCGAAACCCTCGCCAACGTTCTGAATACAACACCGCGGTTAGCGACCCCGATGACATTTGGTCAGCGCCTCCCGACAAGCAGAACTTCTCTAGCGAGACAAGGGCTAAGCCCCAGCGTAACGACGAAAATGAGGTCATCGATTATGAACGTGGTCTCAAAAGAGTTGTTTATCGTTGCAGAAAGCCCGAACATGTAAGACCGGAATTGATTCCATTTACGAGCACGGAAAACGTTGACCCCAGTCTTTGTCTTTCGGCGCCAGCAACAAAACTGGAATTTCTCGATGCCGAGTTAGGAGGTGAGGAGCGGTCCGAGAAATACAACCCAAGTGTCTTTCAGCCTGCTGTCAAGACCATCGTGCGCCTTGATCAAATGGCGCCTGTCAAGCGCGCAGGCTATGAGAAAATCATCGGCTGGAATGAGAACGCCGACCCCAACAACCGGCTTCAAGAGTCGAGCTCTATCACAGCGGTTTCCAAGGCTAGCCCGGATGACTTCGATTGGGAAAAAATCGAATTTCCCTTTGCGGAGATTCGACCTATCAAGGGTGAGCAGAGGTTCCCGACGGAGCTAAACGGGGTGGAGAAGACGCTGCGCAAACAGCTTTCCGAACTTGTGGTACCCCAATCGGCGGGCTTGCCACCAGAGTATTTGCGGAAAGAGTATCAAGTACTGCGCAAAGAAAGGCAGAAGGCAATCGACCGCCTCAAGTCAAGAATAAACGACGGACCGGCACTCAAGGAGATCCCGGAGAATGTGGACCAAGAGGAAGCTGTCACCGACAGCGGCAAAGACAACCGGCTCAATGCCCTACTTGGGAAGCTTAACAGACTATGCGCACCACGTCTTCGCGCGTGTACTATCGATAACTCGGATAACGCAGCAAATGCCGAAAGCAAGGACAAGGAGAATAGCCCGTCGGGAGACTCGGGAATCAGCGGCTTGTCTCCGAAAGCGCGAAAGAGATCCTCAAGCCTCAATCCGGCTGCTGTCGAATTCCGCTACACAACACAAAACCAATCTGCGGGCGCTACTGGATGTGATCCTACCTCCATCCCAGGCCTGTCTGGCCCCGCTACCTCGGTTGTAACTCCTGCCGAATATTACGCATCTAAGGACCCGATCAAGCTTTTGGAGACGCGTGTTGCCGAACTCGAGGCTCAGATCGCGCGCCAACAATCTGATAAGATGTATTATGGACGCCAGAAATGGGCCGGAGCGAACAATAACGCGCCTTATGTACTTGGCCCGAACAGCAAAGCGGTGGCAAGAGGTGCATCTTACCATGGAATGAACGGGGGATTCCACGGAGTGACTGAATATGCAGCACCCCAGAGCCTCCCAGTGCACCAAACCCGACTAGGTCGCGTAGTTGGGCTAGGAATGCAAGCGGGCCCTATCGTGACCACGAACCATCACGGACTCACCCAGGTGCAAAATGGAATGGGATTCCCTCATAGAATGACGCCTACCCTTACTGTACCTACGCCCACGCAGACGATGGTTCCCTACCAAGACAACGGCTTCGTTGGGCAGCCCAACACCATGCAGCAACCGGTTGCTTGTCGTGAGAACTACTTTACCAGCCAACCCAATATGCCGCAGGCATCGGTTCCCTATCGGGCCTGTGGACCTCCACTAGCTGTCGCAGCTGGAGGAACTGGAGCAGCCGTCGGAGCTGGAGGTACGACCGGATGGGTCAAGTCGATGTTTGGACCTAAACCTGTGGCGAAACCCAAGGGTCCATTCCGCCCGGGAGACACGACGCAGGCTATGCGGCAACAGCAGTATGAGGAATACCTCGAGCATCTCCGAGCGACGGATCCTTCGTACGCGATAAAATGCAAACAGCGACAAGCCCGCCGAGCCGATCGTCGACGCTTGGGCATCCAGAGTGAGGGTATAGGCATGGAAGCAAACTGACAAGTCAGCTCCGCCACTCAGCTGCCCAAGGATACGGCAGCATACGATGATTTGGTCTTTCACTTTTTCCTTTCACAGCGACAGAGCGATGCCGATTTTCATCTTGCAACATACATATAAGGTCCATAGCAGTATGATACTGTAAGGACTTTCCGCCAAATAGTTGCTAATCTGGCCGGTTTGCACACCCCAGCTTTGTACTTCGTATTTATAATCTCGTTAGGGTCATAGGGAGTAGAGGGATACCTACCCGTCATGATTCTAGTTGCACACTTCAGCCCGGACAGGAAAACAAGCGGAATGATGCCCTATCTTCTTATTCGTAGGTAGAGACTAAGGGGTTTTAAGAAGAAAGACGGGCGTCAAGGTTAGAGAAAGAGGAGGATGATGATGATTGATGATCGGAACGTAAGCAAGTCCTCGATTGCCCATCTGAGGGGACAAACGTCCGCCATTCAGAACCATAGCTACTACAGTTGCCTATTAGACGATAAATGAATCAAGTTATCTATAGACCTTGGCGGCATTACGCCGACACCCCCATACGGATATAAGCATACCGCAGGTGCAATTTGCAATAGTAAAAGGCGAGGTTGGTTTACGAGGAATATATCTGGACGCCACTGTCGTTGACAAAAGTAGGGAATACAGATCTGTAAAAGAACTTCCGGTTGGAGGCAACTGTGGTAGTCATATAGTGCTAAATTTTATATAAAACTGTGATACGCACTGTATAATACTGGCTTAGACTTGGTACTTGGGGCAGGAACTGCATAAGAAGGTACATATGGGTAGGTACGTAGGTTAGGTACAGATTGCAACTGCAGAAGTGGAGGTTACTGCCTGTCTATGCCCCTCGTCACCAGGCGCGTTTCGCCCGCGTCGCAAAAACTTTACCAACTTTCCAGATTCCTGAGCTCCAACAGATTTTAAAGTGAATGGCAGTGCAAACTCTTGCATATCTCTTTCTTTATAGGTATCCTTATTCAATTCAAACCCAAGCCGACTTCCAATTGATCAAGTATTTTGGATCAATTGCGTCCCGGTCTTTTTACAGGCATCATACAGATGTACTCTATGGCTTACAGCATATGCGGACTAGTAGCTATGTTCTATTGAGTCCTGCGTTTTGTCCTCGTGAGAGAATTGGCAGCTTTGGCTTTTGGCCTTAATTTTCCAATTGTCCCATATGGACAGGTTCGAAATAGGACCACGTCTGCATTGGGTAGTAGCCGGCCCGCTTTAATATACTTCGACTCGCTTTCCTACCTCCGTACCGTCAACTACCGGCCGTCCATTGCCCACCATGTCGACTCCGATGCGCCATGGCCTTTCTCAACAGGGCCGAACGCCATCTCAGCATCCTGCAGCTGCACCAACCCCTCAAGCCTCGACGCCTTTCTCAACCTCACAAGCCGCCGCCGCCCTCTCACCTCACGGCCCTCGTTCCTCGCCGCAGCAACTTAAGAAGTCCCCCGCTGCCGGCACCCTTGCGGCTAGCACTCTTAACTTCGACAGCCCGTCCGCCGCTGCTGCTCTCAGTGGCCTTGGCCTCGGTGACCTTGGCCTTGATAATATCAGTGTTGGGGGCTTGGTAGGCGCTCCAGGCCGCTTCGATGAGGATGATAGGAAAAAGCGCATGGATGCGGTCATTGACGCTCTCTGGGTAGGTTACAGCTCACCTCGCCGCAATTCATCTCGACTTATTTTCTGCTTAGGCATTCGACACTAGCCATGTGAGCAACGACGGGCTCGAGAGATTGGCTGGTCAGCTTGGCTTAGAATATATCTGGGAGCCTGGCGCCTCTGGATCTGAGAACGACAAAGTGTTGATCATAGCAGGCCGCACTATGGGTGTGGAAGTCAGTATCAAAAACCATATCGTTTCTCGCGCTTCGTTAACGTTTAATGAACCGTCACCAAGCCTTGACAAACACGTGGAAAAGGCTTCTGCAATCCTCTCGCAAGACCTTGCACTTGGGCCTGGCGAAAGCCAGCTCACCAAGAAGCTATCTAAATTCAAGGCCAACCTTGAGCGTCTGGCGACTCTCGATAAACTGAGCGTTATACCTGGTCTCAACTGCCACGAAGCTGTCGCGGGCATATGGGAAAGCCTTGAAAAACTGCATAGGTGGGATGTCGAGAGACTTCGCGAGGACTCTAGTCTTGATGCCAAGTCGGAAGAGAATATACGGGTTCTTGCTCTTTGCAGTCGGCATGGCTGTCCTCTAATGCACACAGGAGGGCGTATTGGTCTGACCCTGGACTATTGGAAGCAGTATCGAGCATTTCCGTCAACTTCGGTAGAATCCGAAAAGGGCAAGACGTGGGGCATAGGTATTGAGTGTGCACCTACCAGCGGCATGGTATACAACCCCGTACGCGTCTCAGATCAATGGATTGGGCCAGATATTGTTAAGGCAAACCCGACAGATAATGAAGTGTTATCTTCCACAGGGCCGGTTCTGGATTGGCTAGAGCCGTCTAACACGTTGCTTCCACCTGCCGATGAGACGAAGGCTGAGGGCGGAATAGAACCTACGGCGTCGCTTTCGGGGCCTAAACCACCTGACGTCATCTTCATGGCAACATTTGATCCCCCACTCGCCGTTACGCACGGCGTAGCTTTAGAGATCTATAAGATATCCGCGACAAACCCGCCCCTTGCTAGTAGCACCTTTGATGCTCTCCTTTTTCCTATTCCTGAGGGCGCCAATTACGATCCAAGCGAGCCCAGAGAGCTGAGCTTCACACAAGTAGTACCGACATTTTGCGACATCAAAAAGGGTCAAATCGAACCAGTCCTCAAATTCCATCAAAATACCCTGTTGGTGGATAAGCCGGTGTACGGCCAAGTCTTGAGCCAAGTGTCATTCTCACATCCGAAGGAGTTGGTCACGATGCTTCCGATACTCCGTCAGTACGCCTTTTTGTCTTTGCTGCTTGACAATAGCTTCAAGCCACGACAAGAACTGTCCTTTATAAAGGGACCTAATGAATCATCCCCGGAAGGGCTGAAAATCGACATGGTTTTGTCAGCCCATCCAGTTCCCCGGCTCCAGTTAGTCTTTCCTTTTAGAGAGATGACCGCAATGATCAATCTCGAAATCCAGCTGAATGGTAAAGTGCACATTATCTCTGATAACATATTTTCGGAAACTGGAAGTCCGATACGAGAAAACGGCAAAGGCAGACTGCTTAGCAGAAAGCAATTTGCCGAGAAGCTGGAGACATGCGAGAACATCAGCCACTGGATTGAGTTCATCAACTTCCACTTAGATTAGCACAGCCAGAGCTGGTCCACTTCTGATTACGATACCACATGCGCTAGACCGTCTGATGATGTCGTGCTACTAGCATGATGTTCTTATTTAGGCAGGCCGTTTTCTAGGACCCCGTGGCGACCACCTGGGCAATACCTGGCGTCTTGGCTAGTCATTCCGTTACGTGTAAATTCTTAAACCCACGAAGGTTGTGAAGACGAGACACGCGTAACACCGGCCATAGCCATAGCATGGGCGAGATCTATGTTGGAGGCTTTCACCGCCGACGGAAAGAAGCTTAGTTTGGGCCTAGAGAACCGCTTCAAACACCACATTTAGAGTAGGCAGCCCAGCTAAGGAATATAGTATTCCATTCCCGGATAGTACGATCCGTCCCTCCCTTGGCCACTCCTATCGGTAGAAATAGTAAAGCCTATTCGTTATTGACCTCTATTTATTATAGGATTGCCCAGCTCAAAAACAGGATTGTTCGATCAAAGCAAAGCAAGGGATTAAGAGAGTGTAGGTGTATTGACTACTATGATAGTTATCGTTATGGTCAATGATAGAGATTGTTCCGCTCTGTATTCACTTTCTCCGTTGCTGCTGATCCTCCTGTTAAGTCCAAAATCCGGGTTCTGATCTTTTCCTTCTTTTCCGGGATCATTCTGCTGCTCTTGTCTCCGTGTTGCTATTCCTTTTTCTCCCCATTCATTACCTTTCCGCTTTCTGGTGCCGCTGTGGTACTTTTCATTTTCGCCCTTTTCCGCCCCCGCTCCCGCTAATTTCCGAATACCCGAACCAAAAATCGGAACATGAATTGATTCCACTCCCTCGCCGCTGTTGTTGTGGTGTCGGTAATTGTGGGGAAGTTGGCCGTCGTCGTCAATGAAATCTACCGTGAAGCGCAGAACGATCCGAAGGATAGAAACAGATCCCCTGCCCATGGCTAGTACGAAACCCTCCCTACCTGTGCGTAAACGGAGACGCGCCCGCATCTTATTGCCCATTCCGTCAGCTCCAGCTCCAGATCCAGATCCTACTTCGAACTCGATCTCCTTGCTGCTCTCCTCCCCAGCACCGCCCTCATTGTCATTGCCGGCTGATGATGAACCACCACCGAGGAAAAAGGTGAAAGGCCTAATACCATTACTACTGTCGGTTGAGTTAGAATGAGAGGAGGAGGAGGAGGAAGGAGAACAATTAGTACAGCCCCACGAGGACGTCGCCGCGCACGCGCGCCGTGAGGTGGACCTCGGCTTCGAGGTCGAGCTTGATGCCGACCATGAGGGCGGCGCTCTTGAGCTTGCCTTCGTCGTCGACGGGGCCTTTAAGGAGATTTCCTGTTTTTCAGGGCCGGGGCCTTGGTTAGCCATGTGTTAGTGGCAACGGCTGGTTTGGTTTTTTTTTTTTTG
>Ga0247782_1000356_pt1 | contig 37766 bp, 25 predicted proteins | sample UWRJL019104C5_FD_179928 | JGI IMG/M metagenome (GOLD analysis project Ga0247782, IMG submission 179928) | Plant litter microbial communities from Arlington Agricultural Research Station in Wisconsin, United States - UWRJ-L019-104C-5 | ecosystem: Environmental > Terrestrial > Plant litter >...
AAAAAAAAAACGGAGATAGAGAGAGAGAAGTAGGTAAATTCTGGTTCGGTATACGATGAGGATGTGGGGAAGCGATAGGCAGGTGGGACAGTACATGACAAATATCAGAAACGAGACAGAGCTTCAAGTTCATTTATACCTGTATGTAGTGCCGTGGGAGTGTTAGCAGTGATTACTGCGGATAGTACTACTAGCTCCAAAGCATCGCTTACTGCCGTAGGTACTACTATTTTAAACTTCCCTAGTACATCTGTAGCTACTATAGTACATACCTTAAGTGGTTTGAGTCAAGCTTGAGCTCGGTCCATAACAAGTTTCGGCCTCAGCTACACCGAAGTGAAACCTCCTACGTGGGGTCACAGCGCTCTTCGTACTCTACAATTCCGTTGTTCCCTACACCCACTCACACTCGTGATCAAGAACAACTAGTGTATCGGCAAATCGTCTAAGTAACCCTCCAGTGTAGCAGTCTAGGAAGTCTCTCAAAGTCAAGCTGTATATACTAATCTAGGTCCCATACCTAGGTCCATCGTAACGCACTTGAGCCCCAGGATGGACGGAGAGGCGACCACGGATACCAACTATCCTACCAAATAACCCCTGGTGCGAGATACTTACTTAACCCAGCTATCTGTCGTTTATCCGTTTTATAAAGGCGTATATAAATTGCCTTACACAAAGCCAAGGACGGGAGGCCGATGCGAAACTACAGCACGCACTACCTTTCATAGCACTGTCATCATGCCGACTACCAACCTTCTTCAAGGTAAGACGGCCATCATAACAGGGGGTACGACAGGAATCGGACGTGCCATAGCCCTGGAGTATGTTCGCCAAGGCGCCAACGTGGTTGTCAACCACCTCGACCTCGAGCGGGACAAGCCGCACCTGACGTCGTTGCTCTCCGAAGCTGAGGGAATCCGAGCCGGCGCACTCGACCATCTACGCGGCGACGTAACAGACGCGGCGACAGGCAAGACCCTGGTACAGCATGCGGTCTCTCGCTTCGGCCGTCTCGACATCTGCGTGAGCAATGCCGGCATCTGCCAGTTCGCCGAGTTCCTGACCCTCGAGGCCGACCTATTCTCACGCACTGTGCGCACCAACCTGGACGGTGCCTTCTACATCGTCCAAGCCGCCGCGCAGCAGATGGCTTCGCAGACGCCCCCGGGCGGCGCCATCATCGGCGTGAGCAGCATCTCGGCCCTCGTCGGCGGCGGCCTGCAGACTCACTATACACCCACCAAGGCCGGCGTTCTCAGCTTGATGCAGAGCTGTGCCGTCGCTCTCGGGAAACACCGCATCCGCTGTAACGCTTTGCTGCCCGGCACTATCAAGACCCAGCTCAACGAAGAAGACCTCGCAGACAGCGCGAAGAGGTCATATATGGAGGGTCGCATCCCGCTCGGTCGCACTGGCGTCCCACCCGACCTCGCCGGCCCCGCAGTCTTCCTCGCCTGCGAGGAATTGAGCGGCTACGTCACAGGTGCTCAACTGCTCGTGGACGGTGGTCTGTTTGTAAATCTGCAATAAAGACTCGGGTTCAGCAGAGAGGAACGGCTTGGCTTGCAATCTCTGCTTTGCAGGCTTCGTTTTTAATGATAACAAGTATGCACGACATGGCGTCGTGAGCTTAATAATCACATGCGCGGTGAAGACTACCCGAAAATAATATGGGCATAATATCTTTTTACAATCACACTTCATATAGCGGCCGGGCAGACTTGAGAGATGACCCCACGCCTGCTGGTATCGATTCGTTTGCCCGTGAAAGTTGAAACCAGATCAGAACAAAATCGTTTTCCCAAGGGCAGTATTATCGGGTTGATTAACAAAGTTCTAACTTCTGTCTCGATACATCTACTCTTGTCCTCGAAAGTTAAAACGTCCTTAACCGTTTAAGCGCCTTTTAGTCCCTTGAACCTCCCCCAGACAGCGTGAAGAGACACTCTCTGGCTGCCGAAAACCCGCTCGTTTATATCTCATGAAACACAGAATGATCGAGGACCCATCCACAGCATAGTGTCTATATCTAACGGTGTTGGCAATGGCCGGCGAGGAGAAACAGAAAAGGATTGAACCGGGAGAAGCTATGGCTAACGAGATGGCAGGAAAAAAAAAAAAAAAAAAAAAAAAAAAGGAAAAAAAAAAGGAAAAAAAAAAAAAAAAAAAAAAAAAAAAAAAAAAAAAAAAGGTGTGGTATCATAGAAGAGTGAAAAGAGAAGGGGGATGAAATCGTTAGAATCGTAATCTTCGTAAATGCGCCTTTGTGCTTAGGATGTAACATCTAAGCGAAGCGCCCGTTCCTCGTCGTGGCCGAGAACGCCACAGTGTTTGGGGGCTGCTTCCTTTCCGTCGTCGGCAAGGGACAACCTCGGCATGTTGACGAGCGTGGGCTTCTTCTGCCGAGCCTGTCGCGTCTTTCGGCGCTGAATCTCTCGCTCGATGCCGTAGTTCACGGCGTCCAAGACGGTGTCAACCGTGGTGCGAGGTCTATACGCCGGCTCCGTGCCCTCCTGGTACACGCCCGTCTTCACGAGGATGCTGTACCAGTCGTTCTCAGCACGCTCGTTGAACAAGTTGGTGCCCCGGATGTCACTCTCGGGAGTGTCGCCGACGAAGTAGACCGTGTTGGGAGGTGCGTTGAGCCGATGCTCGTTCTTTCGCCAGCGCTTCAAGAGGCGTGTAGCGAACTCGAAGGTGCCGATCTGAGGTTTTCCGAAGGCGTGGGTCTGGAGCGTCTTACCCTTGGTGACCTCCTTGAAGGTGTATTCCACGATACCGCGCAGAGCACCCATGCCGAGACGCACGTTTTCGTGAGCCGCCGACCAGACAACATCGTTGTGGGAGAAATAGATGGGTGGGCCTTCGTCGAACGTCTCCGATAGCGTCCCGATGCGGCCGCCCTTGGACATGGCGAGATCGATAATGATCTGCAGATCACCAGCCCAGTCACGTGAATCGGCGAACACAAATATGGCCTCGATGACGACGTTACTGAAGTCACGTTCCCGGGAATTGGCGAGCTCCTCGGGCGTCAGTTTGCGGAAGGGCGTGGTGGCGCTGTTGGCTTTGATGATGTCGCCGGGAGTCACGACGTCTTTGAAACCGTAGCTCTGGGCCACGGTGCGGCACTTCTCCCCCTCGCCGCCCACGACGAGGACTGTGTTGTACTTGGTCGCCATCTCGGACATGGGCGTGTGGCCACAGATGAACTGGGCGGGCGAGATGTCGACCTCGAGCTGACGCGAGAGGTCGGCGCATCTTTCGGCCTCGGACTTGCCGCCGCCGTTGGTCAAAAAGATGTAGGGACTAGATCAGGTCAGCCGAGCCTGGCAAAGGCAACAAAATGGGCGAGGAACACTCACACTTTGATACCATACTTGTTCTCACCGTTAAGAACCTTCATGGCCTTCATGGCCTCGGGGATAGCGCGGCCGCCGCGCACAAGGACGCCATCAATATCGAAAGCAAAGGCGAAACTGTCCGCCACCAGCATCTCTTCCTCCTCACCCTCGGGAGGGGTGAGGGGAGATTCGTCCCCCCCTAGTTCAGGGGTAGACGGGGTGGCACTAGCGGTGGGACTCAGAGACGGGGCCGTCTCGGTAATAGATGGGGTGTCCGGTTGGGAGCCGCCAAGCAGGAGTCTACGAGACAGATCGGTGCGGGCCGTCTCTATCTCCTCGGTAAAGCTTCCACGATGGAAGGAGGGCGACGGACCTTGCTCAGCGCCGGGAGACGACTGGGCTCCCTGGGACGGTCGGGATTGCTCTGGTGAAGACATAATGGCAGATATTTTGGTTGCTTACGGTAAGGAACGAACTCAACACGCAATGGAAAAAAACACTATATGGAGCAAAGGTGGGGTGGTGACGGTGGAGGAAGATGGGTTGCGGGAAAAGGAGGAGAATCCGTCAGAAAGAAGCTGGGGCAGCCCATATTTATAAATGTGGCCGCGACACTGTTATTGCAGGCTACCCATCTGCTAGAGGCGCTAGGCTGGGAATAAAGCGACCATTCTTCGCCATTTGGACGGTTAGACACATGGATTGTCGGTACAGAAACTGGGGATGTGAAGCCAAACTGTCTGAGGACTGTATCCTGTAGCCAGCCTGAGGAGGAGTGAGGGAAAAAAGTGGACGAGGGCGGTGGATAAGAGGGTGGATATGTCGGTCCACTCCATGCAGATCTTTCCTCGAGCAATCCAGAGACCCAGCACCTACAAAGCACGTACGTGCTCTATGTGCTCAGTCTTATGGTTATGAAACTTGGAGGAGACTCAGCATCTATGGAGCATATTCGACTCAAGATGATGTCAGAAAGAAGAAAAAGCTTATCTTTCTCTTAAAAAACCTAGTAAAGGCGTACGTGATAATAGCAGGATTTAATCCAATCAGGAAACTGGACAGGCAGGAAGTAGAATGATACCTAAGAATCTTCTCTCTTCCCTTCGATTTCTCCAGTCTCTACGGTCTGGCGTACAGTAGGTGAATACATACATACGATATTCAGTGTGGTAAGCGGTTGATTCATCCAAAGGCCGACCCTATGAATGTACATGCTATGTGTGTCCTTGTTCATCAGACGTACTAGTAGACGGGTTCCCAAGACCCAGCAAAAGCCTAGCCGACGAGACTTTTTACATACTATGTACGTAGTAGGTGAGAAGTTAAAAATTTTCACATATAATTGATCTTGACCATACAAGGTACGTGTAGCCTAACATAGGCATAGCTGTAGCACGCCCGCCACATAGAAACGAGGCACTAAATCATGTACGTACTTAGGTGGGTAGGTAGTAGAAATACGGACCTTGACTTTCTACACCGTGTGGGCCGGTAGTGTGCGCATGTACGTATGCACAATGTATACAGATAGATCGAAATCCCGACCGGCCGATATAAACGGTGTTGGGCCATCTCATATGTTATCGGGGCGTATCATACTGGGGGAACATTACGGATGAGTGCAGCGGGAAACTTCCAGTGAATGAGGGGAGTTTCGACGGTGTCGGCGGCAAAGGGCCGTCATACTGAATGACCCCTTCCAAGGCTACCGGTAGCAACCTGTGCACCTATTTACTCAGTAATTGTAAGTAATACCAGTACGAGGAACGGTGTACATAGTATATGTATGTAGGTAGGGACCAAGTTTGGATGTTCACAAGCCTTGTGGGACTCTGTATGGGCAGCCTCATTTACAGCAGAGAATGACGTCATATCGGATCCTTTCCAAGCACTACATAAGAAGAGTTACCTGTCCTGGCCCGAGAATTAAAAGGGGAGCACATTATACTTACGTAGTGGCACAGGCAGCACAGTTCTGAGCACGGGATGGGGTGTTTTGTGATCTGCGACGGTACGTCGAGCAGAATGATATCGAGCAGCAGCAGTGTGGGGGTGTTAAAAGCCTGCTTTTACATACGTCTACAGCTATAGTCATTAATGTACAGTACAGTACTGCGATGTGATGTTAGTCAGCCCAGAATGTCCACAAGTGCCACTCTGCTCTATTTACTACTATAGTAAGGAGTAGGACCGGTTGCGGCAACACGAGGGTAGGGTTCGGTGAGGGGATACCCCTCGGGACCCCTCTTAACCTGTGTGCCCTCCTTATCTATCATCTGTCAATGATAATCGCTGATTACCAGTTGATTAGCAGACTGATAGGCACCCCCTGGCGCCGAGAAAAGAGGCGTGCAGGGACCCATGGACTTCATTACAGCCGGCGTTACACAACCGCTAGGCACAGACGTGGGGTTACACGGCCTCAATCAGGGCCCCCAATCTGTGCCCTATCAATAACCTTTGGAAATACGGGACTATCGGCTACCGGCGACTGGCTCAAGCGGCGCTCGCTTGTCTCCATGTCTTACCCTATTTCCGGCCCGAACGGGTAGAGGAACTCGGTATCATCTCGGTCTATACCTCACCAAGTACATAGTATACCTGAACGTTGGGTTGCGCACTCGCCGGATGATCACCAGATTAAAGCCGTGGATACCGTATCATTCAGCTATGTAGGTGCTCTTCAATGCAGAATGACGTGGGTGGCGGTCAAACACAGCATAGAGGTTCTTAGTACTACCATAGTTCAGATACCTACCTTATCTTCCGCGCAACCAGAACTGAGCTCAATAAACTTCCCGTGCAAGTCCCCGACTCGTACCTTTTTCCTTTTCTTTTCGTTTATGTACGGATCATCCATATAGACAGGGATAAAGCGCTGTTCTGTGACTTATGCTATCGGCCTGAGCCCTGATTATACTTCTTTGGTCCGTCCCAGCCGCGGATCACTGCCAGCTACGGTCTGGATTTGCATGTGAAAGTGAGACCTACGTAGGCAGGCACCGCACAGGCAGAGACAGGAAAACATAATTGAATTTTCAACAGACAAACTTCGCAACGAAATTCTTATCTGAGTAGTTTTGTGTTAACACCTGCTTGCCCCTAAATGAACGCCGTCCTGGATAAGAAACGACAGAGTACTACCTATACTTAGATTGAGCTCAATACATCATGATGTAGATGAGAACCTGAGGTAGTCTAACAGACAGGAAACCTCATAAACAATAGACACACAAAGTGCCCTCCCTATTGTATGCATATCCCGTCTCACATTATCGTCAATCCATATGTACATACACTGGGAGGGTCAACTAGGGTGGTTAGATTCGATTCCTAACAGTGCTATATGGTTTTCGCCTGGTTGGCTCAACTCGTACCTACTTAAATACATGAAGTATATCCCGCCCCACTCGCAGCGATCGCTACCTGTTCCGAAGTGTGTCTCCGAGTGCTGCTGTGCCCTCACCGTCTCGTTGTTTATCCCCTGGGGAGGTTTGTGCGTTGTGTAGCCTGCGTGCAGCCTGCGTGCAGCCTGTATAGCCGACTCGGTATAGATTCCATGTAGGGGCCAACTAGAGAGAAATCAATCATCTTATCACTCTTCGTTCTTCGCAGTTCGCCCCATTTGCCGTCTGCCGTTCTACTGCCCAACATCTGTTATGCTGTTATACGATGTGACGTCGCCATGTTCAGGTCAAGTTGAGTCTTATTTACTATACCATGCCATACCAACCGAAACGCCGATGCTACGTTGAGGTGCGAATCTAAACCGAGCTTTCCAAGAAATTGCCCCTTACATATATACACGATGTCGCAAGCCCTTCCCGTCTTACCCATTCCCCCCGCCGTCACGACGGAGACACATGCATACGTTAGTTTTTCCGTCCCGTCTCTCGTCATGTAAGCCGACGTCACTGCTTCTCAGCCCAAGGCACCGGGTAGGTGCCAACCCAATCCGATACTTCTGCCCGTAGCTGGACTATTTCCGAGTCCTCTTCACCGTTTCTAAGGTAATCGAAGAAGAACCTGAGCTTGTACTTGTCTCCCTTCTCTTCGGCCGCCTTGCGGGCTGCCTTGTCAACGCGCGCGGCGATCGTCACGGCGCGGCTGATGATGTCGGCAACGCGTGTAAAGTCGCTCTCATTGAACCCTCGTGTTGTCATGGCCGGCGTGCCGATCCGGAGCCCGCCCGGCACCATGGCTGACTTGTCCCCGGGCACCGTGTTCTTGTTGCTGGCCACCCCGACGAGTTCCAGCACACGCTCTACACGGGCACCATCCACTCCCTGCGGCTTTAGGTCGACCAGCACTAGGTGGTTGTCGGTGCCGCCGCTGACCAGCTTGTAGCCCAAACCGCCGTTGCTCTTGCTCTCCCCGAGCCGTATCGCCAACGCCTTGGCGTTCAGGAGAACCTGCTCCTGATAAGCACGGAACTCGGGTGTCTGCGCTTGCTGTAATGCCACAGCCAGGGCAGTGATGGTGTGGTTATGCGGGCCGCCCTGGTGCCCGGGGAAGACGGAGTTATTGATGGGGCCTTCGAGGTTGTACATGATCTCCTCTTTGGTCTTTGGGTTGACCTTGCGGGTGCCTTTCCGGTAGAATATCATGGCGCCTCGTGGACCGCGCAAGCTCTTGTGGCTGGTGGTAGTCACGATGTCTGCGAAACTGAAGGGGCTGGGGATCACCTTGGCGGCTACCAGGCCCGAGATGTGAGCCATGTCTGCTACAAGGTAGGCGTTGATCTTGTCACAGATGGCTTTCAATTGCTTGTAGTCAACAAAGCGACTGTAGGCACTCGCACCACCCACGATGATCTTGGGGCGGTATAACTGCGCTAGTTCGTCAAGTTTCTCGTAGTCGATTAGACCAGTCTCCTCGTTTAGACGGTAGGGCACAGTCTCGAAATACTTAGAAACGGCCGATATCTTCTTAGATGGGGTCTGGTAGCCATGGGAAAGATGACCGCCGTGGGGAAGGTCAAGCCCCATCAGGCGGTCATGGGTGTTCATCAAAGCCGAGTAGACGTAAAGGTTGGCAGGAGCGCCGGAGAGGGCTAAGCGTAGTTTATGGTCAGCGTCGACTTCAAGACACGAGGTCACCACCGTTGTGACAGGAGCACATACGCTGCACATTCACTCCCCACTCCTTCTCATCCAGGCCGAATGTCTCGAGTGCCCTCTGTTGGCACAGGCGTTCGGATTGGTCTATAAATTCATTACCAGCATAGTAACGAGCACCTGGATAGCCCTCCGAGTATTTGTCTAACACGTAGGTAACGAGTCAGCAGTAATTGGGTGCTCAACCGCCTTGGCGGTTTCGTGACCGGGGATTGGCGTACTTTGCATGACACTTCCCAGGGCATCTAGCACAGCCTGGGAAGTGAAGTTCTCGGAGGGGATGAGATTGATGAAGTGCTTCTGTCTGTTTTTCTCCTGCCGGCCCTTTGTTAGATTCTGATGCCGACCTCGCCGTCGAGAGCTGAAAGATACCTTTTCGATGACTTCAAAGATAGTCGGGTCGGCCTGCTGTAGGTTCGCGGATAGTAGCTGCAAAAGGCGGCGGCGTGTCAGCAATTGAAGGTGGAGCGGCAAGAGTGCTGGAACAAGGGGCTACGTACCCGCAGCTGGCCATCCTGCGCAGCACTCGAGTATCGTCTCGCATATTGTGCTGCCCTGGTGACGGACGGGACCCTGGGCAAGCTACGCAGAGTACGCGAAGCTCCCCGGTACATGGCAAAAGGCAACATGGCGAACGTGCGGTCGTCACAGGTGGGCTGCGTTAACCTCGGGTGGAGCGGTCGTGGTAAAGCGGTCGTGGTAAGTCAATTGGAGCACTTGGACCTAGGCCAATGCAGAAAAGAGGACGGGTATGTTCGTCAATTAACCATAGGCTGTTATGGTCTTACTTAAGAAAATGCCATTTAAATTCCTTGCGAGGTCGGCAGAAGAATTGTACATATGTAAGCTCGACTATGGAGCAGAAAAGAAGTTGGGTTGATTCATTGATGCTACAAAGCGGAAGCGGCGATGCTTACCTCATGTAGGTAGCAATTGGATAGATACAGTGGAGAGGCAGGTACCTACCTAGAATAAGTATGTCCCTGTTGACTGTGGGGGAGGTCCTCCGGGTCGAGCTCCGTTTCATCGGTAATCTGTATTAGCATGCTATGAGGTAAGCGTTGTCCAATTCGAATGGCTTAATTGGATGACCTGTCTCCTTCTCTTTTCTATCAACACGTGACTCTAGCCGGTAGGAGCTCGCTTTCAGGGAGTGGGGCTAGACCACACCAGTCGTTAAAACTGAAATCTTCTGTTACTAGCTTGCTCCCTTTCTTCTCTTCCTTCTATATCAACTAAATTGGGCGTGACGAGTCCGCTTCTCGCAACAAGTTTCCACTTCACTGTGGGAGCGATGCTGTAAATGTCCCTGGCGGCACCTTACCACCTTCAAGGGACAATATGAAGAAATCTGATCCAATTCTCAAGTTGATCCTTCTCCGCCACCCTCGTTCCCTATTCTCTTTACCCCTATCTCGTCTCCTATTAATCAGGCGTCCGCTGTCTGGGTATGGCATCTTTCGTCTGCCGCCTACTTGGTGTATTTTGTGTATCTACGATAGCTATAAAAGCTTGATGAGAGGGCAAGGGAGTGCGCTATCGAAAATTATTAGAAATCGCTAGCATAACAGCAGCAATGACGGGCCTAGTAGCGAGAATGACACGGGTCCCATTGGTTTACTATTCATGGATCAATCTTGTTTGTCTGTATGAGAAATGGATGGTTTATGATCGAGCCTAGTGACGAATGGAACTCTGCTTCATCGGCTATGCAATTCAGCCTGCGACATGCGCGTGGCAACCGAACGAGGAAGCCGCTCCAATGCATCACGTTACGTTACACATATACAAGCAGAACGCGAGGGTCTACACGTGTCCAGATCATGGATTCCGTTTTTCAATGCCATACATGCAAAGCAATACGACCAAAGGCCGTAGGAAACAGTAGAGACCCAACCATGTACTCCGAATGCAGCCGTCTCCGAATCCGGGTTCCATATGACACGTCGTCTAGCTCGGCGTTTAGCTGCAGAATGTCCATATGTCGTTCGTTACCACATACCACCCGGCACCACCGTTCCTGTTTACGCCTCGTCCGCGCCAGCCAGCTCTTGACGTTTGGCTGCCTGTCTCTGGGCCTTGCGCTCGCGGGCCGCCTTGTTCTTCTGTCGTCTAGCATCCATCTCCTCGCTAATGGCGTGCTCGCGGGCCATCTCAGCCTTAGCTCGGTGAATCTACATATGGGGGAAAGTCTTGTTAGCATCATCTGTTCGCTTTCTTTCTCGTTTCCCCACCTCCTTAGCGCCTTTAGTTGCTCGCCGAAATATTATTATAAAAGGAATGTCACATACGTGCTCGACGAGGGCGCGCTTGTGCTTGAAAGCATTACCCTTGCTGGAGTGGTATAGCTCGTGGTACAGGTGCTTGTCGATCTTTCCACTGGCACGGTACTTTACGAGAAGACGTCGGAGGACACGCTGGCGGCGCATCCATAGGACTTGCCTGGAGACAAAAGAAAAGGCCGTCAGCTAGGAATCTCAAGATAACTGGAAAAAGGGTAAGGTGCGGGCACATACTGTGGCATACGAGCATCGGCAGTACCCTTTCTTTTACCGAAGCCACGGTGGCGGCCATCACGTCGTGCCAAGTTCAACTCGCGGGCACGGGAACGCGAGTGCATGGTGACGGGCTTGCGGATGATGAGGCCATCGCTAACGAGCTTGCGGATGGTCTGACGGGAGTTGGCGTTAGAGATCTCGCTGATTTCGTTGGGATCGAGCCAGATCTTGCGCTTGCCGCACCCAATAACGGACGCAGCGAGGCGCTTCTGAGTGCGGAGGTTGACCCTGTAGCGGAGGCGAATAGGTTAGCCAAATGTACGATAAGATATTTTGTCATCTGTATCGTGTATAGATAGCTAAGTGCCACGATTGGATAGAGACGTAGACGAACGGACGGATGCGAGTCGTCGAGGTTCTTCTTGGAGTTGGAAGGCGGCAAATAACGAGCGTGTTGAGTAGGTCAACGTGGGGGTTGAAGGCGAGCAGCCATGTTCGTGAGCGATGCACTTGTAGGTTGTTTCTCTTTTTTGCTGGTTACGCGAAATCGGCTGCAAGACGGTAGGATTTGCAACCATCTTCAAATGGCCATCGACCACCATATTTTTTTCCCCTGCATTATCCCCATTGTTTCTTCCTTTTACTCTGTCCCTTTTGTTGGTTCCGTTGCCGTAATTCGTCTAAAGACATGGGAGGTGAAGCATCCGACAACAAGGGCGAAACCGTCCAGGCCCGCATCCATCCGCCATCCGGCATCCGACGGACATCTGAAGATCAAGTGTTCCAAAATAGGAGCAAGCTGAGGAAAGGCAACGGATAAAGCAAGAGAACTTACATCTTGAGAATTGATGTGTAGTGATGGCCAAATTTACAAGCGCAGAGCTGTGTGCTGTGGTGGTTAGTAAAAAGTGGTCGTGGTGGTCGTGTCGGGACACACTGAGGGTTTAGAAGGAAAATTGATTAAACAGTGGCTTGCCGCCCCCTCTCAGCGCTGCTTTGGGTCTACACAGAACAATTTCTGACTGGGTCTTCCACCTTTGCCCTTTGGTTGTGGGACTAGCGCACCGGCTTTTGTCCGGCTAAGCGAAAATGCCTTTTTGTGTGAGTAGTCACCTGACCTAACTAGCCCAATTTTGCTCTTATCAGTGTATCTATCTTATCGGCTGGACCACTGCTTGTGCAATCACAGTAGGAGGTAGGTACTTACCTTAGGTACCTACTATCTTATGTACTCCCTGCCCACTGTACCTCGAAGAATGGACCTCAAGATTGTTGCATCTTACATGCCTAACCTTAGGTTGGTGTGTCCTATGCGTTAGATAACAAAGAGTAATAGGCCCTTGATAAGGCTCGTGTCGAGTCATCTACACTTTTAATAACTCAAAATTGTTAATAGATACGTATAGCTATCTATGCACTTTAGAATAGTTGATGTCAACATAGCGTTAAGCTAATCTGTTCATCATTTTAGAACTCGTAGCAGTTGTCGATAGGTAGTCGTTCACTAAATATAGATCATGATGAAGCTTGAAAGCGTGACATGCCACTTATTTTATTATTCAGGTATTGAACCCGGAACGGCGCTCACTGTCCTTGGACAGTGCTACGTCCTCCCTTTTCTCCTTCTAGTCCTGGGAGAAAACGCCATCTCCAATTTCAACCGCCCCAACGCTCCAAACCTCTTTTTCGTCCTCTGCCTCATCGTGACTCAGACCCAAGCCTCCTTGTCCGCCCTCTGCCTCTCTTCTCTCCCTGGCTTGTTGGCCAAGACGGAGAGCTACACGCTTGAAGTAGTCCTGTATGCTCCGCTTCGTGTTGGCTGGCAGCTCACCTCCCGCCCCACTCATATACCTGTCGAAGACGACGGCTTCCTCATCTACCACCCCGAACAATTCCACAAAGGTCGCCTCTGCCGCCAGCTTGACCGGAATGACGGGGTCTCGCACCGACGCAAACACAGGCGGTGCGAGCAATGCCAGGTGTGGCCGTACCAGCTCCATGTTAGCTCGTGAGACCGTGCGGATTACAACCAACGCCAACCGTCGAGAATCGGATGGGTTTCCGGGGCCGATAATGGCACCAAGAGTCGAGAATATCGGTTTAGTAGCCTCAAATGACTTGGCTGAATCGGATAACAGGTATTTTCCCGCTGCTAGAATTGTGTTGTCTGCTACGAAAAGCTAAAACTGTCTGTTAGCAAAATAACACCTTCGAGTAGAAACCAGAAAACAAGGTGTTGGTGCTGCCGGGGTTGCTCACATTCTTGTTGGACATGCCCTGGCAAAGGAGCTCGGGCAAGTCTTCGCCCACCGGACTCTCAAGGAGCATCTGTGCCGACTCGACAAGTACCGCATTAAGCGCAAGCACGGAAGAGCTAGTGAAGTGCACGGGGGCCACACGGTTCCGTATCAACCCGTTCGCGGCCTCACTGGGCACGTTCCTGATGAGTGCGCCTAGAAGTTTAGCGTAAGTCACCGCTATCGTAGTATCCCTCGTCTCCGTCTCCGTGTCGATGAGGCCCAGGACCGCAGCGCGTGAACCTTCGCCCATGTTCGCGCCTGCCTTGCTAATGACTTCGTACAAGGCTTTCAACATAGCTGCCCTCACGCCAGGGTCGGACGTCTTGGAACCCGTGACGAGCTCCGCGATGAGCGGGTCCACACGCGGTGTGAATTTGATGAGGGTGCCAAGAGCCTTGGCAGCCCGTGATCGAAGCAGCTCGCTCGTCGTATCGGCGAGCGATCTCGCGAAGGTTCGTTGTAGCTGGGGCAGGAAAGGCTTAAGAGCGGTCGGCATCTTCTCGAGTAGGTTGTTGAGCGTGAGAAGAATGGCTGACTTAACTTCAGTAGAGCGCTCGGACACAACTCTGATGAGCGGACCTGTGATTTGGGTGACGAAGGGTTTGAGTGAATCCTCGCTCGTCCTATCCACAATGTCTGATATAGCCAAAGCCGCACTAGTCCGCTGCTCCGGAGTGCCGTTCATGAGACCCTGGAGAAAGATGGGCAATATAGCATTGATACCCTTGGGAAGTTCGAAACCGGCCAGGTTCGCGCCGGGCACTCCCACCTGTTGTATTGATTGTCTGGTAGACGGCACCAGTGCTTCCATCTCTTCTTTCTTCAGCTTCTTAGTGAATTCACTGAGAGCGGCCCAAGCTGCCTTGACAACGCCCCGATCCCGGTCATCAAACGATATGAGCAGGGCACGGATGATGTCCTGATTGTACCGGGAATAATCCACGTCCGAGTGCGTGAAGAAATTGGCAAGCCGTGAGGCTGTGATGGCACGTTTGCGGTGATCATCGTTCTTGACGAGCTGCAGCAGGACGTTCATCACGGCATTGAGCCCGTCATATTCATCGATGGACTGGATTACCATGTCCAACGACTCCTCCAGCTCGACCCGGAGCTCCTCATCGGTCGCATCGACAATATTGTCCATGAGCGAGTTGATGATATTGGGTAATCTTCGGTTCATAGCCGACCCAGCCACGCGCGATAGGGATGCTAAAGCCTTCGCGTTGAATGCTGAGATTGGGGGTGTAGTCAATGTAGGAATGAGGTTTGGCAATATGATATTCGATCTAGTCGATTCTGTAAGGAGAGTAAGCAAGGCGGAGAGGGCATTATCGGCGTCGTCCTCGGAACGTAAAAGGTTCAGTAGATAGGGGAGGACTTGGTCGACAGCACGCTTGCCTAGGATTTGCTGCAAGGAGTCGAATGCCTCGGCAGCAGCCTCTCTGACTCCTTCGTCGAAGTCGGTCAGGGCCGTGCGTACGACAGAGATGAGGGTCTTCTCGTGGTCTTCAAGCGCCTCGTCAGAAGCTGACGAGATGAGCTCCTTGAGTGCTAAGCAGATGCCTTGTTTAGCGTCCGTGTCTGTAGACCTCTGGAGGCCTTCTTCCAGTGTGGGCAGGAGCGTTGAAAGAACACCGTCACCGGCCCTTCGGATTAGCTCTCCCAGTGCGTTACTGGCTATCACCTTGTGCTCCATGCTAGGACTGCCAAGTCGGCGGATAATGAGCTGTGTGAGGGTCGGCGTGAGCTCTCTCAGAATGCGAGGCGAGGCTACCAGGGCTTTCCAAACACTAATAGCAGCTGAGCGCACAGCTGCGGCAGTATCGCAACGACAGATATACAGTGCAGATAGGACTTTGTTACGCTTCTCATCTCCCAGTATTTCGCGGAGAGACGCGCCTGCTTCCTTAGCTTTCTCCTCTTCGTCCTCGGCATCCGCATTGCCGGTGATGCCAGTAAGATTGAACAGGAGGTCACCAACCAGCTCAACCGAGCTAAGGCGGATCCTGTAGTTGTCATCTGCCAGGCCACGCTCCAATTCGGGCAGTAGCAGGTCCACAGCTCTGGCGGCAAAGTTCTTAACGAGGAGACGACCAGCGCGCAGGGCAGTGTCGCGGATCGATTCGACCTCGTCAGTGAGTCCGGTGAGGATAGGGGGGATGATCCTGCCCAAGTAGTTTGCGAAACTGTTACCGAAGCAGACCGGTAGGAAGACAAACAGGGACATAAAGCCTTCTCGCACCACAGCCTTGGACGACTCGACGTTCTGAAGTATCGTAGGCATGATCTCCTCCAATCTCGATGTGCCCAATCCGGCAAGGACTTCACTCAGTGCCTGTGCTGAGCCGAGGCGGTCTCCAGCACCTGTATCCGACTTGAGGGTCTGCATCAGGCTGGGGATAAGATCTGGTAAGGCGTCTTCGCCAAGCTTCTCGACAAGCGACCCGAGAGCCCGCGAAGCGGTTGCCCTTGTAGTTGGTACCGGGTCCACAGCCGCCACCTTCAACCCGGATACAAGAACCGGCAAGTGGCTAATCAAATCTTTCCGCTCTGTGAGATGTGCTAAGCTACCTATCACTTGGGATGCCTTGCGCTTTGTGTTCGATCGATCGCCCAATCCTCGTTGCAAGATCCTCGTGACCAGAGCTAGAGAGGGCGCGTCGAGATAGTGAACGAACTGCACCCTAATGAGGGAGTCTAAGGCTTCGTCGGTATACTTGGTCGGATCGCTAAGCGCCTTGAGGAGGATGTCGACGAGGCTCTTGACCTCGGGATTTTCAATCACTTCACCAAACCGTTTTAGACTCTTGTTGCCGGCCGCTCGCACTTCTTTGTGTGTGTCGTTCAGAACGCTGGCGAGAGGTGGGATGATATCAGGCAAGCTTTGAGCCAGCTGCTTGGGGTCTAAGTAGGCCATGGCGCCAAGCAACTCACACGCTCCACGTTTGCTGCGCCACTGGTCGTCATCAAGGCCGTTCAGCAGTGTGGGCAGTATTTGTTTGACGCCGTAGGAGCTTAGTTTCGCGAAGCATGCTTTTGCCGCCGCGAGACACGCTTCCCGCACGTCCGCACTACTATCACCGAAGCCCGTCAAGAGCTGAGGGACAATTTGAATGACATAGGGCTCAAAAAGACGGCCCAAGAAGGTGGGCAATAGCTCGAACGCAATGAACGCCCCCTCACGCTGGTGCGGCTCTTTCTTGTTCTCAGTAGCGCTCTTGAGAGTGATGAGGATGCGATATTCACGCAGCACCGAGATACCCCGACCAAGGATCAGACCGGCCAGCCCATACGCGGCTCCACGCTTGGCCGCATAGTTCTTAGACACCAAAAGCGTCTCTAACAACTGCTCAAAGTACTTGGACGACTTGTCGCCGCACGTCCGAACCAGGGGAGGCAGGCACTCGGCCACCGCGTATTGCACGGTCTCGGACGGCGTGCTGAGAGTGGCCATCAGCCTTTCCAAGACACCCGGGATTTTGGCGTCGCCAGGCTTCAAATGACGAGCTAAGGCGCCATACATAATGATAACAGCCTCGTTGATGCGATCAGCAGTAGTGGATCCCTTATCCGGTTTCGAAAGAGTACGTTCCAAGGTCTTCATCAGCTTGTCAACGAGGGCCTTGCCGTGCAGGTCAACTGCGGCGAGCGCAGCTTCGAGCATTTCACTCCGGACCATGGCATTCTGGTCCCCGAGTGGGCCACTCTCTATGAGGAAGCCCAGGAAGCTGTCAATCTGCGACTTTTCCAGATGAGTGGCAAGTTGTTTGAAAGCAGTCGCAATGCCATGGCGCGCTTCCCACGGATCTGAGAGGTCGACCTTTTTTGGCATGCCGTACTCATCCAGCTGGGGCATGCGAGGCTGAGAAAACTCGGTATACGACGCTCGAAGACGGAGCAAGGTGTCCTCGACAACGGATGGGAAGGCTTTGCATGTTTCACCCAGGGCCCTAGCCGCTGCTCTCCTCAGTTGAGCATCGTTACTCTCTAGGTAAGGGAGCAATCCAATTGCTGCTTCCTCCGGCACTTGGAAACCGCTCTCGTCCCATATTTCCCTGCCAAGCTCCTGGTTCTCAGCAACGTCGTCATGACAGGCAATCCAGAGTGCTTCTGAGAACTGAAGATCGCTTAGGTCAACTTCCGCGCTGATGGCCTGCAGTACGGTCTCGCGCACATTTGACTGCTGTACAGTTGCGCCTTTGCAAAGAACATCTATCTCCCCGGCCTTAACGTTCGGGGCGATAGAACGGACAACGTCAGCAAAACAGTCCTTAATGAGTTTGTAATGCTGGCTGTAACGCTGTAAAGACGAGATCAGGATGGAGAGAAGTTCAGCCCGCGGGAGGCGCTCGTCGGAGCAAATAAGAGTGTGGAAGGACAAAAACTCGATTGCGAGGACTAGTTGTGTGTCTTTGTCATCGGCAGCTTGTCCGACGCCGCCTCTTTGGAGAATTGCAAAAATCAATGGCAGCATATAAGTCGCAGACACCGGGTCAAACGGCCGTTGTTCGCCGGCAAAGCGGAGCCGGTATAATACTCTCGTAAGCAACTCCTCAAGGTTCTCTTCCATCAGATTGTCCGGTAGCGAAGTGACATCCACTGTGCGGAGGGTGGCAACACCGATAAACGGTCGAATGGTCCCCAGCCGAGCTGCTACTTTCCCCGAGCAGGCAAGGTAGGCGGACGGCGCGGCTTTGCCCACTATCTGGCATGCGCCAGCCTCCATGGCCGTCAATAGAGCGTTAACAGAAGGCCCAAGCCAAAGAGATGCATCTGTAGGTGGACCGGATACTAAGCTCTGGATTATGCCGAGGCCACGCATGAGCCGCGCCTCCAGCTGTTGGATGGCATGGCGGATTTCGGCTTCCTTCTTGAGTTGGGCATTGACTTTGGCTTGCTCGTCAGCCGTGAGCTTCTTCTGAAGTCCTTTCTTCTGTGACAGCTGGTTTCGGAGCTCTTCCTCCCACTTCAAGGTATCATAGTCCTTCGTATTTTTGTTTGGCAGCGATTGTGACTTCTTGGCAAGTACGTCCACAAATGCTGTCCCCTCCGGCGTCCTAAAGATAGCGGCTTCGACGGGCCCAATCTCGCTGAGTTCGGTTGTCGCCAAGTCGGCCCGTACGAGGTCTATGATCCTGGGTATCATCACTTCTGGTGCGACGAAAGCCAGATCGGCGGCAGCATTGCAAGCTGCCGATTTAATACTAGCTGACTGATGGGTTGTTAGCACAGTCATAGCGAATGCCATCGTTTCAAGACATCTCACATTCTGGCCGTATTGTGTCCTTTCGATCAATTGCTGGATCAACTCTTGTTCGTGCTTGCGTGCCAAAGTCCCAGGATCGACGCCGACTTTCAGGCACAGGCCTATCCAGCTACATCTTGGCACCAGCTCTTTGCGAGCCAGGACAAGTAGCGTGCACATTTGCTCTTCAACCAATCCCTGGTTTCGTTGAAGGCCTTGCTTCTCGAACGCCTCGTTTCCCGGACTAATTGAGTGCAAAACGAGATGTAACTGGGACGTTTCAAACCTGGCGCTAGCGGCAATGCTGTCTTTCTCCTTCTTATCCGAGGCTTCAACCCACTGCCACAGTCCACCGATCACAGCCGCCGATATTGTGGTGGGATCTTGCACATAAAACTTGGTAATTGCCTCGCATGCAGCTTTGCGTATGCTTGGGGGAATTGTTAGGTTGGAGACAAGGTAAATCAACGCTTGTGACCAGGCCGTCCGTATCGGCTCCGTCGAGTTGGAGACGTCCGTACATACGGCCTGAAGTGACCTAAGGAACCATCTGCAATCGTCGTCGGCCGACAAGCGGCTGTACACTCGGTAGTTTAAAAGGCACGCAGACTTGGGATCCACCGAAAGACACTCATTTACCACATTTATTTTCTTTAGCTTGGTCTGGAGAGCAGAGCTCTGAACTCGAGGAAGAACTTGGCTCGTGAGAGCTGCGAGAACATATGCGCTGGTGATCAGTCCGCTCTGAACTGCAGCAGCAGGGTTCTTAATTACTTCGGCCCAGCTGTCAATCAGAGGTGTCGCAACGGCTTCTGCGAATTTTGCGGCATGCTCAGGCAATTGGTCGCCATTGACGCCTACGGAGAACAACACCTCACCACATCGGAGGACCCATAACCGCCGAGCAGAGATTTTCTTGTCGCCTAAGCCCTTAATAAAGACGTCGACGACTGGTTTTGGAATCTCAGCGCCGTGTTGAATAAGACAGGCAACGGCTCGGCCCAAAGTAAGCAGTTCGGCACCAAGAGCAGCCTCATTTCCCTCTTTGGTGGTGACGGCAGCTAGGCCTAATGCTACTTTGTTTGCATCAGAACTTGAAAGAGAGACTACATGCAACATGTTGGCATGCAGAACCCGCTGATCAGCAGAAGCCAGCTTTCCCGATTTCAGTGGGCCGAGGATTTCTTCAACTGCATGCTCCATCGGTTTAATATCTCTGCTCCTTATTGCTGCTGCTTTGAAAGCTGCTAGGACGCCATCACGAATGGCAGGGTTGCTAGACTTGACATTAGACAAAAATGGCTTCAAGAGACTCCTATCTAGTATGTTGGACAGGTCATATCCGTCCTTGGGGAGCAGACCAAGGAGATTGGCCAAAATATCCAACACGACTTCGGGGGCGCGCAGGAGCCCCTTTTCAATGGGCGGGATGACATCTTTTTCGAGGTCCTCCAAGGTAACGAATTCGGCGATGAAGTCGTGGAGCGCTGTTACTAGGTGGTTGGGAACCGGTGTACGCGAGCCTACCAACTCTCTAGCGACGAAGACATAATAGTTGGGCTTCTGGGCCTCGAGGATCGCTTTGCCCTGTGAATGACGAGAGCAGATACCAGCAACGACACCAAGCACCACGGCATTCCTAGCAGCGGGCTGAGCTCCCTTAGATGTAAGGATCTGGACTGTATCTTGGATGTTTTTCTCTCTGAGCTCATCGTGCGAAAAAGCAGCGCGCAAGCCGCGACGTGTCACAATCAGGGCTGAATGGCCGATGCTTGGCCTCGTTGATGGTCGCAGACAGGTCTCGAGAGCGGCAGCATTGGCGAGAATGATATCCATGCCAAAAGCAGCCCAGAGTGGTGTATTCACGAAGCCCTGAAGCAAGATGGCACACCATTCGACGAGAACAAAAGCGCTGCTGGAGGCAATGGTAGGTTTCTGTGCTTCATGACGGATGGCCGAAACAAACGGCACTAAGAGTGTGGGCTCGGGAATGATCGCGATAACAGAAGCGAGACATGTCTGGACAGCCCTCCTAGAAGATCTATCGGCGTAAAAACTATGCGTGTCGAACAACAAGCGCAGGAGGGTAACAGTACCGGGCGCATCGAGAGCTAGAGGAAGAAGACACGGGAAGTTAGCCGGTGAGCTAGAGTAACGAATGTCGTCAAAAACGATAGTGGCTGGCATGCCAAGATACGGGAGAAGAAGTCTTCAGTTTACAGGAACTCACATTGATTTTTCACTTTGTCGTCAATTGCGCGCAAGCTGGCTATTCGTATGGAGGTAGAGGAGGAGAACAGAGCAGCCCGGGTCGAGGCATACTCGAATCCTGTCCGTGTAGAAGAAGTGCCACTCGGGTTTGGGGCAGCGGCGTCAGTCATTGTGGCGGTCGGAGGGGAGATTTATTGACATTATACCCTCTATATACAAAAGAACAACCAATGTAGTAGATATCTACCTAGCGCAAACTTTATCACGATAGGTAGCGTATGAAAACCCAATATGTAAGGAAGATGCGGTCGGTTCGATATCCAGAGAGTTCTTGGCTCCGAATCGAAGTTTGACGGGTTCCCAATCATCTCTATCTACATAACCTAACCTACATAGGTATTGACAATATTCTTGCATGCATACTCGCCTAGTCAGGCACACCAGAGGTGCACCCATAGGTCGAGTCCCCTGTCATGCGCTCGGTACTACCTAGGTACCTTTAAGCGATAGTTAAGGGTACAGACCTGTACCTCACATGCGTACCTATGTATCTCCTATCTAAGGCAGTCCCCGCAAGCTCTCTGTACCTACGAGCCTATCTACTTTAGGTACATTAGGTAATGCTGTAAGCGGTCAAGCAAGTACCTAAGTCACCTTAGGTACCAAATAAGCCCCGCCATCTTGCCCCTCCATCACTCATAAATGTTATTGTAATATCAAGTTTGCTGTTAATTCGTTTGTTTCTGCTTCAACCCCGCCAACAATGATGTAGCTTGTTGCAACCGTCAAAATTCTGAACCACAAACAGGCAACTTCAAGCATCTATCTTACTAAGCTCCTACCTACTCAGTTAGATGTCTATTAGGCAAGTGTCTAAAAAGCGATTGCATACCACTTTATGACCGTTTTCCCAAGCAGATATACATGTTCCAATGATAGCTACCTTATGGCGAGTTACTCCCTAAATGCCCCTGCTATTTACCTCGACACTAGACCCGCCACCACCAATTTTAATTATCACAAGCCCTTAATATGAGTACCTAGGCAGAGAAAGAAAGATACCAGACACGACCGGCCGGTCACTGCCAGGGCGCGGATCAACATCTTAACACTAATTCCAAAAAGCTTTTTGAGTAGCTTTTGGGCCCTTTGCCAGTCGGACCTGCCGCTAGATAATAAATTTTGACCTATTTGCTACGAGTCTCTTTTTTCCTACTTGTTCCACTACTTGATCGATAGCTGGCTTTTTCACCAGATATATCATGGCAGGAGCAAAAAAGAAGAAATCAAAGCCCAGCGCGAACCCAGCAAGAGGCTTTGCTACTACATCTGTTGCCTCCAAACCTCGCGTTGACGCCAATGCGTCCACGTCCACCCAAGAATCCTTACCGGACAGTGGTACCAAACCTGTTTCTGCCGCAGGCCCGGGTGCATCTAACGCCGCTGGAGCATCTGCGATAGCTCATTCCAATACCGGTGATACCCAAACACAGCCAGAAGCCTCGCTAAGCGCGGCGGAGTTTGAAAAGCAACTCGAAGAATCCGAGCTACAGCTATTAGTAGAGAAACATGCTCAGAAAGTGAAGCGAGATGCTAGCCGCCAAAAAACCCGCCTCGAGACCGAACGGCGCCTGTTGCGGGGACAAGCGGAGGCTCTAAATATGAGGAAATGGCTTCCCCAGGAGCTGATGGACCAAATTATCGATTTGATACAGGCTGAGAGCCGCTTCGCCGCTTCCTCAGCCTCTTCGTTAAACTCGGAGCGCCCGGTCAACGAGAAGATGCCTTCCGAAGAGGACTTAATCATGAGGCTTTGGACTCTGCAGCAGACCTTGGCAGGCTTGTTCTCCCCGGAGAAGGTCAATACCGTACTGCAATACGTTCTAGAACTGCCACCGAGTGTAGCGAGTGCGAACAGAGACCACGTTTGGGGGTTAGAGGAAGCCCTGGACTGGCTTGCCAAATCGTGCTCCCGAGAGGAGCTGCGAGATTATGAGCACAGGGGCGTGAAGCCGTCCAAGTCCCAGCCAGGTATGTCCGTCCGTATCGTCCCTTCCCTCTCCCAGCGCAACCCTTATACTATAGATCATGCCTTCTAATCACTCAGCCAGCAGATACGCTATTTGATACCCCTCTCCCCTCCGGCGCAAACACTCCGCGCCTTGCGAACACGAGAAACAGCGGTTCCCAACTGCAACCCTCACGCACTAGTACCCCCAGAAAGATACAGGTAACTTGTGATGAGGATTTTGAGCCGGATGACTTGATTCCCGCCTACCTAGAAACAATGGATAAGCTCTTTTGGTTACAACGACCCAAGCAACATACAAAGAAATCAGGCGAAAGCAAGAATAGGCTACCTTCTGCTGCCAAGAGTGAAAATATAGATGTTGAATTGGATGACTTGGAAGAGGCCAAGTTGTTGGCGAAGATCGATCGCATCGAGCAAGACGTGTTATTCGACAAATCACTAGCCGAACACATGTGGCGAGGTCGCAGAATAGAACTAGAAAGGGAATTTGCATCCAACACCAAGAAAGTCGAGCAAGAACGGCAACAGGACAAGGAGCAAGAGAAAGAACAACAAGAGAGCAGCTCTGATGATGAAGTCGCCAGATATGCCAAGCGAATAGCAGCCGAAATATTACAACAAGATGACAACGGAGAAGATGAATCGCTCTCCGACTTATTCGGTAGCCTCCCCGTCCTAGAGACCGATACCACAGGCAAAACAAGGACGGTTGTCAACGGACCAGATGGCGTCAAGGTCACAATTCGTGACTTTGGAAAATGGCCAGGCGTGAATCCAACCCGGGTCCTAGAAGAGGCTTGTCGCTCAAGGTATATTCTCATAAGACCTCGGAATATATTCCGCGTTCACGACTCACATTTTCGCGCAGGGACTCAGTCGTCAGAATAGCTTACAACCTCGTGTCAGAGACCCCTTTCTCCAACCGCCATATGGTATTAATCAACTGGTCTAAAGCTCAGGACACAACAGCCATTCCAGAGATCCCAGGCATTGAACAGAGCCTTTTTCCACAGCAATTCTCCTTCAAAATGGCCACCGTCTCCACACCTGACCTGAAGCAATCAGAAGCTTATATCGCCACAGTCGCCATGTTTGCTGTCTTCGGGTCAACCAAAGAAGAGAAAATATTCCTAAGACTGCCCGCGGTGTGGAGGGAGCTTTGGTCTGAGTTTGCCGAAGATAAGAAGAATCAAGCGGATGCTGCGGACAGGGCGGCTATTAAGGAGCTTCGTACAATGATCCGCCAGAAGCAAGATCGGGAACTAGAAGATGGCGTTCTCTTACAAGGTGCCTTTCGCGGCCGTGCGTCCCAACGCGCCTCGAAAGATAGCGGTGATGATACTAGCCTCGATCGAACCAATGCCCATACCTTGCCGCCTGAGCACTACCAGAAAATATGGCATGACAAGTCAAGTACACCTCGTTTCCAAGCTATGCTCGTGAGTTCAACCGTTGTCTTTCCAAATCCGACTTGTGGTCTAAATTGTTGACACGGCGGTGAAGCTGACGCGCATGCAACTCCCCATGTGGCATTTCAAACAACAAGTACTAGAGGCAGTGGAACGAGAGCAGGTGGTCATTGTCTGTGGTGAGACTGGCTGGTAAGAGCGAAGTTCCCATTAAGGCTGGAAGCATAACTAATCATACCATATAGCGGCAAGAGCACACAAGTTCCATCTTTCTTGCTAGAGCACCAGTTGTCTCTAGGGCGACCGTGCAAAATCTATTGCACGGAGCCTAGGCGGATCTCTGCTATTTCGTTGGCACGTCGCGTGAGCGAGGAGCTTGGAGAGGCCAAGGGAGATCTCGGCACGGCAAGGTCACTCGTCGGTTACTCGATCCGCCTCGAATCCAACACGTCAAAAGAGACGCGGCTGGTTTACGCCACAACGGGTATTGTCATGCGAATGCTGGAAGGATCTAATGAGCTTCGAGACATCACGCATCTTGTTCTCGATGAAGTTCACGAGCGCTCCATTGACTCTGATTTCCTGTTAATTGTGCTCAAGAAACTCCTCGAGAAGAGAAAGGACCTCAGGGTGGTCCTTATGTCCGCGACAGTAGATGCCGAGAGGTTTTCCAACTACCTCGGACGCGCTCCGGTTCTAAACGTGCCAGGGCGGACATTTCCCGTACAGGTCAAGTACCTCGAGGATGCTCTTGAGGTCACCGGCTACACACTCAACCAGCAAGGCCACGAGAAGATGACGGACCTAGACGAAGACGCCGAAGATGAGAACGATGCATCCTCGACATTGAAGGCCGCAAAAGATTTGCGCTACTACTCGGCTAAGACACGAAACACTCTCTCACAGATGGACGAATATCAGATCGAGTATGACCTCATTGTCCAGTTAATTGGCCAGATCGCTATTGATCCGACATATATCAACTATAGCAAAGCGATCCTCGTGTTCTTACCTGGAATTGCGGAAATCAGGACGCTCAACGACCTCCTGCTGGGCGAGCCATTATTCCAGCGAGACTGGGAAGTGCATCCTCTACATTCGACTATTGCTACCGAAGACCAGGAGCGAGCGTTTCTTGTCCCACCTGACGGGGTACGGAAGATCGTCTTAGCAACCAACATTGCCGAGACGGGAATAACCATCCCAGATGTGACTTGCGTCATCGATACGGGCAAGCACCGCGAAATGAGGTTCGACGAGAGACGGCAGCTCTCCCGGCTCATCGATACCTTCATCTCGAGGGCGAATGCCAAGCAACGACGTGGTAGAGCGGGCCGAGTGCAGGAGGGGCTGTGCTTCCACATGTTCACCAGATATCGCCACGACCAGCTCATGAGCGACCAGCAGACACCCGAGATGCTGCGCCTGTCCCTGCAGGACCTAGCGATCCGTGTCAAGATCTGCAGGATTGGGGGAATAGAGGAGACACTTGGACAAGCTCTCGACGCGCCGTCAGCCAAGAACATTCGCCGGGCCATCGATGCCTTGGTGGACGTAAGAGCACTTACCCCTGCCGAGGAGCTTACGCCACTGGGGTTCCAGCTGGCTAGACTTCCTCTAGACGTTTTTCTGGGCAAGCTCATTCTACAAGGGACCATCTTCAAGTGTTTGGATATGGCCATCACCGTGGCAGCTATTCTTTCGTCCAAGTCCCCTTTCAGCGCACCATTCGGACAGCGCACACAGGCAGACCAGGCGCGGAAAGCGTTCAGACGAGCCAATTCCGACCCTCTAACTATCTATAATGCGTACCTAGGCTGGAAAAAGGTGTGCCAAAGCTCGAACCACGATTTCCAGTACTGTAAAAAGAATTATCTATCTTCGCAGACCTTGTCCAATATAGAAGATCTAAAGGGGCAGCTACTCGTTTCCTTGGTGGATGCGGGTTTTCTGCAGTTGACACACGACGAGCGGCAGAATCTGAACCGCCTCCGGTATTCCAGCCGGCGGAGGCAATTCTTTGACCTGCCTCAACGAGTCAACGTAAACAGCGACAACGATGTCATTACGAGCTCTGTGTTGGCCTGGAGCTTTTATCCCAAGCTGCTCACACGGGAGAACAAAGGTTTCCGCAACGTGGGAAACAATCAGAGCATCAGCCTGCACCCGTCCAGCGTTAATAAGGGGCACCTCGACCTCAAATGGCTGTCCTATTACCATATAATGCAATCGAAACAGTGAGTTCTCATTCTGGCGGTCCCAGTGCCCCGACCACACTACCCAATCATTTGTTTCGCCCATGGTTTGCTCACGTGACGTTACAGGTTCCTCAACGCCCACGAGACGACAGCCGTTGACCCATTCGCCATCACCCTTCTATGCGGCGATGTGCGCGTTGATGTAAGTAGAACCTCCCCGGCCGTTTCATCCGGACTGGGGTGAGTAGTAAAGGGTACTAACCGAGGCTCTTGTCGCCAGATGTACGCAGGTGTTATCGTGCTGGATGGGAACCGTGCACGCTTCAGTGTCCCGGATTGGAAGACACTGCTAGCCATCAAGACGTTACGCTCTCGGTTACGTGACATTCTCACGCGGTCGTTCAAGATGCCCGGCAAGCTCCTCACCGCACAGCAGGAGAAATGGCTTGACCTTTGGCATAAGATATTTAGCCAAGATTTCGGAAAGGTGTAGCTTAGGAAGCATTTCATCGACGGGTCACCCAAGGGGGGAACCACCCCTTTTCTTTCAAAAACAGCCAGAAACAGCTTTGCGGCTCTACCTACTCTAGATACACGTTACCGCGCGTGCGCAACCAAGAGGTACAAAAAAGTACAGTTCAGATAGGCGGGTATCTTTCTACCCGTGAGCAATGATGAGTATGTCCTGGGAAGGGCATCATTCGACAAGATCTTACATGTCATCGTAACCAACTCGTGTCGTAAATGTATCCGTGCCATGCCACCTGTAATCAGGTTAGGGTATTATGTTTCTAATTCATCCTTTTCATCCTTATTCTTTCTTGCCACAGGCATAAATCCTAGACCTCCCCGTCTTCCGCCACGGCCTAGCAGCGGCCGCCTCACGTTGGGTGGTGGAGGCATCCAGTTTTTGGGTGCTTTGGACGCGTCAGTTGCCGGCTGCTTGCCTTTTGTATTGAAGAGATCCTTGACACTACCGGTCCGTAATTTGTGGTGGGGGGTGATCTCCAATCCCTCGAGAGCCAAAGCAGCCCGCCCGACCATGGAAGGATCGGTAAATTCGACAATTGCCCCGCCATGGTCGGGTCTCAAGACAAGCTTGACGATAGACCCGTGTTTCTCCACCAAGGCGCGGATGCGGGCATCGTTGACCGTGTCTGGAATGTTGGCGAGGGCCAAGGTCCGTTCTTGTATCTCGGCCGGCGTTGGCGCCTGTCCATTAGGCATCAAGTCACAGCGTGGCTGGTCGCCCATCGTGATGTCGCCGTCCCTCTCCGCGGGCGGCGGGGGAGTGGCAGAGGCGGAAGCGCCATCTCTCCTGCTGGTGGCCGAGGGCTTATAATTTGTTTCTTTACATAATTCAACTTCCAGTATGTGAGACTTGAACTTGGTCTTGTCTAGCTCTAGGGCACTCTGGGCTTGCTCCTTAGTTTCAAAGGTGATAAAAGCGACGCCGAGATGCTGTCCGTTTAGATTGGTCATTTGGCGCACGCTCACTACTTTGCCGTGTTTGCCGAAGACGCTTCGAAGGCCGTTGTCTTGAGTTGCCGGGTGTAAACCCCTGACTCGGAGCTCGCGCCCCTCAGCTACAGCACCCTCACGGTCCTTTTTATGAGACGGATCAGAAAACTTGGACTGGAGCTTGAACTTGCCCTCGACCATTTGGCCATCCATTAGCGTTGCTTTGTACGCAGCCTCTGGACTTCGAAACGAGACGTAGCAAAAGCGACGATGCGTATTGTATTTGAGTGATGGCCACCGCACATTGAATATTTCACCGCAGTGAGCAAAAAGACGGCGGATGTAAGCTTCGTCTGCAGTAGGTGGGTAGTTGGACACAAATACCGTCAGCCGGGTACCTGGTTGGACACTAATCTGTGACTGGTTGAAATATTTTTGATCTCGTAGGAGTGCAGAGTTCGCTTCGGCCGAAGAACGGAACTCGATCAAGGCAGAAGCCGACTTATCATCGGATTCCTTCTGGACAATCAGATGGTTTATATGGCCATAGTCTTTGAAATACCGCCTAATTGCCGTTTGCGTGACGTCGGGGGGTAGGTTGGAAACCATGACAGAAGTATTCTCACGGTCACGTTTGGGTTTCGACTCGCGGGACTCGGCTTCACCACTACCACTACCACTGGCCGCGCCACTCTTAACCTTCTTACTTACAGCCTCTTCCAGAGATTCACACGTATCATCCCACTTCCTTTTAGCACTAGCCGGAGAGGCGGGCGCCGCGGCGTCTTCCGTCGGTTGCGCCGCGACGTCGTTCTGAACTTGCTCGGTCTGTGCAACATAAGCGGCGGCCGCCGCGTTCTCGCGTTCGCGGCGTTTGGCCACGGACCTGCGAGTTTTGTGGACCGTGTCGAGGGCGTAATGCAGCGTGTCTGGCTGCTCGTAATCATTGCAGTGCTGAAGGTAAACCTCCATGACGCGTTCCGGCCAGTCAAGTGTCTTCTGTGCAAGAGCGCGCTGCAGAACATCCGTGGCCAAACTAGGCGCCCGAACCGGTTTGGTTACCGTGGATGGTGTGGGCGGTGTAGGACTAGGAGCCTTAGGCTTTGAGGCGTACACAACCATCTCCCAGAGGTAGTGGTTCAGCCAGAAATCGTAGCTGTTGGCGAGCAGTGGTTGGCATGACAATCGGTTCCAGTGGTCCCTGGCGCCGTCGGCATCGCCCTTGACCTCGGTCAGGAATTGGATCAGTATACGCTCTAGACGAAAGTTGGGGTCGCCTTTATAGGCCTCCTTGTACAGACGCTTGCCCCAGAGTTCCACGTCTTCCAGGGCAGCAAGAAGACCAACTTCGGCGACGTCGGCAGCGTCCTCAGGCGCATTAGGGTCCATAGCGGTTCGCTTTAAAAAGCCGCACCAGGCCGTGTACATGTCAAGAACGCCGGTCATACCGTTTTTATCGAGAGCCTTGGTATTCGTAGCAGCATGCTTGATCGATTCGATGTTGTGAAAAGACCAGCCGGCGTCCTCGGCGGTCAGAATGTACCTTGACCACAGGGGGCCGGACCATGGGCAGTGTTTCGTGGCGCGCTGGAAGAACTCGAGCAAGTTAGGGAAGAGGGGCGCGTAGGGAGACGGACGGGTCTTGGCCTGGCGGTGGAGGCCCGAGATATAGACGGCGCAATTATTCCATATCTCGTCATCAAAGGCAAAGAGGCCGGTCAGGGCACGAGCGTAGAGCCCAAGGCCGAGAGGGATAGCGAGCGGGTCGTGTGCGGCAGCGGTAGCGGCTGAATGAGATGTCTGGGCCATCTCCCAGTCAAGGTACTGACGCATCTTGTTCTTCTCAGCCTCACGATCGCCGGCGCGTTGGATGCGGACGAGCTCGAGCTCATGTGATTCGCGCAACTCGTAGGCCGCCTTGGCATCGCGAGCGGTACGGGTGACATCCTGGAACTCCTTTTCGTAGGCGGCGTTGTTGTATGTGGTCAGGAACTCGGAGAACATCTGCGAGGTCTGGTCCCAGGTAGAGTGAGGAACCTGCAGACGATCGCGGAACAGGTGGGATATGCGCTTAACACCGCTCGGGGTGCGGGTGCGTGCGAGCTGTTCCAGCTCGATGGCGACCCAGCGGTCCCAGAAAAGGTGGCTGTCGGAAATGCGATACTTGGTGGCATTATAGCCGTCACTCCAGAGGCTCAAGGCAGCGTCGAAGGAGAAGAGTTCGCGACCGAGAAGCTTGTCGTCTTCGGACCACGAGGCGGCGGCGGCGGACTGGCAGTCGGTGAAGAGTGACCAGAAGTATTCGCAGTAGGCAAGCCAGAGGCGCAGGCTGGCGGGCTCGTCGGCCAGGGCAGCCTTGAAGCGCTCAACAACCTTGACGCGGGCTTCGAGATCAGTGGCGCGCCGGCGCTGCTCGTCGATGTAGGCTAGCCAGCTGTCCTCGCCCACGGGGTTGGCCATGATGCTAGTGCTGCTACTACCACTTTACCAGTTGGCGCCGTCGTCGTCATGTGTGACCAAGGTGAGTTGACCCGAAACGTATTGATAACAGACAGTGATAGAGTTAGTGGGCAAAGTTGTCGCTACCAGCACATGACCCCGGTAATTCGCAATAAGTTCACTGCGACAGAAGGAATAGGAAAAAATAAAAGAAAGCTTAAGAGAGAATTACGCAGTATAGGCTGGAGGATAGATGCAGAGTCGAGTTGCAGATGGAAAACGCGCCACCTTGTAGTTTCTGTTTCTGTACTGAAGTGACTGTGTTGTGGTTGCTTCTGTGATGTGTCTGGGTCCGGGGAATGGTAGAACAATTTTTGTTTATTAATGAAGGTCTACCTAGATAGAAGTCAATCAAAAGTTGTCGCAGTTCTTACAGTAGTTTAATGGCAGTACCGATACGATACCATAGGTACCTACCTCCTACCTAGGGTTGTGCCTACAGTGGGCAGGGCACACCGGCCCCAGGTACCAGCCAGCTAACTGTCTTCAAGGTTGTCTAGAACCACTTTCGGCACTCAGGTATTACCAGGGGACGCTGATAGGTACCTAGGTAGGTATGTACTTGTATTTGATACAAAGCTGAGCCTACAAGTCGTAGACCCAACCGGGTAGGAACCGGACTAGCCAGAAATAATCAGGGTTGGTGTGCCAGAGGTTCTCACAGTACAGCATAGTAGGGTTCTTAATCCTACTTCTATGAAGTACGTATATGCACCTGCCAGGGTACTTGCCCGGTACTTGATACTAAGTACAGCATACAATGCACATATACATTAGTAGTAGGTAGCTCTTACATCATCATGCTTTCATTTCATCTTGTACTTGAGTAGTGGTGCCACATGGCATCAACCCCAACTAGAAATCATCTCGGATACAGCATACACTGTTTCATATTATTTGCATATCGGGTCGTTCGACTTAAGCAGATGAACGTCCATGGATTGACTGAGACGGAGGCGACAATGGACTTTTAAGTCGATATGTAGGTATGTACCATCAGGCCCAGTCCCTGGCCAATATAACCTGTGCAGCGTGTAGTCTCTGCTCCTCGGTATTTGCAAACATTTCCTGACCAGCTTTCATAGGATCCTCTTCTGGCGGCATGAAATACCCTCCGTCGACTTCACACAGAGTATGTGACTCCGGGACTCTGCCATTGCTGAGAAACGCCCGCACATGCCGCGCCAGGCATAGCGACGGCATAGCTATGGAGCAGTGCCCATAACCTTGCACTTCCACAACCTGGCTCCCTTCGAATGCTTGCTGGGCATTGCGCGCCGACACCAGTGGACATACAGGGTCATATGTCATAGTCAGGATAAGCAGCGGATGCGCCGTCTTTACGCCGTATACGGGTACGTAGTTGTGCGTCCGCGGCACCATCCACTGCTGTTTTGCGTAGTAAATACCGTGTTCTGTCGGCGCGAATACTAAGGCGACGGTAGTCGATCCACGTCAGCCAATTGCCACTACTACCCAGCAAAGGAGTCGAGTTTCACTTACTGCTCCTATTGATGAAAGGGACGAGCCATTCGAGCATCGTCTCCCGGTCCTGTGGCCAGTACCTGGGCCCCGATGCTCCATCGTTAAGCATGACAAGTCGATTTGCGTCTCCTGTCGGTGGCCATGGTTTCTCGAGTCCGTAAGCAAGCAGAGCCTCTGTCGCATTGCCCTCGAGCCACTTGGCGAGATTGCTTGCTAGCGTGTACCAGGTACCCGGTCTCTTGAGGGCGACGGCCAGAGCCCTGTAGAGAAGTATTCGATCATCCAGTAGTCCGTATGTTGTTCTGTTTACATAGACGCTCACCGGCTGTTCACGGAGCGCCGAGGCGAACGACAGGATTCGCTCCCGCAGGGCTCCTTTGGTTGACCCGAATGTTGACAAGGCACAGCGCTCCGGGACCTTGGTACACTCGTGCAGCAGCCCATCGAAGACGGTCTCGGCGTCAACGAGATCTTCTTCGTCTAGAAGCTCCCCATACCAGTCAAACAGGTTATTCACTCCGTCGATAATAACACGTTTGGACCTCTCCGGGTAAAGGCCGGCGTACGTTTGCCCCAGTATTGTGCCATAACTGAACCCCCAGTAGATCATGTCACGTTGGCCTAGGGCGTCCAAGATGCTATTCATGTCTGCCGCGGTCTGTGGCGTGTTGACATATTTGCCATGCTCGCCTATCGTCTCGGCGCAAGCCTGGACATAATTACTCGACCACGCGTAAACCTCGGCACTGTCCTCTACAACACGTTCATCTCTTACTGAACCACGTGCACGTCGTGTCTCCCCATCGGGATAGCAGGCCGCAAACGGCTCGCTGCCGTTGACCCCACGAGGATCAAATCCAACCAAGTGGAAGCCTTCGCCGACGATGGTGCTGATTTGCTCTCCCCGCCGGTAAATAAACTCGACACCAGACGCGCCCGGTCCACCGGGGTTTAGTAACAAGTTAGGCGACCCCTCGCGCCCGCGCAGGCGAATAAGCGGAATAGTAAATGTCTCGTTCTTCAACCGCCTTGTACCGAACTGGTCCATGGGCACACTGATGGTGCTGCACTGTTCCAGAGAGTCAGTGGTCGATGATACTATCAAGAGGCAGGCAAGGGAGGCTACTAAGGAGCATACCGACCTCGAGCGGCCGGTCACTGCCCAGGCTTCCACATGTCTCCCACCCTATATGTTCCCCGGGGTACCCGTGCTCTACGGGCTCCCGGTGAGCACGTGGTGTCTTGCCTGTAACCGTTGGCGCTGTGAAGCGGAAGATGGCCAGACAGAAAAGAACAGCAGATGGCAGGATGAGTCGCCAAGGTCCATGGCGCCTGGGCCTCGGCGCACCAGCTGGCTCGTGGAGTCTATGGCCCTTTCCGTACATAGCTAGAAAGAAGACGTGGTGTATCTATGAGACGTTCGTTTTTGGGCAGGCGGATAAGAAATTTGCCTTGTGTTTTGCTTCAATTGGGGGTCTAGCCTGCCTACTTATTTATTGCCAGCGGCGCAGCATCGTCTGCACCCAGTGGGCATTTGTAAGACCCAACAGGATCAAAAAACCTTTGGGGAGCCGTCAGGCTCAAGATGACGCGGACACCCACCCACCCAATTAGGCACTATGCCGAATACACGACACTGCTCACTCATTGTCCAGAAATAACGCCATAAATTGAATGATACGGCAACAATGACCGACCAACCTCCTCCGTATTTGCCGCCTCTACCACCGTCTCTGTATCTATCTAACTACAACTAGACCTTCGATGCCGCGTTGCATGCACCGAAACCGTGTGTTTAAGTGAGACTATCGCCTCAAGCCGTTTCAGCTACGATGTTATTTATAACGGATCCAATGCCGTCGATCTCCAGTTTGACTATATCCCCTACACGCAACTGGAAAGCTGTGTCTATTGTTGCATGGTTGTTAGTGTCTTCGCCCGCATGTTTCCCGTTGTGGCCAAAGCTATACTGGGGAGAACGAGTGTGAACAGGATACAATAAGGACTGACGTACTAAAGATGATTAATCAGCTAACTTCCCCTCGACTATAAATGCAACGGACTACACGAAAATTATGTTCGCGACAGGCAGGCTCGTCGCCTGTTGCTTGCCCGGGCGAGGAGAAACCATGGACTTACCATTCGATACCAGCGCCCTGCGGGAACGTGCCGCTGCCGAAGAATTCTCCTGGGTACAAGCGAGTGCCCTTGGAAACATGCGCAAGGGCCTGGGGACAAGGGCCTTTGTTAGCATAACCCATGTAACACTAGAAGAATGCGCGAGGGAAGGTGGGGGGAAGGCCACTGACCTCTCCTATTGAGAATTGCCACTTATCCGCTTTTGGTTCCTTAACAACTACTCCATTGATGGTGATGCGACCGATTAGGCGTTCGAGACGGGGGAGGATCTCATCTGCGGAGACGACGGTAGAGGAAATACTGTTGGCAAAAGACTTGCTGTGCTGCGGGCCAAAGGCGCTACAGAACGAGGGGACGAGAGCCCCCCGCCCGACAGTGTCAGTCGGACAAAACGAGGCAGCAATAGAGTCAGCAAGGGGGGGGAGGAGCGGAGGGCGGGAGACGAGTATCCTTTACCTAGCCACCTCGTCCATCTGGCCATTGCGGACGGAAAAGTCATTAAAGACACAAAAGCCGGCAACAGCTGCGGCTGCTTCTTCAGGCGTGGCATTATACAACGGCTTCCCGAGCACGATACCAAGTTCTAGCTCGACATCCAAGTACTCACAGTAATTAGGATAGGTGATAGGCGCACCGTCGGCGTAGAATGCTAGGTGGTTGGATTGATAGAAGATAGGTTGTCTGTACCACAAAGCGTGTGGCTTAAAAAGGGGGAAGTCGGCACCAGTTATGGCGGAGAACAGGCGGGCGGTCTTGTTGACCACCGGACGGTAGAGGCTGGTCAAGCCCATGGCCGTACCGTAATAGTGACGTTCGAACAGCATGAAATCGCGGTAAGACCGTGGCTGAAACGGCAGGCCGCGTTTCTCCGGGTCGGTGGCATCGGGCGCGTTGTCCTCAAGCACGCGGAGGAGCATGCGGGACGCAGCACTCAGCTCCTCTGAATGCGACGCATCCAGTTGGGCCACGCGGCCGTCAATTCGCTGAAACTTCATTCTCACCTCGCTGTGTCTAACGTCACACCTTAGCAGTTAGAATACACAGGCAAGATCGGTAAGAGAAGTTGCAAAAGGAGTAGATGGAAGCAAGGAAGACAAGAGGGAAAGTAAGGCAAAAGCAGAGGAGAGTGTGCTCTGGTCCGTGCCGGGGAAGAGAATAAGCACTATGCTGTATTGAGAGGGACCTTGGAATAATGTATGTAGTAACACTACTTCAAACCTTAATGCGTCATTTGCACAATAGAGACAAAACAATGGATTATAGTGTAAAAGACCGAACTACTGTTTACATTGATAATTATCCAATTGAGGGTGTTACCGCAAAGTACTTAACTGCGCTGCATAGGATCTACAACTGCGCTACTTCGCAACAAATTTTGTCTTTTACATCTTTTAATTCTTAACCTTTCTAGGTAAAAATAATATTAAAACCAACAAGCATAAATTTGGTTTAATTATTTTATATATATAAATACATAAATAAATATAGGTATAATATATTTTATAAACTATTTATATATTTTAAATTTTAAAATAAATAAAAATTATAATATTTATAAGTTAGTTAAATAATATTTTTTTTAAAAAATTTAATATTTTTATTTTATTTTAAATATATAATATAAACTATATTTTAAATATTTTATATAACTATATAAAGTTAATAATAAAGTTTTTTAGTTTTTTTATTATTTTAATACCGCATTTTATAGGTTAATTATACACTTTTTAAAACCTTTATATAAACAATTTTTAACCTATTATATTTTTACTACCTATAATAATAAGCTTTTAAAAAAAGTTTAATATTATTTTTACACTTAAGCTTTTTATATAAACTTAAAACTAAGTATTTAATGTATAGCTAAAACTTATAATATTTATTTTTTTTATATTACTATTTTAAAAAGTTAAAATAGCTAATATTAAAAGGCTAAAGCTTATATAATAAATATGTTAATATATAAAGCATAATAATAATATTATTTATATAATACTTTTTAAATTTATATAAATAGTAGCTTTTATAGCTATTAAAAATTAAAAGTTAATATATATTTTTTATATAATTATTTATATATTAATTAAAATATTAAACTTAATTAATATTTTGTTTAATTATTATATATTTATTTTTTATAATTATAATAACTTAACTATTAAGCAATAAAGTGCTTTTATATTAAAATAATAAAGAGTAAAATAATATAGCTATATAATAAAATAGCTTAAATAATTATAGTTTATTTATAATTGCTTTATTATATTGCTTTTAAGTTTTTATATAATTAAATATAGTTATAACTATTTTAAACAAAATTTTATATATAATAAATTTAGTTTTATTAAAGTTATATAATATATTTTATAGCTATATTTACTACCTAGCTATATTTGCTACCTTTTTTACTTTTATATATAATTTTTTTAATTTATTATATTTTTATAACCTACTATAATAAGCTTTTAAAAAAAGTTTCATATTATTTTTGCACTTTAAGCGCTTTATATAAACTTAAAACTAAATATTTAGTATAACTATAGCTAAAATTTATAATATATTATATATAACGCTTTTTAATTAAAAATATAATTAGTTATATAATATATTCTATGGCTATATTTGCTACCTGGCTATATTTGCTACTTTTTCTTACTTTTATAAAAACAATTTTTTATAACTTAACTATATAATAAAAAATTAATTTAAACTATTTAAAATTAGATTTGCTAAATATTTTTATTTTATTTTAATATATTTATATATTATAGCTAAGCTTGCTATATATTTTATAGCATTATATATAAATTTTTTGCTTTTTTATATAACTATTACTTATATGCCTTTTTGCTATTTTTTATATAGCAGCTGCTTTAATAGCTTATAACTTTTTTATATTTTATATATAAAATAATTTTTTATTTTATAATTTTATTTTTTTATATAGTAATATTAACTAAATTAGTTGTTTGCTATATAAAAAGTTATAACTTTTTTTTAATAAAGCTAAATAATATATAATAGCTATTATATTATATATAATTTATTATATATTTTTAATAATATATTAGTAAGCAATTTTAATATTATATAATAAAATGTTAAATAAATATAAATTAAAATATTATATTTTATATATTATTTAAAATAATAAATTATTAAAATAAAAATAAGCTATTAAATAAAGCTTTAATTATAAAAGTAATTAAATAAAAATTTAGCTAAGCAATAATATATTTTAAATTATATAGCACTAATTTTGCTTTTTAAAAACTTTTTTAAATATTAACATATTTTATAGGTTAATTGCACACCTAGGTTAATTACACACTATTTTTAACCTTTATACAAATAATTTCTTATAATTTAACTATATAATAAAAAATTAATTAAAACAATTTAAAATCTAATTTATTAAATTTTTTTGGTTATTTTAATATATTTATATATTATAGCTAAGCTTGCTATATATTTTATAGCGTTACGCGCAAGTTTTTTATTTTTTATATAACTACTACTTGCACGCCTTTATATTATTTTTTACGCAGCAGCTGCTTTAGCAGCTTATAACTTTTTTATATTTTATATATAAAATATTTTTTTATTTTATAATCTTGTTTTTTTATATAGCAATGTTAACTAAATTAGTTGTTTACTATATAAAATATTATAACTTTTTTGTTTAATAAAGCTAAATAATATATAATAGCTATTATATTATATATAATTTATTATATATTTTTAATAATATATATTAGCAAGCTATTTTAATATTATATAATAAAATATTTAATAAATATAAACTAAAATATTATATTTTATATA
>Ga0247782_1000357_pt1 | contig 37391 bp, 33 predicted proteins | sample UWRJL019104C5_FD_179928 | JGI IMG/M metagenome (GOLD analysis project Ga0247782, IMG submission 179928) | Plant litter microbial communities from Arlington Agricultural Research Station in Wisconsin, United States - UWRJ-L019-104C-5 | ecosystem: Environmental > Terrestrial > Plant litter >...
TAGGAATAACTTTAACAGGGGGTGGAAATGCTTGGTACTGTAGATGAGTCGCAACGAGAACAGTACCGGTCTGGTGCGCACTTGTAGGTAAAATAAGAATAAAAGAAAAGGGAATGGAAGGGGTGAGGGAATAATTAGCCCACGGCTAGGCACGGTATATTACACTCACCTTTTAGTTGCAATTGCAGTTGCAGCAGCTCCCAAGGATTGACTGACTGACTGTCTTCTGGAGGATCTGCTCGATCCTCAGGACATTGGCTGAGATCCTTTTCCTTGTGGACTTGTTGCTTGTCCTCGATGTCACTGTGGTCTTCTCCGGCCCCTGCAGCATCATTCGGCGTATTGTCCGTGTGATTTGATTGGCTGTTGTTCAATTAAAATGCCTGCGTACTCGCAGACCGGTTCGGCGAACCTGCTACACCAGTCTCCTGGCACCGTTCGCGATAATGACATCTGAAAGAGTCGCGACATTGCGCCACGGGGTGACTGGCTTGATTGCACCTCGAACAACGCAAGATGGGGAGGGCAGAGGCGAGTAAAAAGAAAAGGCGCAAAGACAGATAGGTACGAACAGAAGAACAAAAAAGAGGTCAAGTAGAGCACGGTCCATGCACCGCAGCAAAAAAGAAATATGTGATTACCTTGTTGAGAGGTTGTTGATTCATTCGGCGGGCCTCTGGTCCGGGAGGCCAGAGGTGCAACTCACTCTCGCTCCGCCGTGGAGAGGATGGCGGTGGTGTTGGAGGTTGTGGTGGAGGTGGAGGGCGTGGCAACGGTGCTGACGGGGGCCCAATCGAGGGCGGGCGTGGTGCTATGAATGGCCAACCAAATATTAACGGTTGCTGAGAATACCGTATCTGGATCATCGTGACGGTCAGCTTCAGCTCTACCAGCTCTACCTTCAGCTCCAGCTAATCGCTCCAGCTCATCGCTTGTCTCTCTGCCTGCTTCTGTCCCCTCCCCATGTCTTTTGAATATAAAGCCGAGCTCATCCGGATCAGGCTCCAGGCAGGACCTTCGGGGCCAATACTGCTTCCGACACGCTAACCCAATGTACTCCTCGCTCCTCTAACGGCTCCTTTTCTTATACTCTCTTTCTTCTCCGATTATAGCAGTCGCAGCACCATCAAAGTGAGAAGAAATAGTAACTGTATGGCCGTTGGACCGTGCCGAGCGACCCACTCCCGCTGGGGCCGTGCTCACTCGACTCGTCATGTGTGAAAATAGGTACGCAGTGTGCAAGCCAGGTATTAGTTTTTGGAGGTGTGCCATATGAACCCGACAACCAGCCCTATGGGTCTGGCGATGTGAACGGGGGTACAAGAGGAACGAGTGGGAAAGTCCAAAGCAGGCTAGGAGGGGGCCGATCGGATTTTGCAGGTGCCGCGACAGGGTATACAAGCAGGGGGAAATAATTAAGGAAAGCTGATGTAACCGGGGTCTAACTAAGCCCTGCGTCCTTGCGCGCCAGAGGACCAGGGCCATACGTGGGAGAGACTAGTAAAGAAACAGCAGAGAAGAGGTGACACGCGAGCAGAGCCATCACCATACGAGCCCACGTTGGATTGGCAGGCCCCGTGCAATAGGAATAAGTAGGATATATGTATATGTAGAAATCGCACGTAGCGGCGAAAGGCGGTTCGACAAGAAGTAGAAACATGGGGATTGTACCAACCTTCGGAGGTTCCGAACCCACTGTCACCATTACAGAGACGGTTGCCAAGAGGACGATCTCCAAATGGCACTATCACGTACCGACTGTACCGACCGACAAAGCCCCCGGTGAATCTCTGGCCAATTCAATCTTGCCGTTAGCTCGCACTCCAATGAGCATTTCAAAACCCAAAACACAGATACTAGTGACACATAGAGAGCAAAGAAAGATGTCGAGGGTCGGTTGTGCAGGCAACACCGAGTCGATACAATCCAGGCGCTCTATCCAATTCCAATGCTAGACCGTCTTTCGTTTTTCCACAATGACGATAGCGAGGGCGGCGGACGGCGGAGACGAGAGCGGAGGCGGAGGCGGAGGCTTGCCAGTTGCCAGAGGCGGCCATCAGCTATCGGCGCAAGCACCGCGCGCATAGTAACCACGAAATATTCGTTTCTGTTGAGATGCCCCTCGAGCCTTTCATGCTGGCTCGACATTTCGACAGACTGAAAGCCAACGGGCCGAAGCAAAAAATCTAGCCTTGGTTGCATGGACTGGGGCGAGAGCGAGCCATTCGAGCGGCGCGGTTGCGGCTTGTGTTGGCATGCACACTGTTCCGGTACCCGAGCCAAGTCTGCTGGACTCCAGAGATGGTAAAGTGTGGCGCCTGCACAACCCTCCCGACAAAGTACCAGTAGATGCAATCCCACCCGCCGCCCCATCTCCATCGGAAAGGGGGCAACCAACTTACACGTAACCTGCGCGCGGGAAGGGGGCAGCCCTGAGCCTACAGTAGAGCACGACCAGGTCAGCAACGGCACGTATTATTTGTCGATTGCTACCTTCAGCCCTTTGCTGCCGATCAGCGATGCGCGCCCTCTCCAATCAGGTCATTGGCGCGTGACAGCAAGCGGCGCGATGGACCGTTATCTGGCTCCCTGGCTCATCCATCCCCGGCCTTGGAACGGCCCCGGCTCTCGCAGAGGATGGGTGGTAATGGTGGCATTGACGGCGCATTCAGCTTATTTATAATAACGACAAGGACGACGACAATGGCAAAGACCGCGTTGAAAGCAGGGGGGGTGTATGGGTTGTCATGTTTTAAGGACCACTCTTATAATTCCCCGACTCGATGAGCATTTTTACATAGGAGAGAACATACTGCTACCTGTCAATATATATCCACTCTGCAAGGCCTCGAAAAAAAATTTTTTTCTTTCTCCTTTGCCGCAGACTGCCTGCCCTGCTGACGCGGCCTAGATATCCTTCGGTAAAATGCTACAATATCCAAGCCGGTTACTTCGTAAATGGTAGCATCGGGTTTGAGAGATCCTGCGTCTTTTCGTATTATTCGTATTAGTGACGCCACTACAATCCGGCTCGCGAGGTGTTTAAAATTCGACTTCGGTGGTAAGATAATAAATAGCCCGTGGTAAGTGGTTTGATTGCTGCCGAACAGAATAGCAATGATATAACGAAGTTAGAAGCAACGACATACACGGGATATATCGCTGAGGAAAATGGGCGATCCGTCGACTTGCCAGTAAATGTTTATGAACTGTGACTGTGCGAGAGAGATTAGGGGTACGTGTCGGAGAGAGAACACAAGACGCTTAAGAAGGCAATAGGAGAAGAAGTCGCACAAGCAAACGCGCGCGCGAGAGCAATGCGAAGGGTCTCGTCAACCCAGCGAAAACAAGATCAGCCGTCGGTCAGACTACGGCGCTTGATGCTTCGAGAATAAGATGACGAAACTCTCAGTGGTGTTAACGAGAGACCATGTGAGAAATGCTCTATACCCTCTTTGGCGTTCCAAGTATTGTGGTGTTGTGCAATGCTGGTGGTTTAAGACAAGACTATTGGCAGCTTCCATCTGTATACTGTCAGTGGACGGGAGAGCTAATGGCACGCTCCGTCTCTTTTTATTGTTCTAGTTCCTACCAGAGAAGGCTTCGGGGTATGATATTTGATACGCTCTTGGGTAGAGAGAAAGCCAGGAGCTATACAAGGTTAGCGGGTGTGGTCCTAGCCATCCCGCCGGGAGTTGATCAGCTAGGTAGAGTGAACCAAACATGATGCTCTCAAGCATCGGCATGTTGCTGAACCTAGGACCCTGCAGCTATCAGCTATACTTCCCACCTTGGTCAAAGCCGAACGCTGAAAACGATAATTGTTCGTGTGCAGAGGTCACGGTTCAGGAATCTGGTATTTGTTACTGAGTATCAAACACACATCAGCGAGCGGCTACAACACGGACTACAGCGTACGCTACTTCACTGTATCTACCTAGTACTAGGTAGGTAGGCCCTCTCAATGCTATGGCGCCCTGCTCCAGACCCCGTACGTTCTTCCCAGGGAATCTGGTATCACATAAGATCCTTGTATGTCAGGACGCTGGTTCATGGTTGGGACCAAGAGGAAGGAGGGCTCTTGCATACTTCTGGGCAGCAGCTCATCGGGTTCGTCATCAGCCTAATCAAGCAACGTGTTCGATACAAGTTTGGTACATAGAATTCGACTCAAGTTCGGCCCCTCTCATTCTCTCTCTTTCTCTCGATCTCGCACGAGAAAGTGTTCCGGACAGGCAAAAGACTCCGTATCCAATATGCTGCTACCGCTGCTGCAAGTCTACAGGTGTGCGAGTCTGCGGGTCCGTAGGTCCTTAGGTCTGCGAGTATCCTGCCATCGACACAACTATGAGGCGCCACATACATCCGTTGGTAGTTGGCAAGGGATCTGCCTGGCCGAGAGTAATCCGATACGGGAGCCTGCATGACATGCTTACAAGTGTCCGGTCGATTTTGCTGTCCCTGTCCGTCATTCGATCAGACGCGACCCAGTTGGTCTTCATATAGTGTTTTCCTGCCCTCTACCTGTGTTGATGTAATTACATTTCGACACATTTTTAGTTTGTTTCTTGACCCTTAATCAGGCAAATTGTGGATAGACTATAGACGCTTCAGTGATAAAACCCGCCTATTTAGGTACATAGACTTAACTTCCGCTAGGTAAAAAATAGAAAAAGGAATAGAATAAGAAAATAGAAAATAGAAAATACCATTCACTACCAGGCCAGACTATAGTTTAGGTTGTTCAGAAGGAGTTGAAAGCCCCCTTAACAGAGAGAGACCCCCTGAAGGATGTGCCCGCCGCTACTTCGTAGAATCTAGCATGTTGTAGATTATAGAAGAGTGTAGAACACACGACGATACCATTTATGGCTTAGACTAATAGAAGGCGACTCGATGACCTTGTTTGCAGTAACTATAGGAATTAAGCTCATAACACCCAAGGTTTATCTAGTATCGAGGTGTATGCCGTCGATGGAAGTACGCAGCCAGCTAGCCAGCTTGGGTGCTTGGCTGGTTTCCTGCTTGCTGCTTGCTTGATGCGTGTTGCTCTCGTATATCTCCTCTTTAGTTTCGGTAACGACCGACCGAGAGTGGCAAGGCTAGCTGGGAGTCTGGGACCAGTTACCGGGGCTTGGTTCCGCAAGGTACGCCCGTATCAGCAGATCTTCAAAAGCCACCGATCTTTGATTGTTTCAGGCATCAATGTTATTCGATTTCCGGTTTACCCTATCTCAGTCCAGTTGGCACGTGAGTCGTAAACCTGCCATCACAGCCGTCACTATGGCGCCACTCCTACTCGGATCGACAGCAACAATTAAAGGACCATAGACAGATACCAAATTACTCTCCACTCTGTAGTCTCTGTCCCGCCAGACTACCATTAACCCACTTAGAGCCAGTAGCGGACATCCCGAGGGTATGGGATAGCGCACCTTAGGCAGTTAGCCAGTTGTTTCGGTCCTATTTGTTTGTCGAGCCCGAAAGCGAGCAGTCTGGTCTTTGCTAATCAAATACCTACGTAAGGCGAGGACCCCTCTTAGCGGACATCCTCAAAGGGGTCTAGATTCTGGAATAGCCATAATGATTAGTGATAGATTCAAGGACTGCTTTAGCCCAGAATCCTGGGGCCAACGATTGTTTGACAGTGTGATTCGATGGCCAATCACGCGCCCCCTTACCCGAACCATCAACAACAGACGGGCAGGAGGCGGATGGCAGGGTTCTAGGCGGAGACGGGGGAAAGGGGGAAAAGGGAGAGGGGGGCAAGGAAGTGGCGGGATTTGGAAAAGAGAAATTAAAGTAGTATATCACTGATGCGGCTTAACGAAACGATGGCCCGACTTGAGCTACAATGTACGGTAGCTCTCGCGTGTAGCTGCAATTGCCATCAAACAAACCTACTGGCCCCAGGTCTTTTCGCATCCATCTCCTGATATGTCTCGGCGGTACAGTCGTCTGTGCAATATTCCGTTGACCCAACGACTTGCAGTATCCCCCGCAATAAGACATGCCAAAGGATTGGACATCGTTATCATGTTTCAGACCACAACACTAGAGCCGTTGGCATGTCCATACTGGGGCTCCTACCAAGTTCTGCATCCTGGATCGGTAAGTACACGTCTATTGCAAGCTTCAGTCGATACTCTACCGTCTCAAAAGGTGTTCTTCCTGTTGGGCTCTCTGTACACTCAGATATTTCCAAAATTCAGTCGCTATCGTTCGACTCTACATATTCACAGGGAAACCGAGGCAGTTCTTCTCTCCCAGCAAATATACTGCAGCTTAAGAAGTTGGGAACAAAGCCATCGTTTAACGTACTCTTCTTCAGACGCTGTGGCGTCCGTTTATGCTTCTCCGTTGCGCAAAGAGTCCTCCATCGGTCGAGCAGTCGCAAGACAGCTCGTTGAGAGTGCTCTACATCGGGTCGGGCCGAAACTTCTAGCCTAGTATATTCACCCCTCACGATTCTGGACCGATGACCCCCTGAGTTGTTCACAGTCTGCTCGTATAAATAGCTTTGTACAATAAGTGTGCTACTGTCCAGGGCTCGGTTGAAGTCAAGGGCTAGTGGAATTAGGGCAGCCAGATCGATGTGTCCGACCCGGGCGATATTCTCCTGAGGGGGGATGGTTTGTCAAGATGGGGTATGTTGCGCAAGCTGCAATGGCTCGCATGGACTGTCAAGATCTTGTACTAGGCGATTTGTCACTCTTTATTTCTCTAGGTTCCTTGCCTAGCTGCTACCTTACAATGAATCTCACAAGAATATAGTAGTTAGGCTGAAAGAACGAAACCGCGATCAAAATCTGCCAGATTGAATAACCAGATCAAAGTACATCGCGTGCATATTACCGTCCATGGGGTTGCAGGGGTATCACATGGAGCGGAGGAGATGTAAACAGATGATGACAAACGGTATATGTATCATAGGCGTATTAGTCGTGATCTAAAGGAAGCAAACACCATGTAAAAACGGCCTTGGTGATGGCTATACGCCCCCAGGTCAGTTGTGGAGGTTTCCCTGGTCCCAGCCCTCTGTCTTTCAATATTACAGCAATAATGTTGAACGCTGTTCTGCGTCTTTCCTGTTAAGTCGACAATAGCAGAGGTTCAATGCAATAATCCAAGGGACTTCTAGGGGGACATAGCACGTTATAGATGTAACCAAGATACACATGTGACCAGCTAGTAACCAAGATACATATGGTAACCAGCCAGTAACTCCAAATGTAATTGGAGGTATTCAATGAGCGCTCCAAGTTCTGTAGCGCACTGTCCGATTCTATGACCGGTGAATTGGCATGTCATGCCTGCCTTCAAGCTTAGATCTTGGTACATAGTGCCAGGTAATCAGAGAGGCGGGGAAAGAAGACAGGTGCCCCAAGCAAACGACGCCGCTCAACCACCCAAACGGTTCCGGCCAATACCGAAGGTGCTTTTCTAGATGGTCGTGGAGCAGCCTGGGTAGGGACGCAAGGGTGTTTGGACATCGCTATAGCTAATCTTCAATACTCTCTCATTATAGTTGGGCTGGTGTAGCGCATACCCGCCGATATAGGAATTGCATGTTTATCACTGCCTATTACTTACTTATCTCCTCTCCAGTGACATGCCATGATCACTATCAAGCTAATTTGGTTCTTCCGTAGGAAGGAGAATCCATTTACGTCTAACACCTACCTTAAGCAAAGTATGACATACGTTGATGTTAATTAACCTGCTTGCTAAACTTTAACCTATGCCCAGCCATAGTTTACGTAGTAATCGCATAGGAAGTTTAACACGATTGTACTTTTATATTACGATTCTATTTGACTCTCATTTTGCAGCCGTCCACGCTGTCCTTTTGGCAGAGAAGATTCAGCAGCCTCAGATGTGGATACCTACGTACCGGTAATTGCGCCTGGACATTAATGGACCCCGTCGATGATTACCTAGGTAAACACCACCTCGCTGACTCCTGCCTCTGTTAATCCATGCTTGCAGTAGGGGGCGCTGCTCTATTACCAGCAGGGCTTCGTGCATGCTCTTAGACGCCAAAAAGTTCCAATACTTCCTCAGGTACGCCGTAGATGGGCTGCGCATACATGCCTATGCTATGTAGGCATGTATGTAGGATTTCTATGGTATCTATAGCATGTGATATGTAGGGTAGTGATGCTTAATCGGAAAATAACTCCCTCTCGGATCGTATCACACGGTGTAAACTCGATACCGGAGGGGGATGGACCCATTCTGGTTACCCAATGTGAAACTCCCTCGCCCTAGTGGCTGAGATACAATGCCGTCAAACGTGGCCTGCCTATATCGGCCGCCTAGGTTTTCCATCCTGCAAAGATCAGGAAGACGGCAGAGTACGGAGGACGTAGCTTCGCTGGCGTCGAGCTGAACGAAGGGACTTATACCTGGACATATATGCAGATATGTAAGTATGAGTGGCTGGTGCTGTGTAGTAGCGTGTATGGTAAATAAGTAGTACCATTCGAGAAAGATTATTGGTACTTGAGCCGATGCACTCCTACAGCCACCGAGATAATCATTTGTCAGCCCAGCCAGTGTATACAAGAATATACCTTAAGGGACCTAGGCAGATGATCGAATACTAGAGCAGAGCTATAATGGTTAGTATGGATAGTTAAGAAGCTTGCGCCGCTGAAAGTTATCATGAATAGATCATTTGGATGTAGCAAGAAGCCCGGGATTTGGGTAGACTACATGTGAAGGTCTCACAGAGAACTGCCCATCCACAAATACTGCTACTTGTAGTAAGACCTACTTGTCATATGCTATATGAGGTGAAAAGGCACGGGGGAGTTGCGAAGAGCTATCATACTAGGTAGTAAGAACCAGAAAGAAAGAAAGGCAGACAGTATCGACATCAAGCGTCCTCTCCCTCCCTCCTTCCCCCTGAGTCAACCCCCCAGGAAGGTAACGTCGCCCTCACCCTACCCACAGCATGTACGATTAATTGGAAGGCTTGACCTCAATTAACAAGATTCCAGTCCTTGCCTATTCCCAGCTTCGAATAAACCACTATGTTACTACCGTATAGCTGCACGGGGTGCTATAAGCCCCCTACAGCTGACTATAAGGTGCGTAAGGTACCCAGGTAAGATAGGAAATTAATTGTAGGGGTTCAGGCTGGTGGATGTACATTACATGTCTGGGCACTTTTAAGGTGCAAGTAGGACTGTGAGAGCTGCCTGCAAGCCTACCGTGGAGATAAACTCCTCTCCCTGTCAGGTTCCTTCCCTTGCTAATCACAGGTTTAAGGCGTAGCTATGTAGAAGATAAGGCACCTATACCTACCTTCGACTCATTGCTAGACCCATTTCTTAAGGACGAATCACGCAAGCAAAAACTCAGAATACATTAATTACTGGTGTGCTATAGAGTACGTAATAACACATGCCCATGCCTCGTTTCCTTTAGGATTCCTTATGCTGTTGGCTGCTTCGGTATCTAGAGAGAATAACTCGGGTCAGCCGAATCTATACGGTTCCATCAATTCTACTTTCAGCTACCTTGCTCCTAGAGGGAGTTAATCACTTCCTGGTGACGGTGGCGGTATTCGTTGTTTCGCGGAGAAGATACTCACATTTTCTTCTCGGCCGTTACGGTAGACAGCTATGCAGATAATGACCTGATTCCGGGCCCTGGGCCGGAAAAAATGGCGTGGTCCATTGGTAGGCTGTCGCACAGAAGAGGGCCCTACCCGGCCATCTCCCTCTCCCCTCACGCCCTTCCGTTCTTTGCCCCCCTTCAGCGGAGTGCATATACTGATCACACATACCAGACGTACATGCTGGAGGCGTACTGAATTAGGTACCCCTGAGTGGTACGCACCCAGCAACAATCTCTGGGGTGGCATTGCTAGCATCTGTTGGCCCTAGTCTGTTCTCCTGGGGCACTGAACAAATGATATCGCCGCATCCCATATGCCCTTGAACCTTGCTGTTTCGTCATCTTGCTTCCTCGAATGTACTCATGTAGGTAAGTCGCCATCTAACGTCGATATTATTCATCGTATTACTTACACTATCTACTGTAGAAGTCACTTGAATGCAAGATGAATAACTCTCGGATCGACGGCAAGGGTCTCTCTGCGAACACCGAGGTCGAGCCCGTCGAGAGAAACATGTAAGGTCCTTCTCCTTAGTTGACAATCCTCACACGAGTCTTAGCGTGAAGGCTCCAGCGGTTTTTTATGACAAGTTACATTCCTCTTGCCCTAGCTTCGCCGCTAGCACCTGCGATGCGGAGAGATGAAACCTCTAGGTTAGCCCGACCCAGACTCTCGGGTCAGACTGTGGGAAGCCGCGCAGCCATCCACTAAGCCCCGATTCGCCTTACTTTTCTGATTTTTCCCTCTCGTTTTGCGATTTTCTGTTTTGATTTGCTTGTTTTTCTTTTTATCTCTCCTAAATTGCCTTTTCATCGATAGGCGTAGCGACAGCTGTCGACAAGGTCATCCAGGCAAAGGCGCTATCACGAAATGCAAGGCTAGCCCTACATCTTGACGATATTAGTATTTATATGTTTGCTCCAGCTTTCTATTTGTATCATGGACCAGTTCATGAATTGAGTAGAGCTTCCCGAGAGCTTGCCTTTTCGTTCGCTTGTCCTTTCTACATATGGCCACGAAGCTGTGTGTATCCGTTGCCTAACTTCTTTTCTGGCCCCTGAGTCCTCTGTCGTGGCATGAGCTATTGCTACTACTTCTTGCTCCTATAGAGCTTCTGTGACCTCCTAGGCCTACTCCCCGACTCTAATGTAGGTCGCAAGGTTGCTAACTATACAAGGGGAGTGACCTGGCATAATTACACGAGTTTCCCTAGGAACCTCATGTTGCTCAACATGGCCAGCCTTCAGGGATTCGAATGACACGCATGCGAGCGCGGTCAAGCCCGCGAACGAAGCCCTAAGATAATAACTTCTTTCAGTAATTACTATCTACATACGACAGCTATATGTGGGTATTGGTGCTGGCCTTGGCCTTCCTAGCAACCCTGCAGCCCCATCTTGAACCAAAGTTTTCAAATGCCGAAGCCTCTCCCTCACCCTCTCCCTCACCCTCGTCTTCTACCTGATTCTGTTGTAACGTGATACCGGCGAAGTCCTATCTTTTGTTGTATGTTAAGCCAATGCTTTTAGGGCGGCGGCTTTTTCTTCCTACTTCGTCGCAAGATACCTACTTACGTTATCCCAATCCCTCATGATATGGAAAGAAGTAAATATCAGGTATCAGTATCAGGTACCGGTTGTGAGAGACGACAATCAGCCCAATGCGTACCCTGACGCATTTGCAGCCACGCCATACCAATGAGACGGCCGTCCTACTATCTGTATCTAGGTACTCGGGAGCAATTCACCACGCGATTTGCTGTTTTACGAAAATGCTCTGATCAAACGGGAGATGCTGGCGAGCTGTTGGTTCGCTCCGGAGATCAGTCAGAGCTTGTCATGTGAAAGGATTAACAAATCTAAACTAATCTGTGCAAGGTGTACTCCCGTTGAACTTTTCACATCTGATTCTTGAGTCATCATTCACGTAAAATTCGCTTATGGTGGACCATCGTATTCGTTACATGCTTTTCTTGTTTCCCCAAGCACAAGCAAACAATGCAGTAGCCGCAGCAGCAGAAGTAGCCTCGAGGATCCCGCTTTTCACGTGTTTTAGGCAAACGTCCCAGACAGTAATAACTCTGAGCTAAAGAATGGTTTAACTCAACTAGGTGACTCACTTTCCTCAATGTTAAACTTACAGTGTGGGTGTTCCTATCAAAATCGCTAGAAAATAGGCAGAGATTAGAACAAGGCACAAAATAACGCTTTGCCAAATGCCATGACTGGAATTTGATCCCGTGGAAAAGAATTGTAACTATGATAGGTGGTTTAATATAACGCCAATGAGCTTAGTAGCGACGCTTAGGGCGCTTGACTGAGAAAATGCCTCGAGGTCTGTAATTTTGTCACATCCGCTTTTCATATTCTCTAGAAGGGTTGAAGCTGAGAAGCGAGTTAGTGCCGTAAACTTTCCTGCTTCATCTTCCAATGGACCTAGCACTGGAATATTCGGAACATTGGTTTCAAGAGTTTGGGGAGCCCAACCTGACAGGTGCCACATGGAGTATTGGAGCCGTATAGTGGTAATCCTGTCCCCAGTCCATACTCATAGTCATAATGTTGTAGCGCCAAAGTGATATTTATCACTAGACGGGTAAGATTAAACATGGATGATACTCCAACCAACCGTTGAAAGCCTCACTTCCCTGCCGAAGTACTATGGTCATATTCAGTGTACATAGCCTATTATCGCGCACGCAAACTGGTCCTCCCTCTGTAGATAGTTTCCTACTTGTCTACCGAGAAGTACAGGACTTGGCCACTCGGACTGAACAGGACAAGATATAACTAATGCCAATGCAACACCTTACCGCCTGTGCCTAGCCTAGCTAGGTAATAAGTAGGGAGATACTATGGAACACGTAAGGGACAACCAAAAGTACAGAAAATGCCTACATGAATAACCACGCTACCTTACATACCATAACATAGCCACTCCACAATACATAAATACATGCATACCTACAGTAAAGGAAAAGGCAGGGAGACAGATTACTGGGCTGCAAAAACTTATTCCCTCTGGTATATAAATCAATAGAAAGGGAGAAAGAAGAATATTAACTCTATCTAGGTAGGTAGTCTACGTAGCTATGTAGTACTCAAGGTAACGTATCAGAGATAGCCCGCCCGTCGCCCCCCCCCCCATGAGAAGAAAGGGAATGCTGCATAGAATAATATATATTGTTAATTCCTACATGGGATTAGCAACATAGTTTTCTCTGTGATAAGGAACATATACATAACCTATTTGTTTTCTCTCTTTCTCTTTTGTTTGCTTACGTGGGTGATGGAAGTAGCTATTATTGTAACTTTGCACATATCTAAGTGAAGTATTATCCTTTATCATTATTTGTTATCTCTTGAGCGTTGGGTGCCTACCTGTATAAGTAGTCGGACTTGTTATGGGTGATTTTTATGGAGCGACAGAAGTATGTACATTGAGTACAGCAAGGGAAGAGAAAATAGCAAAGAGCAAAGGACAATAATTTTTTAAAAAATTTCTATGTGCCTCACTCCTATTAGTGGGTGAGGGTATGGATGGATGCCTCCCATCGGATCGTAGCCCTGCCTGACTGTATGTTCGTTGATCACCTTTCCCAGGCAAAACGTGAAGCAGTAAAAGCAATAACGTAGCTTGCCGTCTGCCTCCTTACACGTATTATCATAATCAACAGCCCACCCAGCAAAACCAAGCCAAGCAGCAGAGAAGCAAAAACAGAGTACACACAGTAGTTAGTGGCAAGATAGGATTTTTAATTATATTTCATGCCACAAACCGATCCCGTTTTCTCGTTCGTGTCGTTTTTGTTCCATGAATAGATACTTAGCCGAGGTGTGCACATACCGTGACCGTTTTTCCTTGAAAGAAGGCAGATCCCATATGCCGCAGCCCGTCATTAACCGAACAAAACATGCCATATAATGGAAAACTAATTTTAGACAGGTGAAGCGCTGCGGCTTTCTGCAGATCGAGCAAGAAAAAAACCTTGAAAGTTGGGAATCCTTCCTTCCTGTGATATTCTGCCTTACATTAACCCGATAGGGACTGGATTGTTCTTGCATGTTGACTGATGTATCAATGAGGCAGGCCGAGTGACTGAATGAGTGGGAGGGGAGAGAACAAGTAATTACGCATGAGATAGATCGTTATATAGGTAATAAGTTGCGAGGACTAGAAAATCTCTGACTAGCTGTCCGGTAAGTAAGTATACTTATTGGTCATGTGAGTAGATAGGCAGTTTACTAGGCATTCTTTGCCCAACCTATACTTAGGCAAAATGACGCGTCAGCCTTGGACACTGTTCTGTTGAGCAACACTTACCTATATGTTGCTCATGTTTTGTTTGCTATTACGATGAAGTTCTTCAGGCTAGCTTGTACAGAACTGCTGTCTTTCCTATATTTTGCTAAGGCACCTAGCCAATCAGCCTACCTATAATAGATCACAACTATTCTCTACGCAAACAAAGTAGGAAAATGCTGGGTCGCATAGTCAAAAAGACTTGTTTCTTGGCTTAGATTTGGTTTCTATGTAGCTGTTATATGAGGCGTTTTCTCGGCACAAACTACACAAGAGTTATAGCATACAAACAATAGCAAGAGGACCGGGAATTCTATCGGGCTGGCTGGTGTGTCAAATTTGTGTACTCGTATGGTATGCAACAATCAATTCTTTACAACGCTTGGTCTTATTTTCGTGTTCAAAGGGGTGATTAAGGGCCAAGATAGACTGTCAAGGCCAAAGTTAGCTGTAACTACTCTGTTTTTGTCAGGAGGATTATACTCTCTCCTTTAATATAGACAGATACCCAGGCCAATACCAAACACACCCGTGGAAAGAATATCATTAAAGGAAGCAAGTTGATCATTCCATAATAATTAGATGAAACTGTAATGTTCACATATTTTGTATTGTTTAGCTGTTTTCTCAAACTTCACCTAGTCGTATAATTACTTTGTGTGTTAAATAGAGAAATACAGGCTGTTGGGCATACTCGACATAGAGTCATAGAACTAAACTTCCTGAGTCAGTACCTACTTCCAAGCTAGAGGACCAACATCTATTCTGTGTAGAAACCTCTTTTCTGCTGTCTTTTACCAAGAACAACATGTCTAACATTACGAAAAAGTCTTACCAATCAATGTACTAGTCGGCCTCTTTATGTCTGTCTGACCTTGCCTTAGACGCAGATAACCTGCGCAAATCCCAATACCAGACAGCTTCTAATATCTTTTATTCTCGGGGAGGCAACCGGAACCAGCTGAGTATTTGTGAACAAGATATTTTAGGTTTATTGCCCTTATATATAGCGTTGTTCGGGTTTACTGGAGAGCGCCATAGACGGGCGTATCTGGGTCCAGTCTTGTTGACTAACTTGCGATATCAACAAGAATATTTATATGATCTTGAAACCAAAACAACCACTAATTTCTGGAAGATGTAGCATTTTAGACGTGATACCTACCTACCTGGGTGTGAGATCCAGATGCTCAGGTTCTTCGAGTGTCTGAGACGCAAATTTGCTATACTTTGGTAATGCTTACGCTGGGGGGTTGTACTAAGTATCTCATGCTTAGGCTAGGTAAAAAGTTATGAAGTGGCCCTGGACGGCGGGTAACGTTCTTACGTCCGCTATTTTATCATCTGGGAACAGGTCTGATGTGCGGAGCTACCTAGCGTTCGTCCTGATGTTCGTGTTGTCCTGGCCTCCAGCCCGCAACTGCATGTGTTGACCGAATTAAGGGTGGCTGGGCAATTACGGGCATTCCTAATTGAGGCCAGGCTATACAAATACCGGGACGCAGACAACTGGAAGATACCGCTTGCGTATTTCCCTTGTCTAATGATCTCAAGATACGGTCCCTGTCACAAAACTACTGTAGTAATTCAGGGACTGAAAGGCGGATATCATAGTCTGTTCCATGAATATATTGTGACTCCTATTACCCTCATTTCTTGTCATGCTTAGGCATATCGGGGGTATCTGTAACAATGACTAAGGCAGCTTCACTCTCTTGGTTTATATTGTTCCACGCATACAACAGTGTTGGTTCACATATCCATGCTTACGACATGGTTGAGGAGAGAAAACGATTTGCAAAGGCCGTTACTACACGAAGGAACAATGAGCGATCGGAAACGGATCGCTGGAAGCTGATCACTGAGTGGTGTACATAGATACATGTCCAGGATCAAAATATATTCGAAAGGGTTGAGAATTAGGGTCAGGTTCCAGATAGATCTGAAGACAAGGACTACACTTCCTGCCAAGATATCTCATCCATCGCCAGGACTCGCCCTTCAAGTGTCCACCTGGGTTCATGACTCATATGTTTTAGTACATGATTTATACACTTTTTCTTTCGACTTTTGAACAAATCGTGGGAATAATTGCTTCCTGGCTCAAGCTCACGGAAAGGTTCCGCACATGCTGCCAAAGTGCATGCTGCACTGAGGCAAGTGATGATCTACAGTTGGTGGTATGCTGGCCTTCAAAACCTTGCCTCAACAATATACCCGGGCCTTGCCACTTGCGATATTGTCACACACATGCTATTATTGTCCATATGGCGATAACAGCGCTGTTTTCATCACGTAAGGGTCTTGAATCGCCACGAGAGCTCTAATAACGACTCAGTTCCAGCTAACTCCAAACAGCTTGAACTTTTTCTGATCCGAGCCTGAGGTTTTAGCATCGGCGTTCTCCAGATAGATCCGCTGATGACCGTTCACATCCAAGGCCAGATATTTGTAGACGAATTCGTGCTGGCCAGCATGCTTGATAAGGTGTACATTCACCAAGCCATTATTTAACGGTCCTTCAACCTACATAACGTTAGATTTAAACTTCAGGTATACATGCGGGGGATATACGTAGAAGTGCATTATCAAATGCTCGTTGCCTTGCGCATCCACTTTTGACTTTGATCTATTCAAATTAGCAATTGTCTCTGTGCCGGTATTGTCATGCCTTACGCAATCGGCCTGGCTCTTCGCCATTTATTGGCTGTCTCCTCTCCATGGGCCGTGATCTTCTTCGCATCTCCTAATACTGCTAAGCAAGCGGGATCCTTCTTGATCCTATCGACGGCTCGGTTGAAGTAAGCGGTCTTGCTGTCTGGCGAGAAGACATCTGTGTATAGAAAATATCCTACGCCGCCCTAAAAACCCAAAAGTTGCTCTTAGCATTTGATATGGGCGAAAAATTTCTTCCAAGGCGGATAGCATACAGTTAATAACACACCGACAACGACAAGTCCCAAGTTGAAGGTTTGTTGAGTGGCGCGCGACGCCTTTTCGGCGGCCGAGAGCTCGCTCCATGGAACGAATCCATCGTCATTGAAGGGCGTAACAGCTCTTCGGCGAGATGAAGCTGCATTCTTCCCTAAATCGTGGTGGGTCGCATAGTTGCGTCGGACGAGGAGAGATCGCATGGGCGGGACGATGCTTGAAGCAGTTATCGGCCTTAGTAGAAGCTTCATGACGGCGGAAGGGAGTCCATCGAGGCCTACGCTGGCCGATGAGGAGGGATTATAACGCGTTTATTCTGGGCTGTGGGAGATCTAATATCCCGCGATCACGAATCGCGCCACAAAGAAGGCGTCGGTCGAAGATTCGGTCAATTCCTTAACACTGCTTCCAACGAGTCAAGAGGTTACTTGAAGCTCTCAAGATAAGGTTAGTGATCAAATGTGGGGAACGTCTGCTGAACCCCGCTAGCCCTGTTATGGTTTAGGTGTACCTAAAGAATGGATGGCGGATATGGAGTGGGGCCATTCTTTGAAGTGACCTCAAAACGGTACAGTGCCACTCCCTGGTCAAGCGGCATTGAGACTGGGACTTGGAAATCTGGCCCAACTCCTGAACTAATCCTCTTCCAAGACTTCGTTCCCATTTCTCACCTGAACATCTATCCCAACCGCAACACCGTTTACCCACGACATTGGCAACCGGCCGCTATTACGAGACTAGAAAAACTGGGATACGGCTCCAGAGTTTGCGGATCATATCGGCAAAATGAGTGCGCTCGCCACCAAACAGCAATCTCAGAAGATCTTCGAGAAGTTGAAAACCAAGCAAGCAAATAAGGTAACGTCCCATCCTTGGCCCTGGCCCCATCCCAGCTTTTTTCGCCAACTAATGCACTGCGCCGGCAGATATGCTTTGACTGTGGTCAGAATAATCCAACTTGGACGTCTGTCCCTTTTGGTATCTACCTCTGTCTCGATTGCTCTTCGAACCACCGAAACCTCGGTGTGCACATTTCCTTCGTGCGCTCGACAAACCTCGATCGTACGTTCCCCTAATTACAATATCTCCGATCTGCGTGCACTATATCAGCGGGAGTTAACGACTTACGCACAGAGTGGCAATGGGATCAACTGCGTATTATGAAGGTAGGCGGTAACGAGTCTGCGACCAAGTTCTTCCGTTCGAACGGCGGCAGTGCGGCACTTGCAAGCAAAGATCCCAAGACCAAGTACCAATCGCCCGCAGCTACCAAGTACAAGGAAGAGCTGAAGAAGCGAGCCGCTCGGGATGCCCTCGAGTGAGTCTAATTATCTTCATGGAAACAAACATGACTGACGCTATTGGTTATCAGATACCCTAACGAGGTTGTTATTACGGATGTTGCCGGTGAGGGCACTGGGGGCGCCGCCACACCCGCTAGTGAGCCGGCTGATGACTTCTTCTCTTCATGGGATAAGCCTTCTATTAAGAAGCCCACACCCCCTATTTCACGCACAGGGACGCCTCCCGTGGTTGGCCGAACCCCCTCTCCATTCATAAACTCCGCCGCCAATGGCAAGGATATCTCTAGGTCTGCTTCTCCCTTGACCAAGTCCGACTCGACGTCGGAGACCAAACCCGGCATCGGTAAAATCACTACATCCGCTGCCCTCCGAAAGACAACTGCTACGGGACCCCGCAAGACCAACATCCTCGGCGCGAAGAAGACCACATCGAAGCTAGGCACAAAGAAAGTTACGGGCGACATCATTGACTTTGAAGAAGCTGAGAAGCGGGCGAAGGAAGAGGCCGAGCGCATTGAAAAGTTAGGCTATGACCCTGAAGCCGAGGCGGCGGAAGCGAAGGCGGCGGCTGCAACCTCATCGAAGGCGGAGGCGTCTAACGTGATTTCGCCTACGCCTGCCAGCTCAACTAGCTACGGATCTAGCCACACACGCCAAAAGTCGACTGCTGAGGTTGAGCGACTCGGTATGGGCCTTGGCAGACTCGGCTTCGGCCAGATTGGAGGAAGTAAGCCTGCAGCAGCCGCAGCAAAGAAGAATGCTGGTGGCTTTGGATCCGTTGGCCCCGTCAAGGCTACCCCTGAAGGTAATGTCTCTTCCCGTCACACCCGGATTGAATTACACTAACCTGCCTCAAGCGGATGAAGAACGCTATGCACGAGACAAGTTTGGTGGCCAAAAGGGAATCTCGTCCGATGAGTTCTTTGGAAAGGGGGCATTTGACCCTGCGGCCCAAAATGAGGCGAAGTCTCGCCTTCAAGGGTTTGAGGGAGCTACTGCCATTTCATCCAATGCGTACTTTGGTCGCCCCGAAGATGAGGATGATGGCGAAGAATACGGCGACCTCGAGTCAGCTGCGAAGGACTTTGTCCGCAAGTTTGGCATCACAGCTGGCGATGATTTGGACAATCTGACAAGTGCACTGGGTGAAGGTGCTACACGGCTACAGGGTGCTATTCGAAACTACCTGAACAGCTAGACTATGTCGACATGGTACACTAGATGAGCTCCGAAGCAAACGACCGGCACTAGACTTGAAAAATGATTTACTCGGGCACGAAGATACGACAACAACGGAAGTCTGGTATCAGGGATACGGACTGACAGTTCGAACAGTTAACTAAAGAAAGACGAGAATGAAAGCACGCGAAAATGTGCTGCTTCAGACATGGTTTAGCAGGCAAGATGCTTTAATCAGATTGGGGTTGAAAAGATCAATGCCCGTATCGTAATAAATAAACTATTTGCTGTTGATTATCATGTGTCTGTAAAATCTAAGCATGAGTTCCTAAGCGAGAGGCCTGTTGAAGATGAATTGAAGCAGAGTCGAGTGACTTGTTCTTAGTGCTGGGGGATTATGTAAGTGGATGAGCCGGATATTAGGTGAGTACATTTATGCACAATCACTAGCGGCTGCATTGCAAACCCACTGCCTAGTAGTAGTAGTACTTGTAGCATGTAGCTGCGTGCGTACAATGTAACAGTATAAAAGATTCGAATATAGTTCTTGTATGCCATCTCAGAGACCATGTTGTATTCTCTTGTTAGCAAGACTTGTAAAGTGAGATAGTTGGAACACGATTACCTAGACGTGACAGGTACTAGGTACATGTATTTTGGAACGGGCTCCATGTTCTCGGTTCGGAAATGAAAACGGCAATCGTGGCCCAAGCTCCCTGAACCTCGGCAGGCGATGCTCTACCAGAGTGCACTTCACGCAAGAGCCTTCCAAGTCTCATCCATTTATGAACCGATTTCTACGGTCCACCGTTTCGCCCATGGAACCCTTTACGACGTCCACGTCCACTCAGAGCACATAATTGGGGTTGGTGAGGTGAAAAACGGATTGCCGAGCATACCTAGCTACCGAAGATGGAATTCGTCGCAGCCCTTCGGGGCAACTTTGACCACCAGAAGCCGTCGCTTTTCGAACTGCTGTCTGAACAACAATTGAATTCCCTTTTACCGCCGACCCTTCGGTATCTACTAACTATCGCCACGCAACGCTATCCGCGATACCTGCTTCGTGCACTAAACTCCTTCGATGAGCTCTATGCGCTTGCCATGCTCGTTGTCGAGCGCCATTACCTACGTACTCGAGGCGGCAGCTTTACCGAGCACTTCTATGGGCTCAAGCGAGAGAAAGCCCTACACGCCGAAATACCGCGTGCCGCTAACACTACTCCCGAAATCGTACGGAGCACACTGAAGCTGAACGAGAGCGATGTCTGGAAGAATCTGGCCGTCATGGTCGGTATTCCGTACCTAAAGCGCAAGCTCGACGAGTCCTACGACATCGAAGCACCACGCGCTCTTTTGGGCGCCAATTACACACGCATGCCTGCGAATCCGACGGTAAAACAGAGAATTATGCATTATTACAAGTGGTTCATACGAAATGTGTATCCTAGTGTACATGCAGCCTACTATTTCAGCATCATCGCCTTTAATCTCGCCTACCTTTTCGATAACACCAAATACCACAACCCCTTCCTATGGCTCATCGGCACTCGAATACGTCGTATGAATGCCGCCGACTTCCGAGCGATCGAGGAATTAGGAAAGCCGAAGCCTGGCATGCCACCTGGCACAAGAAGCATCTTTCACCCCAGGACGATGGGCGCAAAGCTGCTGGGAAGCCTTTCTATCCTGCTCCCAACGAGCATCTTTGCCCTCAAGTTCTTGGAGTGGTGGTACGCTTCGGATTTCGCGAAGCAGCTATCAAGGAAAGCTACTGAGAATCTCGAATTGCCGCCTCCTATCGTATCGGGGTTGTCAAAAGTCGATGCTAAGCTGCAGCAGAGAAAGAATCAGCCCGATGAAAGCACCAAAAATAACGATACGCAGAAGGACGATGATGGAATACCATCTGCGGCGGATGCGCCAATCGCTACCCCATCGCTGTTGCCCATCCTCACCGTGCCGGCTCCGGAAGATTCAGAGCTTTGTCCAATATGTGATGATGAGATCACAACCGCCACAGCTTGTCAAACTGGATTCGTCTACTGTTATGCGTGTATACACAAATGGGTAGAAGGGATGCACCCCCGTCAAGAAGAGTTCATGGCCGATAAAGCTGGCAAGTGGGAGAGTGGTCAAGGTCGGTGCGCCGTGACAGGACGGCGCGTGCTTGGAGGCACTGAGGGATTAAGGCGAATCATAGTCTAAAGGCCATGAAGTTCTACCGATTGAATCAAAATTACGAGCTACTACGTCGTCATCTCAGGTATCAACCGAGGCTAAACTGTATAGCTACCGTAGTAAGCTACCGTCGCACTTCGGGGGGTCCCATTAATGTGTCCCCAATCGCCGGGACGCCTAGAGTACGGGGTGGACATGTAGCTTGTTCCCACTTTACCTACTGGGCTGAACTGACTGGTAAACACGTCAAATCGAAGCTCACACGACGAGGCTACGAGCTTTCGGCCCGGCTGATATGACACTTGGGCTGGCCTAGAAGACGTGCACTCCATTATCCCGGTTTAGGACAATGCGAGATGGAAGATGCTGTTCCAAAAATATCACCAACTATATCAGTCGATTCATAATCCAGAACATTCGAAGAATGGGCTTAATCTCGCTATATCTCGTCGCTATACCCAATTTCAGTATTATGACCAACAATTGCCTCAGAACAATCAAAGTACAAACAAGCAGGAAAGCAAAGACAACCCGAATAAGTCACTCGTAATCTGTCTAAATTTTATCTCGAACGCAGGGGCCATGGAAAGAGGTATATTTCATCTCCTGGTTGATATTAGGACTGACGTCTGGACTGCGCTCGTCGGTCCAGACCTCGACTATCTAGCGTCGAGGCGGATCCAGGTTGTATTAACCGGTTGACTACCCCGGATAGATAAGACTAGAAGCTTTCTCATTGCTATTTTTGACGCAGGCTCCTAGGGTCGTACCTTGAAACTAGGGAGCTTTGGTTTTCCCGGGCCCCAGTCGCGCAGGGTGGCTGCTACTTTATCCATATTAACCATTACGTCTAGCACTCAACTCTGGCAGGCCCCTTGCAGTGGCCACCACAGGTTTTCTTCGTTGCCTGAACATGAGCATCTGCTTCTCTTTTCGCCCCTAGCCTGCATCGTCATTCCGAATGAGGTTCGTCGAGGTTCAATGACCGGCGTGAATTGGCCAAGGGGCCGAGGGCTGGACTAGATTAGATCCTGCTTAACTCTGGTTCGGTGATAGGATGCGACGTGTTGGAGGGAGGTCTCGAATGTTTTGGCTTGCCTCCGTTAAACTTATCCGCCTACATCAGGAACAATGAATGAACGGAGATGCGAACAAGGAGCTCAGAGAGATGGTGACGCCTCTTGAAAACAACCGGAGATCGTCTATAAAGTCGCGGTGATCCTCTTCATGAGGTTTCAATCTAAATAGTAGACACACAAGACACACACACACACACACACACACACAAAGCTCAATCAATAAATACAACAATCATAACATCTTCTTTGACATCATACACCATCTTCGATATCTTGCCAATCCCGAGGTATCCTGACGACCATATAGTAAATCCACCTTCAAAATACCCTTTAAATCATATCAAAATGCAGCTACCAAGCATCTCCTCACTATCCCTCCTACTCTCTTACTACACATCAGTAGCAGCGGGCCTCGCAATAGCACCCCGCGACTCGCAAGACTCGCAAGACTCGCAGGACGCGCCCTCGGCCCTACCCCGGATCACATCGGTCTCATACAGTGGAGACGGCTGCCCTTCCTCTTCGCCCGGCGTAGAGCGAACCGGTGCCGGGTTCGGCGACGTGGGGTTCCGACTCAACGGCTTCGAGGCCACCTTACCCGGTATCGACACCTCTAGCACGGCCTGCCAGATCCATTTGCAGGCTTCTGGTTGCTCTGCCGGCTGGCAGGTGGGCATCCAGAGCGCGACTGTCAAGGGCCACTTGGTTCTAGATCCCGGTGCGAGTGTCGATTGGTATTTGACTAGTTACTGGAGTGAGAATGCTGGGAATACTGTAGGTTTCTTCCGACTTTCTTCCTCACGCTACTCCTTCCTTCCAATTCTTCTACTCGCAATTCCTTTTTCACTTCTTTTTCACTCAAGAAATACCCCTTTGTCGGCCCATTAACACATTGACTAACCCGTTTTGCTTTGCTTCCAGGGCACGATTCAAGGCACAATCTCCAACACAGGCTCCTCTCGCATCGACGAGGTCGTCAGCAAGACCGCCTCCTCGGGGGCCATCGCCTGGTCCCCCTGCTCCAAGAGCGGCGACGGCTACCTGGGCATCCTCAACGTCAGCTTCCGCGTTGCTCTCGGGCCCGTCGGAAAGCAGTATGGATACTTCGGCAAGGACGGCGGTAACGCTGCTGCTGAGAGCTGGAACTATGTCTGGAGGAAATGCTAGGTTTCGGTGCGCGCACAACTCGGAGGGTTGTTTAGAGTGAAGAAGGGGGGTGATGTGAGGGAAGGAAGGGAGAGGGAGATGGAAAAAAAAGGTTGGCATTTCCTGGCTTTGCTTTCAAAAAGTTGCTTGCTTCCATTTTTTTTACGTTTTCAAAGGAGCCGGTCGTCTTTGTTACTCGGACACGTTTGATTTTTTGGCATTTGTTCCATCTTGTCCTGGGAGAGCAAAAGAGCTGTTTTTATAATTATGTTTTTCTGGCAATTAGATTATCTTGTCTTATAGCGTGTTTTGGCTCAATTGATTTCCTCTTCAGCATTCACCTTCACGTCTTCGCTCCTTAAGCTTGAGTGAATGAGTAGAAGGTTATGAAGTAAACATTTGATAGCTACTATTCAACTTAGGTAGGGTTGATGGGTAAGTTGTTCAGTATCCAATTGCATCGAGATGCGTGCGCTATAATGCTGTCACATAGTTGCTTAGTATACAGGCTTGATATCAAAAACTGAGTACAATATCCAAAAACTCGTCAAACGTAACGTGTAATCAAGAATCCATGTGTGTGAAGGCACACTTAGATCTCGATGGCGATGGGTTGCTTGTCAGTCAGCTTTCCCGATGTGCCATGCTGCATGGCGGCATTGATCAGTATGCTGCCATTGCTCGCGCGACCACCGACCCAGAACCACTGCCAGAGAATACCCTTGATACCGTGATATACCACCTTGAACGCGTCGACCCATCCGGAATGGGGGAGCATGTCGAAGATGGGACCTCGCTTCTTGCGCAACATGAGGCTCTCGTAAGCCCTCTGACAGTCGTCCCAGTACGCCGCTTCGGTTCCGCGGCCCCAGTGCACGTGGCCGAAGACGTGGAGCTTCGGCCGCTTCTTGTATATCTCGGCCAGTAAGCCAGGGCACCCTACGAAGAGATCTCGGTGAAGCATCTGGATAAGTCAGTAAGGAAGCAATAGGAAGACTTGGGAGAGCTTAGCATACCGGAGGCGTATGTGTGACTAAAATGTCAGTATCGAAGGGTATCGTCCCCGCCCACGGATGCTGATCGATGGTATATTGAAATCTGAGTTTTATATTCAGTCATTTGCTACCATCTCTATTAGCTATATCTGTTGAAAGATGAGACTTACGCAAACTCGGGACCTCCACACTGCGGTAGGTCGGGTGCGCCGTAAATGTTCAGTTTCCGACCACCCTTAAAGGTGAGGGTAATAGATGAGCGCTCCAAGTAGTGCAGCGTCTTCAGGTCAACCGAACGATGTCCGAGGGTATCCTCCTCAGTCCGCGACTTCAGGTCGAACCAGCTGTCATGGTTGCCGCACACCAGAACCTTATGCTGATGAGGTAGTGATGCAAGCCAGTCAATCTGCTTCTGTATAGACGCTGCGGTGCCATCGTTGGTCAGGTCACCGCAGTGAATGAGCAAGTCGCCGTCCGGGACATTCTGAACGATAGACTCATGCGTATCCGACAGGCATACGACCTTTATGGGACCGCGATTCCGCGGTGGCTGCACAGGGGAACCTCGCAAACCTCGCAGCCAGAGTATAATCGGGTAGATGAAGTATATAAGACCGTGGAGAGGACTCTCAAAGAACCAGTCGAGTAGTGTTCGCCGCTCCCATACGAGACGGCGACGGAGGCCCAGTTTGGCCAATAGTCCCATAGTTTGAAAAATCGCTCGATGACGTGTGGCCGGCGCCCTTAGCTTCTTCTCGTCTTTGCTTTTCTTTCTTTCTTTCTTTCTTTCTTTCTTTTTTTAATTTTTTTTCTTTCTCGCTTCAGCTGTCAAGTCAGTGATCACGGATCAATAGAATATCAACACGTCAGCGCTACCCAGATTGGAGATAGCGTATCGATGGTGAAAACAAAACAACAAAAAAAAGGGTGTAGCTTTTAAGTCACGATAGAAAGATTCAATCATTAAGCTCGTTCATATAATCACATGGGCACTGTTTATATAGCGCAGAAGCAATCGTTCAATCGTTTCCCAGTCACGCCAGCGATGCCGTAGTTGGTAAGTGTCTCCGGCCTGCCTGGGTAGGGAGCTTCTTACATAACCCTCTTTCAGCACCACGACCCTATGTTTGTGGGGTTTTTGGCCCCTAGATGAGCGAATAGGGTTGGAGGCTCTCGGAACTTCCTTGGCTTACAGGCATGCACGAGCCTAGCTACAGGGTCCCACAGCTCCCTCTTTTCAAAGCTAAGCAGGCATCTTCTGCTAAACTTCCTTGCCGATGCTGTCATAGATGAATGTTTAGAAATGACGTTGTTCACTGCCATTGGCCGTGACGAACCAACATTCCGGTTCCCTTACCGAATCGAACACAGCGTAATAGATCCTGTTGCAGCGTAGTCGTCCTATTACTGCATCGCTACATCCCCTAAGCAGAATTATTATTCGTTTTGTTTTCTTTGGCTTGTCGCATATATATCAAGATTCTGTAGCTATCTCCTTGTCCCCTAAGGGCTTGGCGTCTTCCCTTTCTTCCCCTTACCCCTCACATTGTTGTAGAGATTCATCGACTAGAAGACATCGACTGCTAACCAAAGATCGTCTCTGAATACACCCATACCCACTACAACCCTACAACCCTACAACCCTACAACCCTACAACCCTACGAGGTTACCGACGCATTGGGGTATGTACAGGGAACTCGATCCCACAACCCTTGTCAACACCAGTATTACTATCTAAGCTGTCAACCGCCAGCTATTACCTGCGATTAGTTGAGCCATGAGCACTCTCAAGAGTCTCTATGCCTCCGATGGCGGAGATCCTGCAGAGCTCAAGACGAACATGAACGTCGACTATGTGATTCACTACAAGATATCCTCTGACAAGGCCGAGGCCGAGGCTGGCTTTACCCAGCTGATTGAAGCCCTCACCAAGGTCGGCCTTGCCTCTGAAGTCCGTTACGGCGACGAGTCTTCGGTGCTGGTATTTGTCAAAGTGGCGTCGAGCCAATACCTTACCTCCCAAATCTACCGGGAACGTGTTCAGGACTGGCTCTACGGCGTGCGGCCTACTGCACCAGAGAAAGACATAGCCAAGGCCTTTGAAAACGAGCCCGTTACAGAGGCAGAACGGTTACGGTTGGTCTATCTCCTCATCACGAAGCCCAGGAACGAAGGTGGCGCTGGCATCACTCCTCAGGTGGGACTGTGGAAACAGGTCGCCTCCATCTTCCCCCTTCACGACCATGCCTTCAATAAGTCATGGATCAAGACATGGGGTACCAAATACTTCTTAGACGACGTAGACCTCGACCATATCCGGAACAAATTCGGCGAGAGCGTAGCCTTCTATTTCGCATTCCTGCAATCCTACTTTGCCTTCCAGATATTCCCTGCAGCCTTTGGGTTTGCCGCGTGGCTGATTCTTGGCCGCTACTCGTGGCTCTTTGCCATCGTCAACTCTCTTTGGTCTGTCATATTCTTTGAATGGTGGAAGAAGAAGGAGATTGACCTGGCGGTGCAGTGGGGCGTTCGCGGCGTCTCGCGAATTCAGCATCCTCGGACCCAGTTCCAGTGGGAGCGCGAGGTTGCTGATCCGGTGACCGGTGAGCCCGTCAAGTATTACCCGCCTACGAAAAGACTACAGACACAACTACTCCAGGTTCCCTTTGTCATAGCTTGTACTCTCGTGTTGGGTGCACTTTACATATTCTGTTTCGGTATCGAGATCTTCCTCACTCAGGTTTACGATGGACCGTTCAAGTCGTACCTTGTACGTACTACTCCCACCCTTAATGATCCAAGAGCTGACAGCCGTGCAGACGTTTACTCCTACCATCATCCTCAGCAGTATACTTCCCGTCTTGTCCACAATTCTCACCCACTTTGCGGAAAAATTGACCGAGCGCGAAAATTATCAAACGAATGATGGTACTTACTATGTGACAGATTTCCGTTAGAGGCATTGCGCTGATTATATGTCATAGCTCACCATGCTGCTCTCATTAACAAGATCTTCGTCATCAACTTCATCACCTCCTACACACCCTTGTTCCTCTCTGCCTTTATCTACATGCCGTTTGGAAACCTGATGACACCGTATCTCCACATCTTCACAAGCATGGCTCAGAAGCTCTCTAGCGAGAAGGCATTCAGCACTCAAGAGTTTCATGTTGATCCCAATCGACTGAAGAGTCAAATGGTCTACTTTGCTATTACAGCCCAGATCGTTAATGTCGCACTGGAATTCGTGGTCCCTTACATGAAGCGAATCGTTTCTAAGAAAGTGGAGGAGGCCCAAGCCAATCGAGCCAACCAGGATAAGGATAAGGTGCCTATCCCAGATGCGCCCGAGGAAGAGGCCTTCTTAGAAAGAGCCAGGGATGAAGCAAAGCTCGATATATATGATGTGGCTGTCGACTATCGCGAAATGGTTGTTCAGTTCGGCTACTTGTCCTTGTTCTCAGCTATATGGCCACTCACACCGTTGTCGTTCCTAGTCAATAATTGGGTCGAGCTTCGGTCTGACGCCATGAAGATTGCCACCGCCAGCCAACGTCCGATTCCGTGGAGAGCTGATTCGATAGGACCCTGGCTGAATGCACTAGGATTTCTATCTTGGTTGGGAAGCCTAGTCAGTCCGGCGATTGTGTTCCTGTTTAACGGCGACAGCAAAGGTCCAGGAGGTGATCCGTCGAATGTGCACCTCGCCGGCTTATTGGTGACGATTCTCTTTGCGGAACACATCTACTTAGCCGCACAATACGTTGTTAGGTATGCTTTGAGCCAAATCGATAGCCCCGGCCTGCAGAAAGAGAGGGCAGAGAGATTCTTGATGCGGAAGCAGCTTTTGGAGGAGACCCTTGGGCCAAATGCTATGAAAGTGGCTGTTCCTCCCACACCCAAAACTGGAGAGAAAATTACACTTGCAGCTCTTGAAGAAGAAGCGAGAAGGTTGTCTACTAGCGGCGGGGGCACACCAGAACAGACGTGAGTTACCATCGGAACATGCTGTATTTGCGCACATTATACTGACGTCCTATCACAGTTTCTGGCTTCGGCAGCAAGGGATGGACGAGACTATACAAATTGGTCGAAAGCTTATCTCGCAGGCAAAACCAACTAAGAACTAGGAGTCTTCGTCGATTCAGGCCACCTATGAGACGGTGGAAGGGGCGGTTGTTGATGAGATTGTGACCAGTGTTATAAGTCTGGCAGAAGGGGTGTAGCAGGGGGGATGGGTCCAGAACGCAGGTTGGTAAAGGGTTTGAACAAATAGGAAACTATAATAAATCGCTTGAGTAGTGATTAGGATTAATATCATTAATTTTCGAGGAGTCTTTAAGTGAGTGAATGAGAATGTCTCGTCAAGAACAAGGGGGTTATCTGGAAAAGCAGGAGCCCAAAGAAGAGGTGCATAGTGTATAAGCAGTACGTCTCCCGTCTTCAAATTCATATCAAGCCTCCTCATTAAAAGCAACTTATGGCAGCCACGATCGACAAAAGTGAAATTGTCTTTTAGCAACTACTAGGTAGCCCGTGTATTCACTTAAGTAGAGACCTATGGTCCACTCGCTACATTTAAGACGTACGGTCCGGTACATCCCCCAGTCATTCAATGACACACCCCTATTCAGGGTCATTTCTTCTTCCTGTCAACTCGCTCTGTGTCACTCTTTAGATGCGCTAGAAACCAAACCAAGCCAGATCCAACCATACGCCAACCCCCCTGGATATGGACGAGACGAGAACCAAAAGAGAACGAAATAAAATATAAAAGAAAAGAAAAGAAAAGAAAAGAAGAGAAAAGGAAGAGAAAACTAGCCGTCTAGGCACAGAAAACTACCTGAGTAGCTCATCATAATCCCCTTAACTCTCTCCTCTCCTCTCCGTCACTCACATCCTCTAGTTCCCTACCCGTCCCCCTTACCTCCTCACTTAAGAACTACAACTACACCAAGACCCCAACCCAAAAAACCACAAACCAAAGCATGACCCCATATACCAGCGTCGTCACAAAGCCTCTTGCAGCAGCCCCAGCCCCAGCCCCAGCGCTTGCGCCCATGAGGGGAATAACGGGCGCGACGAAGCTCTCCACAGGTGACGTAGATGATACAGGGACAGAAGTGGACGGGGAGTTGTAGGTGTAGTTGTACAGAGGAACAACAGTCTGTAGCGCAATAGAAATCACTTCCCCTTCACCCGTTCCCTCAGCCACTGCCTGCGGGATCGTCAGAGTCACGATGCTAGACCCGTTGACGCCGCATGAGGCGCAGGATTGGGTGACTGTCGTCATTGGGATTTGAGCCGTTGGTATTGCTATTGCGTTGACTATGTTTGGGGCTTCTGGGGTGGGGGAAAGGTTCCGAAGTAGCTGCTTCGTGGTGAGTGCAGTGCAGTATTCGAGCGTGATGAGCTGAGCGGAATTGGTGGGACAGATGGTTGTGAATGTTACTGTTACTGTGTGCGTTAGGGCTACTACTTCCCCTTTTCCCCCGGAGTTTGCGCCTGGGGCGCCGGGGGGTATGTCGAATGGCGATGAGCCTGAACCTGAATCAGAGGAAGAGGATGAGGAAGAGGAGGAGTTTGAAGAGGAGGAGCGGAAGGTGTTGCCGTAGATTGTTAGGAGTACGTTTGATGGTGCGCTACGCGGTTGGATGGGGCTCAGCTTTATTTTCAGTCGTGATGATAGTGAAAAAGATGGAGAAGACAAAGTGTTGGTGTTGGTGTTGTTGTGACGGCTTGCTGTTGTTCCGTTAGTTGTTGCTGTCCCGTTTGTCAATGCTACGCCCATTCCAACGAAGCTGGGTGAGTTCGCTCGTTCGTCCGTCGTGAGAATGCCGCCGCAGACCTCGTTCGCGTCGCCTGGACACGGCACATCGCACATGCTGTTCTCGACAGCCGTTGCTCTGCCTATTGTGTCTGCGCAGTAACAGCTACTGTGATGCCTGTTAGCATGGCCCCTTAATTTACCGGGTTGACTGCTCCTATTCCTGATTATATTGATCGATAGATTGGTATCAGGATGGAGTAGAGTAGAATAAAGAAGGCAGGATAAGAGTTACGTACTCTCCGGATACGCCCGCGTATCTACGCCCCGCACAGCTTGCAACGCACGCCTCGTTGTCCATAGCGGCGAACTTAGCCGCCTTATCGAATGTTTCGTATCCACTGAGGGAACTAAAACAGCCCAGGCGCGTCCATCCGTTGATCGAAGCTGGAACAGGTAACCCGCCACCTGTGGGCGTCGGCACGAAAGTTGAGATGGTGATGGTTCGCGTGCCGCTCGGTATTATCACGGTGGTAGTAGAGGTGACAGAGTCGGGTATGGTGTTGTTGGGGGAAATAAGGGGTATGGTGCTATTATTTAGTGCCGATCCCGGTTTCTGGTATACGTCTATGTAGTTGATTTTCCAGAACGCGTTGTTGAAGGTCCTTGGATGTCCCGCCACGTACTCTTCACACGTGGGCGCGAGGAGGCTGCATTGATCGGCCACACCCCAGACTCCACCGGCGTAAGCACCACAGAAGTTCTATGTAATTATGCCTTTGTCAAAAAAGTCTGGGTTGGATATTCATCGTGGGTGTATGACTTACAGTGCTGATCGCAAGGCTCATATTGGAAAAGTAAGTGTCCGTATCGCAACTCGAGCCTCCGAAGAGGGCTTGCGGTGGTCCCCATGTTGTTGGGTCTGGTGTGATTAAGGGAGCGAGGCTGATGTCTTTCGGGACGGCGGAGCGAGGGAAGTGCCATACTCTTATACCGCTCGAGTCCCATTCTAGGGCATATATGCCGCCTCCTTCGGCGTTGAAGGCGTCACCGTATGAGGTGGTGTCAGATGTGGGTGCTGCAAAGTTGCAGCCGATATCCCCGGGCTGCGATTGCTGCGTCAGCTCGGTGTTCTTTCTAATAGTTTTGTGCATACAATGTAAACCATGTGTGCCCTTACACTTAAGGAGCAGTCAGCAAACCCTTGTGCTCCTGTAAAGCCGTTGTTTGGACCTCGACATCCTGGTATGCTGTTTCTTCAACTTAGAACCCTACTCTCTTGTCTATCGTCCGCAAGATGTGCAATCATCGATACATACGTATGGGCAGTGATTAAATTTCTCTGTGCCGTGTTGGCCCCCTCGACTATGTCGATTTCTCCACCAGTCGGCCACCTCGTACCGTTTTTTTGACCGCTTAAAGCCATGACTGGGAGATAATCAGTTTGGGGTCCGACTATGCGAAGAGAGACGCCGGCAACTTACACAATGGCCATGTCCCGCACGTTGAACCGGGTAGGTGAGCGAAATCCGCAATGAAGAGTCCATGAGTGTATACATCGTTGCTTGTTATCTTGACGCTCGGTCTCCCTGTATCATTTACTGAGTATGTATTAATTGAATCGACGCCCAGTTTGACTCGGTTGAACTCGTCGATTGACACGAGGTTCTTGGCCAGAGCATCCTCTCTGCTCTGCCAGCTAAGCAATATTAGCCGCTTATCACCACTCTTCCATTTTGAAAAGAGTGCTTACTCGACAAACCCGTTGGAGGGGTCTTTTCCTGTAAAGAAGCTGAATCTATCGAGGAGCCCCGCGCCAGCGAAATGCGTTGATAGAGAGTACGCCATATCCGGATCCTATTACTTCAATTTTCTTACCGACATAAAAAGGGGGTCAATGAGCGACAAGAAAGGGCAATGAAGGAAAAGAACGGCAAGACCTTCTAGGTCGGAGAGCGATTGGGTTAGTTGACAACAAGACGTGACAGGACGCAAGAGTTTTGCAGAAGGGGGAGAAAAACATAAACAAATGCCAGGGTTGAGGCAACTGCATCTTGTATTGAGATATCTAACCATCATTCTTGTCTCGTTACCGCGTTCAGCCGCGATCGGGTATCGAATGCCGTCTACGGCACGCCAGTAAACAGATTGCGGAATGCTAATAAGACCTCTGCGTTGCTAGACCTGAGGACCACACGAGAGTGAGACATCCCCACTGGGCGGAAGCTTACGTTATGTCACAGCCCTTGCGCTTTTTGAAGCCTATGCCCTAGACAGCGAATATTATTTGCCTAGACGAAAGGAGAAGATTGAACGCGAATGACGAGATAACTGGTTCGACCACCTTTCTTGAAGTGAAGAGTGAGACCGGGCGCCATGACAATCGTCTTCCCAGAGTATATGTCTGCATGAGGTCTCCTTATACTCTGTCTGGTGAGGTCTCGACCGTGTATTGCAAAGGGATAGATCGACAGAAAACGCCAAGACACGACGACATTCCAGAGATGCTTATGTAGAGCTTGTTTCTTAGTTATATAATATTGCAAAAGTTCCTGTTGAATTCTATAACCTCGTGCCTGAGCTGTCCTGCGTAAATGTGCAAAGTGCTGAAGACAGGTAAATTTGAAATATAGCGCAATTCAGCTTTGTGCAGCCTGTTGCTTCATGGTTGCATGAGATATCGGCTCAAAGGACGTTGTGCAAGGCGAGTACCTGAGGATCTCACTTGCTGATCTCACTTGCTGCAAGCAGGGACGGCTGAGTAACGCAATTCGCGACTCGCACAGCATACAATGTACCTAGGTATTGAATGGATATGCCGGACCATCGGAAATAACGGCCCTTTTGGATTCTAGAAAATAGTGACCCCGTTACAGCTATACAATATATACTGGGTATATAAATAAATATCTCGATGTGTATACAATGATGCAACTAATAACAACTGTAGCATTAAAACAAAAATTGGTTATAAGGAAAATGACATACAGAAACCTGCATGACATGTGAAAGTTCTAATGTGGGTGGCCAGGTGGGTGCCCATGTGAGTACTAAGACTTCCGGTGCCCCGGATATTCTACTTAGGTTCTATCTGGGGTCGGGGCCTTTTTAGCGGTAACTGCGGCTAACAAATAATAGGTACGGCGTACTGGGAGTGAAACGTCAGACCCACGACGCAGTTTGCCTCGGCATCCGAGGGGCTCTACATACCAAGTAACCTAGTAGGTTAGGTTAGTACATACGGTACGCCTGCATGGTGGGGATTCCGACGTCCCGATTCTTGTACAGTACAGAATACTTCTCTGCCGTACAGCCTAGGCCACCTCAACCACAGTAACTTAATTGAGCCAGTATACATCGAGTAGCTTCAGAAATTAACACATTGTCATCAGTTTCGTAAACTACCATGAGTAGCAATTGAAATAAAGAGAGGAGCCTCGATGTGGCCCATGTGAGGTGATGTTTCATTACCGGTAGAGAAACGGTGTGCCTCTGTACATGTTGTATATATACCCAAGTACCTCTCCTGGCCATAAGACACACATACAGGCGGTTTAACCTAGGTTAGTTGCTACCACGGGTAGTCAGTAGGTCTTGTGAAGCAGCCTCCATTTGCCTTAGTAAATACCGCCGCGGCTTCTTTCATACATCCACCATTTTGTCGGCTCAGAGCCACTTCCCTGACAAGCTCGACCTATAATCCACATCTCTATTCGAGATCCTGTTTTCTTCCCTTTCCCTTCCTTTTTCTCTTCCCTCAGATCCGTCGCCACTGCTATTGTCATGTTGACTTCACTGGCAAAGAGTCGGGCACAGAGCACCACTCTCCGATCCATAATAAGACAAGGGACAACCTCCAAGGTAATGCGCCTGCCTACCTTAACCCTAGCTCGATTATGCTACGGCGATGTCGGTACTGACTGTTACTTGCAATAGTATCCCCTACCTCCAACTCTCATGGCGCCAGCTGCAAGACGGAGCAATAGCTCCCTCCCTCAAGGTAAGTCGCTCATGCTTCCGCAGAGTGTGTAAAGGTCGCCATTGCGCCAATTGCTCATAGTATGCAACAGGCTATGCAGAAGACAAGTCGAAGGGGGCCATGCTCCGGTTTCAAGACTCCCTACCTCGTCTGCCCGTTCCCACACTCGAAGAGACCGCTGCGCGCTACGTCAAGAGCATACATCCTCTGCTGAGCCCTATCGAATTCGAGGCGAGCAAAAAGGCCGTCGCCGAGTTCATTAAGCCAGGGGGTGTGGGCGAGAAGTTACAGAAGAAACTAATAGCCAAGCGGGAGAACCCCAAGACCAAGAACTGGATCTACGAGTGGTGGAATGATGCTGCCTATCTATCTTACCGCGACCCTGTCGTGCCATATGTCAGCTACTTCTACTCGCACCGTGACGACCGGCGGCGCCGAAACCCCGCCAAGCGCGCTGCTGCCCTGACGACGGCCGCACTTGAGTTCAAGAAGCAGGTTGACAGCGGCGCCCTCGAGCCCGAGTACATGAAGAAGCTCCCCATCTGCATGGACAGCTATAAGTGGATGTTCAATGCCAGCAGAGTCGCCGCCAAGCCTGCCGATTACCCTGTCAAGTTCGACCCCAAGGAACACAAGCACATCATTGCGATCCGCAAGAACCAGTTCTTCAAGATTGCCCATGAAGTTGATGGCCAGCAGTTGAACACCACGGAGCTCGAGGCGCAATTTGCCAAGGTCTACGAGCTTGCTCAGCGGGTGCCCGCCGTCGGTGCCCTGACCAGCGAAAATAGAGACGTATGGACGGACGCTCGTAAGATCCTCCTAGATGCGTCGCCTAAGAACAAGGTAGCGCTCGAGACCATCGAGTCTGCTTCTTTCGTCGTCTGCTTGGACGACGCGTCTCCTGTTACCCTCGAGGAGCGCGCCCACCAGTACTGGCATGGCGATGGTCAGAACCGGTGGTACGACAAGCCGCTACAGTTCATCGTGAACGACAACGGCACGTCGGGCTTCATGGGCGAGCACAGCATGATGGACGGAACGCCGACGCACCGTCTCAACGACTACGTCAGCGACGTTATTTTCAACAACAAACTAGACTTCAGCAACCCCAACATCCGGTCGAACCTACCCAACCCTGTAGCCGTGAACTTTGAGGTCAAGCCCGAAGTCCAGGCTGAGATCGACCGCGCAACCAAGGACTTCGCTACCGTCATCGGCCAGCACGAGCTCGCCGTCCAGGCGTACCAGGGCTACGGCAAGGGCCTCATCAAGAAGTTCAAGTGCTCGCCCGACGCTTATGTGCAGATGATCATCCAGCTAGCGTACTACAAGATGTACGGAAAGAACCGGCCCACATATGAGTCGGCGGCCACACGGCGTTTCCAGCTGGGTCGCACCGAGACTTGCCGCACAGTGTCAGACGACAGCGTAGCCTTCTGCAACTCTATGGCGGACCCTAGCGTTTCGGACGAGGACCGCGTTGCCCTATTCCGCAAGGCTATTGCTGCGCACGGCGAGTACATCACGGCCGCCTCGGACGGCAAGGGTGTTGATCGCCACCTCTTCGGTCTCAAGAAACTTCTCGAACCCGGTGAGGAGCTTCCCACCATCTACAAGGACCCTGCCTACAGCTACAGCTCTTCGTGGTTCCTCTCCACCAGCCAGCTTAGCTCCGAGTTCTTCAATGGCTACGGCTGGAGCCAGGTCATTGATGCCGGCTTCGGCATTGCCTACATGATCAACGAGAACAGGTATGTCTTGTGCAAGAATATCAGAAACAGAAGACAAAGAGTCTTGGGCTGACTAATATGACACAGCATCAACTTCAACATTGTCTCCAAGGGACTCGGTAGCCAGAAGATGAGCTACTACCTCAACGAGGCCGCTGGAGATCTCCGTGACCTGCTGCTGCCCAGCCTCGAGGCTCCTAAGTCTAAGCTATAAATAACCCGACACCCATCTATCTAGACAAAAGGACTTGTGTGTAAACTTGCATCTACCGCTTGGGATAGATATATCTTACGAAAAAAAAACCTAAAGGCATGACATGTGCTATAGACATGTAAAGGAGAACAGGACCATGGATATTTTATCATTGACGCGACGATCCAATCGAACTCTGAGCGCTTACTTTACCTAGCTAGACAGGGGAGCGGCATCTTTTTCAGCAACAGTACCAGTACCTCATGTATTTGGATAGCGTTGTCCCTGTTCACGCGTTGCCGCTCCTACTACATCATTACCTAACTATCTACTTACCCACCACAACTGTATATAAGAATCTACGAACTCATCATATTTACATATATTGTATTTATGTTCTTGCTTTCACACTCATGTGGCGACTGAATCAGGTGTGTGTACGTGTAGACCTATATACGAGACATCTTGATACCACATGGTTCTATTGGGATGTGCTTAAGATGCCGTTCTCACCGTGGACACTTGCCGTCCATAGGTCCCGATCTCTCGGGGAAGAAGCTCCTCTGCCACGGGCCAAAGAGCCTGAGCAGCCTCCGCCTGACATAAAAAAGACGATGCTTTAATTCGATGCTGCACATGTAAATTTTATGTTTATCTAATCAATACATCTATTAAAGCAATGATAGATAGCTTCCCAGCCGTGTGCATGAGTGTAGCACATGGGCTGGCCGCCCGCAGCTGTATGCATATCCTATCTGTCACTATACGCCTACCGATCGCATAGAGAGTAAGAGTAGACCAACACTGTTCGGCAACCTATTCTTGTCTCCTTCTGTTTCAACGCCGTCTAATCCTACAGCTACATGAGGGATTTGCGCAATCCCCTTTACCCCTTTACCTTTCATCCTAGAACCGAGAGTATGTGTGCGTGTGGTATACTCGAATGTTTTATTTTATTTTTTTTTTTTTTTCT
>Ga0247782_1000358_pt1 | contig 37345 bp, 33 predicted proteins | sample UWRJL019104C5_FD_179928 | JGI IMG/M metagenome (GOLD analysis project Ga0247782, IMG submission 179928) | Plant litter microbial communities from Arlington Agricultural Research Station in Wisconsin, United States - UWRJ-L019-104C-5 | ecosystem: Environmental > Terrestrial > Plant litter >...
CACGTGAAAAAATGTTTGAAAATAGGGCGGCCCCCCCCCCCCCCCCCAAAAATCCCTCGTTGGTCTAACAGTTCATCGTCCTCCTTGTTCCTTGTTCTTGCCGCTGCCAACAAGAGATTCGAAAACGACCAGCTTTGAAAGGCATTGTTCCTCAACAAGACGTCGTTCGCTTATTGTGCCACAACAGAACAGCACTATTTACTACACTTCCTTTTATTCCCATGGTCTTCGTTTTATTAAAGGGTCTCGCCTCGGATCTCTCCCTAGATCTCTCAGCGCAATTGATTGGGCTCTCCGTACTGCGACCAGGTGCTCAGCAATCTCAAAACTCGCGGGAACTCGACTTAAAGCATCTATTTCTCTGTCTCCTTCCCTCCTTCTTCTTTTTTTTCTTTTTTTTCTTTTTGTACGTGTCCAGATTCCTACCCTGTAAATACATCATGGGCCGAGGATCAACCCTCCCAGAGAACCCGACCGAGGACTCCGCAGCCTACTCCCCAACTGGGACATCTAGGTCAAACTCATTGCCTCTGGAAACAGGGGAGAGATGGACCGAGGAGGTGAAAACGTACGTACCCAGCACGAAGCCCAGTTGCAGCATCTCACTGACAAGCGGATCTAAAGGCCGACGCCGGGATAAATGGCGATTCCTCGCGCCCGAGACAGGGGCAAGGACGTTGACAACAGACACAAATCCTCTCGCCCGCCAAGACAGCGCCGTACCTAGCGTCGCTCACGTAGAAGACATAGAAGCCCACGCCTACGACAGCGACGAAGAAGACAAACGCAACGGCGTTCCCGTCACGTACTCGCAATGTCCCGGCCGCGCGTTCCGGCCCTCGATGAAAGACGAAGCGATAGCCGAGTTCCGGGTCTTCCAATCGCACGCCTCGAAGCTGACCTCGCGGATCCTGGAGCAGGAGAAGCACTACAAGAAGCTGCGAGGGGGGCTCTTCTACGGTCTGTTGAACCCCCCCTGGACAGCGGAGCGGTGGGAAGAGCTCATATTGCTCGACGACAGCATCTCGACGCTGCAGGCCGAGCTGTATGCCGTGCAGGAGAAGATGGAACATCGGTATGCGGAGTTGTATTCGTTTCTCGACCATGCGCGACCCGCGCAACAGCAGCACCAGCAGCAGGAGGAGGGGGAGGTGACTATTGCTGCTTGTAGCACTGGTATGCTTGGTATGCAGAAGGAAGGAGTGACCGTCTCTTGGGCTCTCGGGGGCACCGATGTGCGTCGGGCAGGACACGACGGGGATTTTAAACTCGAATGGAATGGCGTCGAGTATACCTCGCTAACTCCGGCCAACGCCTTGAAACACAGAAGTATACGGTCCTCGACCTGCCTGACATTGTGAGTCTCTGAGCCGATTAGTTGTTATCTATATACGGCGTTTGTTACTATGAAATAATTAAAAGGAAAATGAAAAATAAAAATAAAAATTTCCTCCATTCCCGGTCTCGTGTGATTATCTCGGATGGCTTCCCACAGCGTTTTCTTTTCCTCTCTTCACGTCCATGCCGTAAGATCTAGTTTTGATTGGTAACCAACGTGGAACTCACTCATAAACTCATCAAACAGCATGGCACAGCAATCAAGGGCCTACATCTCGGAAATAAAGTGGGCGATGGTCCATTCCCATCTAACAACAACATGTCTATTCATCTACCCATCTAGCCTAGCAAGTGAAGACGGACGGTCCAGGCGGGGTATACGAGGTAGGAACAGGATAGTAGATGTTAATCATTAGACCCGGGTCGGTAGGTTTATAGGCGCCGGGGAACGCGACCAGGTTTGAGGGTGTCTTGCTGCCGCCTCCGGTGACGGTGAGCTGAGCGCACGAGACGTAGGGCTGAGCGCCGCCGGCGGCGCTGGCGCTGTGCAAGGCAATATGCTCGACACGCAGGAGATAGTCGCCCGAAGGGATGCAAGAGGGGACCTTGGTCGTGACTTGCTTCGCACCCTGGCTGGGCCAGGTAAGTCCGCTAGGCGAGATGTTGGGGCCCTGAGAGAAGATCTTGAACCAGACTGCGCCCGAACCGTCCCACGAGCTCGCCGTCTGTCCAGATGGTACCTTCGCCATGTAGAATTGCAGGACACCGGGATGCGATACCGATGCGTCGGCCTGGAAGCCTACTGTGTCGCCGGCCTTCACGGTCATCGTCTTGGCACCCTCGTTGCCTGATGCGAGCTGGTAGCAGCGCATCTGCTCCGATGTCACGTCCGGGACTGTATTTCATTTGTTAGCCGACCAGGAAAGATAGAAATGGGAGAAGAGGTAACATGATGTTGCGCAACGTACCTGGCCCGTTACTCTGGTAGTTGGTAGTCTTCCGTACATATTCCCACTTGTTGGTGGTTGTGCCGCCCGAAATAAGAGCAGGGAAGGTGTCTGTGTGTTAGATAGATTCCGTTAGCTGCTATTCGCTACTCTACTACTACTTTCTTCCCCTCCCCCTTTTCTCTTGGCTATACACTAAGAGTTAAGGGCACTTACAGTGAGCCTGCGCAACCGAGGCGAGAGTAAGAAGAGCAGTAACGATCTGCATCTTGGTCTTGGTTCCGATGCGGATGTGCGGATGTGCGGATGTGCGTATGTGACGAGAGAGATATCTAGTCAGTCAACTGGCTACTACCAGGCGTTGCGTGTCCGTTCTTTAACTAGAATAAGACCAGAGAGTGCAAGTAAAATTGGAGGCGCCTCGCCCTCGTTATTTATATCTTTTTTCCCTGCCACCGTACTCCCTTCCCGGCCACATGGGGATGAATGCGCCGACTCCATTCAGCAGCATTGCCGTGCCAATCTACGTGTTGTCGTCCTGTTTTCAATGCCGAAAGACGGATGCTGACGTCTCATGCTCGGCGACGACCAGACGTTAGCCCAGCAGAGCAAAGCGCGGACGGGGCTTCTCCAGGGGAGACAAAAATCCGCCGGTTAAACTGCCTTTGTGGGCTCTTCTGGCCAGTCAGCGAAGGACATTACATTGCTTTTTAATCTACATTGATTAGCTATCGAGGCGGTTCCCCGGACACGCGCAATCCCCGGATTTCCTTCATCTTCTAATTAAAGTATGTATGCGCTAATGGGTACCGACAAGCATCTCGCCGACGTCGTCCCCTACTACGTATGCAGGGTTAGGGGATTCAATATGCGTGGCATGTTCGTTAGCCGAGGCAAGCTTAGTAAGTTATTCACTTTGGAGAGTTCCCGTCCTTGTCGCATCGACAAGTTGCCTTTGCTTCGTCCAGAGACAACGTAAAAGATAGATGACCAAGACGCCAAAGAAGCCGACTCAAAGGGCCGGCCTTTGCACATCAGACAAGGGCTTTCAGGGAAGACAAAGTGGTAGTAAAAACAATGGGCATTGTGCAGGCTTCATCCGTGTTGCATATAAAAGGCGTCATCTTATAGAATGCCCAACTTAGTACCACCCATCCCATCACGACTCGACATCATAGCAATTAAAACAAGGTAAGTTGGCAACTGCTTGTAATCGATAGACTCGATTCAGTAGGCCAGGAGAACATTCGCCCCCCATTCCTGTCTAGCATCATCACTCCAGACCTCCAAGTATCCAGACTCTACGCAAGGAAAAACAACAACAGAAACACAGACAAAATGTGCTGGAAACAGGAATACTCCTTCTCTCAGTGCGGCCACCGCGTCGTAGCCGAGCACGAAGTGTTACGCAAGTGCGCTGCTGGTGAGGCGTATGGACACGCCTGCATCGGCTCCTTTGACAATGTTGCCGAGTTTGACGTGCGGGTTGAGAGGGGTTATTGCCCTGACTGTCGGGAGAATGCCAAGAGCCAGAGTGCTGCTGGGAAGGAGAAGTCGAGGCAGTAATAGCCCAAGTAGTCAAGTACTTGACCTACCCTGAGGATGGATGCATGTTAGATCCCCAGCGAAGACCCCGAGTACACTTTAATGGTCATTTTTTTCTCACCGAGAACGTGTTATGAGTGTGAAAGTAGCTGGCCTTATTCGCATTGGCCCTGATAAAAGCCGATTGCCGTTGGCTCTTATTTTGCTCTAGGGTGTATATTCCTATGGCGAACGGACGCTGTTGCGTGAGGGTAATGCGTGGGGGTACTCGTGGGCGCCATCGTCTCGTCGTGTGCTATGATGTGTGTAGTCACTTGGGCTAGGGAGGGCGAGTAGTATTGACAGTAATAGCATGCACAATACGTAGGCACAGATGGGTCGGGAGAAAATAGGGCAACTCTGAAAAGATATTGGGTAGCACAATATGTAGGTGCTATGTATACCACCTCGAAAGGACATTTCTAGGCCTGACCACAACCAGTCAGCCCAGCCCAGCCCAGGTTCATATTCCCGTTAAGGCTAACTTCTAGGCTCCCGGGTCTCCCTCTAGCCTTGGAGGATCATCTGGGCGGGTGGGTTGGCTCGTCCGCAGCCCCTAACATTGGCATCAAGTCGTAATAGCAACAGATCATTGCGTCGTAGCGTCAAATGACAAGAAAGTAGAAGGATTGCCCGCTTCATCCTCGTCCTGCTTAATATTACTATTGAGCTTCTTCTGCTCGTCGGCCAACTCATCCTGCACATCCTGGCCCTGGGCGGCCTGCGCCTGGAGCTTGAGGATGGTGGCGGTGAGCTTGAGGACTTTGTTCTTTATCTTGCCGCGCTGAAGGGCGTCGGCCTCCTCGCCCGAAGCGGCGTCGATGGCTGGGTTGAACGCCTCCGTCTCGGCCTGGTTGCAGATCTGGTTGACCGAGTTGAGGAAGTTAAGGTCATCATTGTCGATGTTGGCGAGGTCATTGATGTTCAGCGCATTGAAGACTGCTAGCGCCTCGTTCTGCGCGTTGCCGGCTACGCCCCCCGAGATGGAGATGTCGTTGTATGTCTGCTGGCTGAAAATGCCGGCTTGGGCAAGGGCTGAATAGGCAGCGATCAGGCCGAGGGAGAAGCGCATTTCGATAACTGGGAGCGAGTAGGTATGATGATAGGATAGATATATTGGATTATAGATATGTTGGAGGAGGCGGCTGCAGTGCTGTTGCTGTCTTTGTCCGCAGGGAGGTTGTGTTGTGCGGAGCTATTTAATTATAATATAGCAAACTGAGAATAGCAAGAAGCGAAGAACAGCACAGCTGTTTGTGGATAACGAGATGTGATAATGAGGCGTGGTGGTGAGAGGATTTATATCGACACAAGACGGGACATTCCGCGATCTCCTTAAGACTAGACAACTATCTCTGTCATTGATTCAGAACAAGGCGTGACCAACTCGCCCTGTCCCTGGTATTCTGCCTTGTCGATGAACCTCGTGTCAGAAGAGCTTGCCAGCCAAGAACTCGACTACGCTGGTGCGGAAACGTCAGGTGTGAGAAGAGATGTAGGTGAAACCACCCCTTCTGGGTCCGCCAAATAGGGCGCCTAGTCTCAACTAGCTATCAGGTGCTCGAAGCAATGGAGGGGCCATGGCGGTGGGTCGACATTGACGGAATTTTGACTTCCTAGTAACTTGGGCCTGGAGTTGTTCGGACTGGCGATACGATGAGGCTCCTTGGCTATTGTCCCATATTAGTCCCATACCTATATTCCACATAATCGAGAAGCGAGTGACCTATTACTGTAGGCATGGCATGTATGGAGTGTGGAGAAGGGTTGTGAGAGGAGGTTACTTGGCAGCTTCAGACGCCATCGCAAGGATCAAGTTAACAACACCCTAATTTCCCACAAGACGTAAAGTACCGGGATCCCCTGCTACATCGTTGACAATACAACACTTGGAGTCGAACCCCGAACAGCTTGATATAAGCGAAGCACTTGAACGACCAATGCTTCCTTGCCCCGGGTCTATAGCGTATAGTAATGGGTATACCGGGTCACCCAGTTCAAACCCTCTGTTTCGGTAGTCGCCGGGATAGGGTCGTTCATTTACTGGATATCCACGAACAACAGCCTCCGAAAACTCAAACACAAACCCCAAAGACTTCCCACCAATGCAGACGACCTTACCGGTCCAAGTTTATTTGGCCTGTGTCAACAAGCCCTGTCCCTAGGTTTCAACTAAGAGCTGCTGCCAATATGGGCCGAATATAGATTAGAAGACGGGACAAGATGCTATGCAGGGAAACATGTTGACGGGATCAACATCAATGTGAGAATATGAAAATTCGCGGAAGAGTAAAATCGAGAGAGAGAAAAAAGACGACAGTGGAGGAAAAAAAAGTAAAAAGAGTATCTCCCAATGAAATAACGAGCATGAGATACTGACGACTAGGACCTAATTCAAACAGACGCTCTCGAAGGAAGTAGATGTCTACAAACATATAATAATAACATGTATATCCCTGGTCTACCGCGTTAACTACCGCCACCTAGCCTCACGATAGCGTTGGATTTGATTCGTCTAAAGGTTTATTCAGATACTACATCGTGGGAGGCCATCTTATCTAACCTAGGCTGCGAACCTAGACTATCTAGGCTAGCTGGGTAGGTAGGTGGTGCAAGGCTAGATATGGCCCTTATCTGCCAGGTCTGTATATACCTGGGTGGGGTTTTGTCATGAAGCCGGCTTGAATCTACTCCGGAACAAATCCCCAGGTATAAGCCGTTCTTTGGCCAAAGTGCGGCTTCAGACCATAATGACTACGAACTCGACTTGGACTCGACTCACCCAGACTCCTCTAGAAACCGGCATGAACTTCTTCATACAGGCAATGGCTTTAAAACAAACTGACTAACGAATTGCGCAGTCGGGCCACGGATCTTGGCCATGCACACGTATATGTGTATGTATATGTAGGTGGATTTTCAATGTTCATTGGCATTGTTTCTGCTGCAGGGTAAGGTGGTAGGTGGTTGGTAGAGATGGGACCTTTTGCAGGCCCGCCATACCACGTCCCAGAGACAACGCCTTTGTAATCTTTCTCACTTCGTAATGTCATCACAATCAGATGTAAACGACAACCCGGTTGTTCGTCTCGGGCACAAAAGAAAATACCACTTAAATTTTGCTAGGCGCGTCCCTTATTCTTCCAGGAACCTCATCTATAGCCATAGCTACAACAGCTGGGCCCTATCCGGCCTAACTGGAGTGGTGTCTAGAAGTCATGCCAGCCATCAACAAACTCCTGAACCATATCCCATTTTCCGTTTACTTCAGGGGAATGAAGCGAGACGAGTGTGTGGCACCGATACCGGGACGACCGTGCTTGACGGGTGTGCTGTGCTCAAGTTAGCAAGCTGTACAGACGTTAACAACAATACTTGTTCAAACTTACTATGAGATCGAGAACTCGCCAAGGTAGCTAATAAGAGTCCGTGTTAGTGCTGTCCGAGGATGCCAATCGATTCTCGCTTGTAACATACTGTCCAACCATCTCAGGGCGAATTTCGACTGTGTTGAAGACCTTGCCGTTGTAAACAGCAACGACAGAGCCGATCAGCTCGGGAACAACTGTTTCCGTCAGCAATCGTTGGCACACGTCCTTCATGGAGGGATATCTCACTGATCATGTTTCGGAGGTGGGTTCGGCATTCAGCGGGCTAAATAGGCGACTTCCAGTTAGCATTTGTATCCACCAGGTCCGTTGAAAAAGGGGCGGGCTAGAGCCGGAGTCGTTCTTGCCTTCTCGTTGGGGGCGGCATTCTGCTTCGCGGCACGGAGCTTGCGAACAAGGCCCATGGGCTTGCGGCGGAGACCACGCGATAGACGTCTGCGGGCACGGGCATGGAAAAGAGTACGCAGGTCGTCAGAGCCGAGCTCGAGAAGGTTGTCAAGTTCCACTCCGCGGTAGGAGAACTCTGTCGTTGTTCAGGTCAGTCACATGCATTCCTTCCCATTATGTCATTTCCACATTTTCGAGTCGGCAGAAAAAGGGCAGGGTGAAAGGCGAGCGGTTCGGTTTGGCTCCGAATGGGGTTCATGGTTGGGTTTTTAGGACATACTGCGGAATGCGCGTCTCTTCTTCAGCTCAGCGGCGGCAACGGGGTCCTGTATTCAACAGATATGTTAGCAGGTGATACTTTACATTGCCTACGACTATTCATATAGTATGAATTGGCAAAGTACGCACGTAATCGTCAGCCATCTTGATTGTAATTGAGGTATCGGGATGATGGTTGATGTTGGACGTTGCTGGTGATCTGGACGGTTAAGATGGTGAATCTGATCTGGGTTTGGGATGGGGTTTACTGGGGTTGTCCAAGCGAAGCGGATACCACTGGCAGAATATTAAAAAATTGTTGATTATGGATTGTGTGGTTCGGATGTGGGGTGCGCCACATCTTATCTTATCTTAGGAGTAGACGTTCCTTGCACCTACAACGATGGACCTAATACCCTACAGAAGAAAATTCCTCCCCGCGCACGTATGAATTTACTCCCCGTGCACGTATTACCCGATCTGGATTGCGAAGACCTGGCAGACTAAAATGTGGATTGATAGATAACCTACCAAAATTACTAGCACTGTACATCAGAATGCTCTCCTTGCTACTACACACCCCTTGACAGCCTACTTTTGAAGTCATACACACATACTCGCACGCACACACTGCTGTAAGACGCTGTTTTTTGGTGTTTTAATTATTTACAGCTCTTTGCGGCCTTCGGCAGTGCGTTTTGTAGCCCTCGATCCGCATGGCCTCAGGTAGTGTGACAGCATCGCTGTGAGGCCTTAGTAAGTGTTGAAGGTGTAGTAGTAGGTGTAAGTGGAGGATAGAGGTAAGTGTATTATGTTAACGGTAAGTGCTTCTTACACTTTGTGGGGCTTACAGACCGGCAGTAAGTTGGTTATTTCCTAATCGGGTAAGACGTGCACGGAGAGTAATTCTCCTATAGAAGCCGGCATTCAACGCTAGCATTACCTCCTTTGTACATACCTAAGGACAACACTCAGAAGTACAGCGTAGTCAAACTTCGTGTCACTACGATGGCGCTACTACGGTGTACTACTTGGTACTACATAGGTATTCTGTACTATTAGTTAGCGTTACCTACCTATCTACTTATATGTGGGCCTGGCACTGGGGAACGAAGGCTTTTTGTAATTTGCTAGTATGTATAATAACCTCAACCCGGGCCTTTCGTCGCTCGTCTGCAACCCATGCTGCATATGCACTGGGTTCCTATCTCTGAGTCTTCTTCTTGCGGGCCTCTCCTTTTCGCTTCGCCTTCTCGGTCGCGGATGCCTTGGGTTGTGGGCGAAGGTAGCAGCATAGCGATCAGAAGATAGACATTGTGGAGCCGACTGGCTGGGGTGTGAAGTTGGGGGTTGGTGAAGTGATGGTGTTGTTCCTGTACTTTGGTTCTAACACCTTTGCTATGTGGATAGAAAATAGCCAAGATCGAAGGTGCGAACGCTGGAAGGCATATTTACATCCTGAGATATACGGTCGCTGTTGTGACTACATGATTGCTGATACGATGCCCGTGAATTATCGTGAGACGCTGATCGAGAATAAATCTTTATAACCTATGCGGGTGTACTGTTTTGGTTGGTATGTAAACAAGACAGTCGTCTGAAAACAGGAAGCCGGTTGTTGGTGGAAGAGTACGGGAGAGGTTGTACACGGTACAGAATCAATATAGTGATGTAAATGAGGAGAATCGAGTATTTATATGTGAAGTGGCTCGTCGTCTGCGAATCTTGTAATATCCTGTCGAACTTAGCCGGGTCTAGCCTTCAGAACGTAAGGTATGATATCGCTCATAGAAGTCTGCGAATTGAAGACAAGACGTTTACGTATAGACAGCAGCACCTTACTCTATACACAAGAACATGCCTTACGAAAAGGAACTCAAGTGGCACACGGCGGAAGTTAGTTTCTATTTTTCAGTCACATATTGCTCGGCTAGGATGTACCACTTAGGGTCGCTGACAATTGCAATTTCTGCTATGGATAGATATTAGACGCCATAAGAATTGACCAAACACAGATCGAGAATTTTGCCCTGTCCTGTCTACCCCTACTTTAATTAAGAAGCAAACCATAACTCCTTGTCGTACAAGCCTCAAATCTTTGCTTCCCCTTCATCTGCCGCGTCGTACCCTTAATCGTCATCGGTGTATCTAGGGCCTGCGGCAGGTGTGTCGGCGTTGTACGCGCCAGGTGTTGGTGCTCCATAGTACCCGCTCGTCGAGGCAAAACCGCTAGCTGCAGGTGTAGGTGCGGCTGCAGCAGGCGTCGGTGCCGAATCGCCGCCCCAACCGCCCTGCCAACCTCCGCCGGGGGTTGGTGCGTTCAGAGCACCGGGTGTCGGAGCGTTGTTGTATGCGCCGGGTGTCGGAGCGTTCAAGGCGCCTGGCGTGGGGGCACCCAGCAAACCAGCACCAGGTGTCGGCGCGTCGTACGCGGTGGAAGATCCGCTCGCACCGGGTGTATAACCCCACGGGTCGCTCCCGCTTGCGCCAGGTGTAGCTGCGGAGGCGCCGTATGGTGTTTTCGAGCCCCAGGCATCGCCACCGCTACCGCTGTAGGCAGGTGTTTTGGATCCAAAGTCATGAGCAGGAGTCTTCGAGCCGCCCGAAGACCATGCAGGAGTCCGACTACCGGAGCCGTAGGCCGTCCTGCTGCCGTCGTAAGGATTAACAGTTCTTGAACCATCGGCCCATGCGGGCGTTCGTCCACCGTCCCTTCCCCATGCTGGCGTGCGACCTCCGGCACCGGCCGATGGTGTCTTCCATGCTGGTGTTCTAGCCGACGATGTAGTAATAGGAGTACGGCTGCCACCATTCCAATCAGGCGCAGCCCGTTCCTGAGGTCTACCAGGGGTTCCGTTGGGTCCACCTGGTCGCCTACTCTCGTAATTCCGGATCTCACGTCCACTCACGCCGTCCCTGACCATGAGATCTACCTTTGGAACGCTAACGATCTTGCTTTTTGTGTGCAGCTCAATACGGGCATGAGTGTCTGTGGTATCTTTAACTCGACCCAAGAGGCCTTTATATCCCCCCTTACGAATTGTGACGGTCTGACCTACTAGTTTGTCACGCCCGAAAACCTGCTTTGGCGGCGGCATATTGCCTTTCGCCGTAGGGTTGAGCTTCTTCGCCGGATTCATCGAGTCGAGGTCCGGACCTGATGAAGTGGCGTTGATCCGACCTCCCTTGGCTGAGATCGTGGAGACGCTGCTCACCCGGGAAACAAAGATACCGGCGTTCTCTGTTGTCTGGTGGGTGTGGCAGAACACGTAGCTGCGGTGAATATGAATAATCTTGCCCTGTCGGTTCATGCCTCCATATTCCTTGACTACGTCGTCTGGGCGGATCTCGGAACCATTGCGATCAGCGGCGACTGCAAGTTTTCTATGCGGCAACTTATTGGCGATTTGTGATGGCATGACTTGCCGAGTATCACCGTTTTGGTCCAGCACAACCAAGGACTCGCGATCGACCTTAACGATACAACCAACGGTAGTCGGGTCGAGCTGAACAAGATCGAGGAGGGAATATTGGCCGAGTGATCCCTGGCCAGCGATATCGCTAGCTTCTCTCAGATCCTTGCTGAAAACTGTAATCTCGGTATTCGTTTGGTCGGTCAACAGGGTAACCCGATCCTCGGAAATTTTGACCACCATGCCAAGCTCGTCTCGATACCTGCTACCCCCGATGACCTTGACGTGATCACCAAGCTGGAATCGCTTACGTAGACCTTTCGTAGGCACATCGATCGTTTGTCCCAGCAACTCGCCCTGTGTCACTTCTAGGGTAACGATGTCTGCTTGCACCTTTGTGGCTCTACCGATGACGCCCTTCTGCTCACCCTCGTAAACTTCCACCACGTCATTGGGAAGATAAGTGGTAGTGGCATTGCTATCCCTGAGACTGGCTGCGAGTGATTTGAGGTCGATATTCTCAACACCATCTTCGCCGCCAGATGTGAAGCGTGTTACTTCTTCCAAAGTAGGGTTCACGTCATCAATAGTTAGGTGCTGTATTTTGATGTCCTTAACCTGGAAGCCACCCTCGAACTGATCACCGTTATATGACCAGATATTGGTCTGGGGGTTGCCACTTAGGTAGCGTGGATCACGCTTCCGAGCCTCCACCTCGCTGAACAGCTTCTGAGGCGGTCTAGGGCCTACGACGGGGCGCTTTCGCTTGCCGTCAGCAGCGCTTGCCACAGACTCGCCTCGTACGCCATAATCGAGTCTAGGTATGAACCGGACTCTCACATCTAGGCCGTTCTCTGTGATATCTTGGACCTGGGCTAAATCCCCAGCATATTTTAGCGGACGCCGGAGTCGTACCCATGCACCTGGTTCCAGCGTTGGCGTCTTGGTCACTCGGAGCAAGTCGGGCATTTCCTTTATCTCGACAAGGAGAAGCTTTGTTCGGGGGTACACATTAAGCATTCCGTCCAGAGCCTGGAAAACGTCGGTTTGACGGTATGCTTCGACATATATGAGACCTTTCATGATAGAATTGGGCCCGCCACGTTCGAAGGCGGCGGTGATACCCAGCTCGTCTTTGGTGCCCAGTCTCTCTTGAATTCGTTTTGTAATGGAGAAGACAACCTCTCGTTCCTTGCCTTCCTTGCACCGCACACCCCAGATATTGGGATCATCAACGCTGGGAAGGAGCAGTCTCTGGGGCACGACACTGGTGTCGCCAATGCCCCTGGCAGGCCGCCTGTGGCCGTACTTTCGTACGAATGAGTCGGCTTCTTTCTGGAGGTCTTCATGATTCATGCGGTCACGCTGAAGATCAAGTTCTCGATGTCGCCTATCTGACTCCAATCGGCCGGCGTCACCGAAATCACCAGGTTCCTCTTGTTCGATGAATCCCTCATTTTCAGCTTCTGCTTCCTCATCGTCCTCGGGTTCATCTTCGTCATCGACTTCGGCCTCGATATCAAAGAAAGCGTTGCGCTTGTCCCGGCGGCGTTTGCGACGATGTCCCTAATCAGTTTCATCATCGTTAGCCATTCAACCCATGGCTGGTTTCATGAATGGCACTCACTTGGATTTCTTCATCTTCCTCATCTTCTTCGTCCTCCTCTTCGTCTTCTTCATCGTCGTCTTCCTCTCCAGCTGCAGCCGCGTCGCCTTCTTCGTCTTCCTCATCATTATCAGCGGCTCGTGCTTTGCGGGGCGAAGAGGAAGGGGGCTCTCGTTTTGTGGCATCATCATCGCCATCTTCTGCATCACCCTTGATGTCGTCATCGCTTAAATCAGCGGGGGCAGGGTTAAAGTCATCCTCATCTTCGGATTCGGCATCATTGAAATCGCGCGGGTCGCTCATTGTATTGATATGCAGCCTGCACGATGGGGTATATTTTAGAGGGTTTCAGAAGTAATGAATGCTCGGAGAAACCGGGCAGAGAAAGTGCAGGTGTAGATTACAAGGAATACTATGATGACGAAAGATCACAAAGGCAAGGGAAGTATGGAGAGGAAATGAGAGGTTCTTTAACTTTTAAGCAAAGTGAGAACGCGTCGCAATACAGGGTGGCCACAGCTCTGTACATACAGGTTACCTCTAGGCGTGAGTGTAAAGTACCTAGGTATCTATATAGGTACATATGTATGTAGGTAGGTAAATTTGCTTGGGGAGTTCTGAAGACTTTTGCTGTAACCTGTATTGTATTAGCGGGCAGCTAAATGTTGGGTCTAAGTAAGCATATGTGTACTGCTGTACCTACATGTATTGAGAGTGGTACCTGACGGCCTGAGGCACTTGTATGGGGTACCTCTACCTACCTCGGCATTGTCAGGTCATTTTGCTCCAGGTTTTTGTAAATGGGAATAACATGCAAAGTCATGCTAGGCACTAGGCAAATATATAGATGATTTTAGATAATTACTAACTACCTTGTACCAACCTGATCTCATTGTTAAATCTGTTGAAGGGCAATTGGTGCTGTCAACCACCCAAAATGAAGGCTGTGGTAATCAATCGCTTTGTGGAGGTTAGTACTGCTGTAGTAGCTACATACCCAGCGAGCAGATATCTTACTCAGACTTCCATGCAGAGCTATAATGAAATAAACGTCTCTCGTGTCCCGACCCCTAGACCACGCAAAGATGAAATTCTTGTGCAGGTAAAGGCAGCTGGGGTGAACTTCGTTGATACTCTTTATGTACGTCTGTCTCCTGCATGACCGCTGGTATGCCCGTCAACTTTCAATTATGTACATCTCTACCATTCGCTCCCCTACCACGATATTTAGAATCCAGAACGATGCTGTAGATACAGTATATAAGTACTTATACCAGGCAGGCACGAGGGAAGCATCAGAACAACCGCCGACATGTCGAGCCCCCGTTCACACTTGGCCTGGAATTTGCAGGTGTCGTTGTATCGGCGCCCGAGTCTAGTGCCTTCAATGCGGGTGACTGTATCTTTGGCGACTACGGCGGCTCATACGCTGAATATATTGTCATCCCTGCCTCGTCATCGTCATCTCTCCATCGAATACCCCCTGGTTGGAGCTTTGCTGATGCAGCCGGCCTAGCTGCCACCTTACCGGTGTCATACGGGGCCCTAATACCCTGCGGCAATTTGAAAAAAGGACAGACGGTCTTGGTTCATGCTGCTGCGGGCGGGCTGGGGCTGGCTGCTGTGCAGATAGCGAAGGCTGTGGGTGCCAGAGTCATCGGCACGGCTGGATCCCAACAGAAATGTCAAGTGGCCAGGCGTTATGGCGCAGATGTGTGTATCAACTACCAGGAAGAGTCTGAATGGTGGAACCAAGTTCTGAGCAGCACTGGAGGCAAGGGCGTTGATCTGGTCTTCGACAGTGTCGGCTTGGTAGATCGCAGCTTGAAGTGTTTAGCACATCGGGGGTGTATCTTGATAGTTGGCTTTGCTGGGCGGGAGGGTAACATGGAGAAAGTGCAAATGAACCGCATTCTGCTCAAACAAGCGAAGATAATAGGATACGTAAGTGATGCTCCTGGCACCCTCCGTATGGGGAGCCTCAACTGACAAACATCGGGCCTTGTAACAGCGATATGGGGAGATATCCAGACGATATCCCGAAGAGAGAGCCGTAATATGGCACAGACTATACGAGATGATCGAGAAAGGAGTATTTAAACCCACGAGATTTGGAAAGGAATATAAAGGTCTTGAAAATGTCCCGGAGGCACTGAAGGATATTGGGTCGCGAAAAGTCTGGGGCAAGGCAGTGGTTAGAGTTGATGCCGGCGCAGGCAGCAAGCACAACGTTGTAGCAAACTTATGAAAACCGAGTCTATTAATAATCGCCCCTGTATGATTTCTCAAAATCATTCCTGAGTATTAAGGACTTTCGACTCCATCATGGCGGGCTCGACCGCCTTAGACAATCTACGGGCAGACATAGCGTGATATTGATATAGCCAAGTAAGCAAAGTGTTAAGCGGCTATGGCCTAGAATAAACTTGCATAGCCTATAGGCACGCGATACGATGTAGTACCCAAAACTTTCAAAAATTCTGGTAATAAATGACTATGTTGTATCGCCAGCGCTATGGCCACCTCGTAAGCCCCTAGGTGTACATCTATGCTTCTTGGCTCCTAGCAGGCCCATCTTAATGCTTTCGAATGGTATGTTCATGCGATAAAGAATTTCCCGTCGCTCGAGTAAAGAAGCTAACAGTTGCATTCTCTTCTTCTCGCGAGGAGCACTCGGTCCCTCAGGGATGGGCCAGGTTCTTCCCATCCTGGTTCATATAGCAACTCGCCATTGGATCCCCCGATAGTAGCTACTCGATATTCCCCATGCGTTGCCGCTCGCAAGTCGGCTGTCTATCTCAGTTTTGGAAATCGAAGCCAAGCGATATGTAGATTGATAGCATGCGCCAACTGTGATCCTTTTTCCACGTTACTTCATCATTTTTGATCCGTCGGCGCGGGTTGCTATCGTTACCTCCTCTTTGCATACGTCGTCCGATTGAGATCTGGTCGAGCTTGTTGGCATCATCAAACTTTTACACCCCAGACCCCGCGACCGCCACTCACTCCTAGCCAGTCCCCAGCGCCATCGCCGTTATGGAGAGGCGGGGCCCATCCGAGGTTGCCGACTTCATAGTCGCAATTCCAGCTGGCAACAGGAGTGAGGTGTTTCTCTGAGCTTCCGCTGCCGTTAGAAGAGGGGCCGGTGGTGGGCGTGCTATTCATGAGGTCCCACAATAGTACTTGGCAATCGTCTCCCCCGGAAGCTAGTAGTCCTCTCCTCCCTGGCGACCATTCGACCGAGTTGACGGAAGCTCCGTGGCCTCGAAGTTCTAACAGCGCCTGGCCCGGTTGTCGCACATCTAGAATGCGAATGACGTTGGAATCTTGAGCAAAAGTCGCTAATAGATGCGTGTCATGCGGCGAGGTGGCAAGCCTCAAGAGCGGAGGTGCGTTGGACATGGTCTGCTGGGCCAGCGTAGGGCTTATGCGACCACCGTTAGCGTCTGTTTGTAGAAGGTCAGCAAGAACAGAAGCATGTGAGAGAGGGTTGTGGAGTAGACCGACCTCTATCGTCTTTTGCTGTAGGCTCGTAGATAATAGTGCTGTGCTCCAAACTTCGGAGATCAAACATGCGTACGCTACCATCCTGTCCGCAGCTGACGAATACGTCCACACTATTGGCGCAAAACCGGACGTCATAGACCTCCTTATCGTGGGCGATCAGTTGTGTCTTGGCAGTCAGAGACGGTATATCCCAGATGGTGCAGGTTGTGTCAGTGCTGGAGGTGATGATTAGACTCGGTGAGACCATGTTCCAATCCAACGATGTCAACGGAGCCGTGTGGTCTGGAGTCTTCGAGTTCGACAGCAAGGCCAGCGGGGTCAGTTTTGTGATAGGAGGGCCTAGTGCAGATTTGTTGGTGATCGAGTTGGAGTGGAGCGCTTGTGGATCCGAGGGAAGGGACCAAAGTCGAAGATGGTCGCCCGACGTTGCTAGTAGATCGGTTGTCTGCTTTTGTGACGACGGAGGTTCCCATAGTAAGCGGGTAACAGGATAGGAATGCGTCGCTTCGGCAATTTTGGTGAACTCAAGACTATGCTTGGGGGAACCGGGGGTATAAATGTCGGAGGGCGTGTTAACGATTTGGGTGTCGAGGATTTGTATCTAAGATAGAAGATGTCAGCCATCGGGGGTCTGCGGGGAGAGGCATTCGTCTGCCGTTCACATACATAGTTGTGGCCGTCTTCAAGATAGCTGCCTATAGCAACTTTGCCGGCCCCTTTGCCTTGGGGTATCCATTTACACCAGTCAAAAGCGAAAAGAGCCCAAGGAGCCAGGTAGTTACTCGTTGAGGGTTGCGAGTTAGCCAGCTCGTATCCCATAGTGCCAGGCTGGCTATCGGAGAGGCTGGAATCGGCCCGCGGCCTGATATCGGCGAGGCCTAACGGTGTATGGGAAACGTTCCTCTGAGAGCCGGGCGCGCCATATTTAGTCTCTTGTGGCGATATGTACTGGGACTGACCGGGGTTTGCCGAGCCTCCAGGTGTGGTAGGCGCGTAGGGAGAGTAGCCCGAAGGAGTCGAGGCATCGTAATGGTCAGCAGGACTCGACCTCGAGTAGTTGTTATGTGATATACTCAAAGAGGGTTTGACGGGTGAGCTGTACTCGTTCGAAGACTGTTGTATGGCACCGGACATAGTGGGTAGGCTAGGAGCGGTGTTTGTGGTCATGGGGGCAGGGCGACCGGGCTGAAGGACGTTTGGCACGGTTGAGGACTGATATTGAGAGTTGGCGGGCTGAGACAATGGCTGGTCGAGTTTTATCTGAGGGCCCGGGGCGGTGGTGAAGTCTCGCGGGGACATGTGGCCGGAAGCATGGGCCATCGACGTAGGTGAAATATGGAGCTCGTCGGAGAGATGTTGGGTACTGTAAGTAGCAGCAGTGTTGCTGGGCCGTCGCGGCGCGGTTCCGTATTGCCCTTGCGAATTCATGACTGGAGCTGCGGTACCGCGTATGTACAATTCTATCGGGGTGGAGGCGCTGAGGCCCTAACCTAATAGCTGGGTACGGCGCTTGTTTGCTGGGATGAGATGCGACGGATCTTTGAAGGATCGGGTCAAGGCAAGGTACTTTTGGTCAGGTACCTACCGTGCCTCAGCAAGGCAAGGTAGCTAACCCCAGGTACTACTATATTGTAGGACCGATCCAAGCAAGTGCGATAGGTACGTTCTCGCTTGTCGAGTGATGTGATGGTTCGAGTGAATAGACGTCCGCTTTCCTGCGAGATGCAGTCCGCTGTGTGCGGTCAGATCGTTGGATTGTTCAAGTGCGTACCTCTCAGCCAAGGAGGGCCGAGAACAACCCAATTTCGTCGATTGTACCTAGCTACTTGGGTATGTGGGGAGCAAATGGGACGAGTTATCCTTGGAGACGGAGAGCAGCGGCCGCGGAGAGACAGGTTGCAGGTCTATAGGGTTTGATCGGGGATCCCAAAATGTCGCAAGATGGTAACAAGGAAATAGCACACATGGAGGTAGGCTAGGCTACTATGTAGGGAGAAATAGGTCACAGTATTATAGAAGCACCCAGAGCCACAGGTAGAGAAAGGTAAGGCGGATAGAGGGATAGAGGGGGAGGGGTAGTGCGACCACGATATTTCAGTTGGTCCCAGCTCTGTCTATCCTGACGGACATTCCCTATCGGCAATGGCAAGATGTTACGCGCGATTCCCTCTACTTCTGTCCGTAGTAGTTGACTTTTTAGCTCACGAAATCCGAGTGTTGCATTCTTCCCGACATTAAGGCCTATACATCTGTATGTACCTACAGATCATACCTGGGTCTTGCGATTGCTAGTCAGTAGGTCAGTACCAGATGCGTATAGGTAACACCTCAGCCGCTGGCAAACCCTGAATCACCTTACCTGGTTTCTGCCTGGTTGTCTTTTGTACCCAAGTACATCAGACCGACCCTCCAAGCTGCCCAATCAAAGGAGAAAGACCGTACCTTAGGATTTATTATTTTATGTAGGTGCTCATACAGCATACATAGACGCCCAGATATTTTTACTTGCAATTGTACAATAGTATCTCTTATTTCTATAGCTGTCTGATTATTGGTCCCTTATTCTCTATGGAAATACACCCACAAACCTTTTAACTACCTAGACACTACTTTGTAGATTCTAGATAAGTAAAGACGTATTGGCCTGATACAGTCTGGCTGGTATGGGGAAGAGCTGCAGGTTGCTTTTCTAATCTTCAGGTCTTACCCTATACTTTAGGGAGTCATGGAACTACATAGACCACACCTAGGTACCTACACTTCAAGTTCTCAAGAGGAGCCTTTATGGGCGCATCCGGCACCTCCTTTGTGACTACAATCCCGCCCTTCCGAATGGGAGTCTGTTCCTGCTTGGGGTAGGAGTCATTTGTTAACGCATCTGACTGCGCAGCTGTTTTACATCTTTATGCCTATCTACTTAGTAGTTTGGTGAGCCCAAAGTAGATACCCAAGACGGTAGAGACGGGTTTAGCGACCCATGAGTTCAGGATTGGGCATCGGTACAGCTGTAGAGAGAAAATGCGACTTCAGCAGCCACAATACTGAGGTAGGTTGTCCTCAAGACCTACCGATAACCCAAAACGGGATATCTCTGGATTCTCTTTGCCGCGGTCACGAAGGCTGGTCGGCGTCTGCCTTGCATTTGTGGGGGGAGGGGCTCCACTGTGTGAACAGCCTTTCAATTCGGTGACACGAACAGCAACAATAATTTCCCAGAGTACAGATGTAGGCATTGTCATACAAGGTTTGACAAGCTTCCAGTTAAATCCTTGCATAGAGTGGAAGCACGTTAACTTTTCAACCCGCCTACTGTACCAGCTCTTCAGGATCTAGGTTAGGGGGGCTTCTGTGCTGCCCTGGCTGGCGCTACAAGAGAGCGAGCAGCGAGGGGTTTAGCGGGGTGAGGTTGCTGATACTATGCTGTAACTAGTCCTACTAGACAACCCACATAGTACATAGGCAGTATGCCGTCCCTGATAGAGAGAACTTTAGACAGGTGAACAACTACAAGCACCCACAACAATAGAACATTTGACTTGTAGTTAGGTTAGTACAGATGTACCTTAGGTTAGAAGCTGTACCGATAGTGGAGCCAATTTCTCACGTCACCCTCACCTGTCCCACTTTGTGTCCTATTTACCGAGGGATCGGACGCCGTTATCATTCCCATTATACGCAAGATATATTGGATGAGGACGAGGCAGTCTTAACCTTCTAATTCCCTCTGAATCGCATCATTTACTCTTATAACTAATAGCCGCTACACCATTCAACTATACAATATATAGCCAGCCGCTAGATGAGAACCGACCCGCCTTCACTTCTAGTCGGTCGAGTTCTAAGACTAAGACAATGGACCGTCATGATACGCCATCGCTTCTGCTTCTACCCCCACCTCCACGCCCGGCAAATCATGCCGCGTTGAAGGCTGCCTACATACCTCCTGTCAAGGCTGCCATAACCAAAATAAAAAATGAAAAGGTCCACAATGAAAGGGGCTCTGTGCTAGTTGTCGGGCTTGTATCGTCCATCCTCACCGGCCCTTCCCGTCAAAAGTCCTTCTCATGGCCCGAGGTTCAGTCCATTCTAGCCGGTCTATATAGCATTGTCGCCGTAGTCTGTGCTCAGCTTTCCATCCCTAGCGAATCACATGCAGGCCCAGACTCCGTTGATGTTCGCGTCATCTTCATCGACTATGACCCTTCCAGTCCTGTTGTTGACAGCCGGCCGGCCATTGAGACCAACAACACAGTCATAGTCAGCCTGCCAACATTTGCCTCAGCTTATCATCCCTGGAAGCAAATATTCTATGTAAACAGCGAGCTAGGACACCATGTCCTATTCTCTTATTTAAAGTTATTCGAGCCTGTTCAGACGCTAAGACAGGATCAACTCACCGTCGTCGACGGTGGCATGTCTTTCACCGAAAACGCCGCGCTGCCCACATCGCAGACGAAGACATATCCTGTAGTCTGTCTTGGTGGCACGTTTGACCATCTACACCCAGGCCATAAGCTTCTATTGACCGCCGCTGCATTACTTCTCCAGGCGCCCGAAAGTAATACGGATAAACCGGCGCGTTTCATAATTGGGGTTACCGGGGACGAGCTTCTGAAACGAAAGAAGTTTGCAGAGTTCGTGCAGCCCTGGGATCTGCGTGTGGCCAATGTCATTGAATTTTTAGCATCTATTCTCCAACTTTCCAGGAGTGGCTGGGTAGATACGGACGTCACGAAGAAAGATGATCAGGTAATTGCTAGGTTTCGGGACGGCACCATTGAGATACATTGCGTTGTCCTACAGGAAGCTTACGGTCCGACTATCACGGAGGAGAATATGGACGTTCTTGTAGTATCAGGAGAGACACGATCGGGTGGGAACGCTGTCAACGAGCGTCGTCAGGAGCTTGGCTGGCGGCAGCTCGAAATCTTCGAAGTGGATGTTCTTGATGCTAAAGATTTCATCGATGGTCCAACCAAGACACAGGATTTTGCAACCAAGATAAGCAGTACGGCAATTCGTGAGAGGATGGCTGAGACTGATAAGCAGAGTAAGCCTAGTGCTATATCCCATAATTTATGAACGACGAGCTTTCTATCGGCGGTCTGTTACATGAAAAGGGTCTGTCCTCCATCTACCAAAACTGCGGCGACATTTTGGTCAGCGTACAACTGTAGTCTAGACTCAAGGCTTCGAGGGAAATAAGACTGGTCGCTTGACGAATACGTAATTCGGTGGTCGCTGTTCCTGAGATCACCAGCAACGGACTTAGCCGCGCGGTCCAGAACAGCATCTCAAAGAGCAGACAAGCGGTAATGGAAGTTTCCAGGATGGGAGCACTTACGATCTGACCCGTTGAAATAGCTACCGGCTCTGCTAGCGAGCATAACTACAACCCCAGACAGCTCGTCTGGCTGACCCATTCTACCTAGCGGGTGGCGGCTCAACCACGCCCTTCTCGCCTCGTCGAGCCCGTCGCCCTCGTTCAAGATTGTGTCCATATAGCCCGGCGAGATACTGTTGACTCGAATACCGTATTGAGCCCACTCTCCAGCGAGGGACTGCGCCATCGCTTTCACGCCTGCCTTGGAGACGTTGTAGGGCACTTGTGGTTGTGGAAAGTTGACCCTGTGTGCGGAAATGCTTGCCACAAATATCATGCTGCCTCCTATCTTGTGCTCGATCATGTGCTGAGCAACTGCACGAGCCACCAAGAAACCTCCGACCGTGTTAACACCCATCACACGGTTCCAATCTCGGGATGTCCAATCCAGTGCGTGTCCGCAGCTTACTATGCCTGCAAAATTCAACAACGTGGCCACAGGACCGAGCAGCTTTACGGTTTCAGAAACGGCAGCGCCAACTGCTGCCTCGTTGGTAATGTCGACTTTCAAGAAGTGTATCGGCACTTCCGGGAACTCGGCGGCTAGCTCATTTACTCTAGCTTCCGCTTCGGCCGGATTGACGTCGAATATCATCAACCCCTGCGCACCATGCTCGAGTAGCGCCTTGCTGACGGCGAATCCGAGATCACCGGCGCCTCCCGTCACGATCGCATTTCCTCTGACCCTGAAGCGCTCGTGAGCACGTTCTGCGGGGGACATGTACGGATCGCGGGGAAAAGGCGGAGGTAGGGCTGTGAGCGAGCCCAGAGCTCCGCTTCCCAAAGTCACCTAGGGGATAACCCGGGCTGTGAGGTTTGCTCTCTCGGTGGTCATTTCTGCGCTGTTTCTTTGCGTTTGGGTCTATGAAAAGAATATTTCCTTGTATAGTTGGTCAAGGCTGCGACATCGAGCTGGAGATGGACACGAATGTATTTTATAACACATGCTGCATACCGGGTCGTTTCTCGGACTGCCTTTGAGGGGACCCAATTGAACTGCATGCTCTCCCTTAGTTCTGCATTTACATATGTCAATCTTCTGTAGGCCATGTCACCTGCTTACTGAGCACCTACGATCCTCTCCCACGGTCGGCTGTCACATGTGTCATCAAAAATGAGCATCTCGGGGTTCTTGATTCCCAGTGAGGCTCTTATTTAGCTATCTAGACAGGCTCGCATGTGCACGTATCTATGACTACGGAGACACGGATCGATGCCGCTTATGGCAAATTAAAAAAAAAAAACCGCGGGGGCGGCGGCTGATGTACCCGTGAACGCCTCGAAGTCGCCGTCGATTCCGGTGATGAAGTCCTGCGACGCCACTACCACATCGGGGGATCCTCGGACGGCTTAGCTGTTGTTGTACCTCGACGTGTTGTAGCCCAGATCGTAGCCAGCGCAGTAAGAGGCTGCGCTCTGTGCCTAGTAATTGGGGAGTCGGAGCAAATTACTGAAACCACCTCCCAGAGGGAAAGTGTATGCCACTACTTGGCGGGCGCTCACGCTGCTATTGGGTGGTAGACTGACCCGCCCACTGATGTTATCCACGGGCAGGACGCGGGAAATACGACTCATATACGGTCAGCAAGCCGTTATCTTGAATTCAAGTGATCCCTGCCAGAAGGGAGACGGGCCAGTTCCGGAGTACGAGCGGCAAGTTACTCACAGGGATTCAATCTACCAAACGTTACGCCAACCGGTGTCGGGGCGCCGTTATGCATGGTGTACCAACCATTCAGACCAGAAACTTCAATACCCCCGGAAGCAAACAAGACCGTGACCCCCATTAGACCGAGCTTAATGTACTCCATGCATTCGCGAGCCGTGTAGCTGTCTGGTCTATCGCCCTCATTGTGCCCGTACAACACCGATATTATATTAGTAGCGTTGTAAGCCCCACACATGGGCTCGCTGGTATACGCATCCTTAATCGAAGCATCATGTGGATAAATGGCATCCCAGTCGGAATTGTCGCTACCCTCGAAGGTGCAATATGGTCTGTCTATGGCGTCCAGGGATTTATTGTTTGTGGGAGGGTTAAAGACACCATCGCCGACTTGATACAGGGACACCTCTTGGGGGTGGACGAGGGATATGGCGTAGCACAGGTCAAGATTCGACTCTCCCCTAATAATAGAGCCTGTTTCGTTGCTTAGGAAACCGCCGTCGATTTCGTTGAGGATAGGGGCGGTATCGTTTGGTATATTCTTCGCATGCACGCCGAAGAACGTGTTGAGATCCCTCTGGTTGAAACTCTGTGGTGCGAATTCGACAATACCATGGCTATTTCCCTCTATCGATTCCCCTTCTTCTGGGAGACCGTGCCCAGTCTTGGCAGCAGGATTTGCTGACTGCCATGCAAGTACCTTCTGTGGCCTGATTTAGAATAAAACGAAGGGGATCCTTACATGGCCGGAAGACAGCTACGGGTTCCCAAGGCCTGAGGTTTCGGCTTGGTGTTAACAGACCTAAACTTCGGTGCCAACGCGTCTCTCTTCGATACCCGCCTAGAAATGACAGCTGTTCTGGTGTCGAACTGGATGGTGGGCGAGGCGAAGTCAATGTATTGGCGGATACTAGCCGGGAGGGAATACGCCTCGCAAGCAATAATCATGGAGCCCTCATCGTCTTCATCGACTTCGCCGTCGCGATGAATGTTATACGTCGTACCTAACAGCGTCTCAGCTTCGGCGACAGTGCTGTTCACCCTTATCCAGTTCCGACCAGCGCTCGGGATGATGCGCGCCGCGACCACGCCGACTTCGTGCAGCCATTGCATCATCTCCGACACCGCCAGCCTCGAAGGCGCGAAGGCGTCCACTACTTTCTGCGGCGTCCAGAAGCGGCCGAAGTCGTGGGACTTCGGGTGCGAGACTTGGCGCATGTATTCCTCGGCGCAGTAGAGATTGCTTTGCTTCAGTGCGATGAGCAGGTTTATCGGCGTATCGCCCATCGCTGTCGCGATCTCGGTCCAGTGCGCTGGGGCGCCGCCATCTCTTTTCTCGGTGGAGGACGCGGTGGTCGCCAGCCGGGGAGGGAGTCCGAAGGATAGTGACGACCAGCATAGTAGCACTGCCATCAGGACCACGGACGGCACCTTCATTATACTTTACGTGCCCTACTTATGTATTTGTCTCTCAGTCCAGCTCAGACAATGACCATAATATTACGATGGTTAAGGCTTTCATCATCAAATTCTTAGTAATGGGCCGTAGCTTTATATATATGAAGTTTCTATGGAAAATAAGGCGTCCCTTTTGACTAAAGCGCGTGCAGATGGGACATGGGTCTCGCTGCTGCTACGATGTGATGTTCCTTCTCGTATTCTGCTATGCTATGAACGCAGTCAGGGGCCGGATCCGGTTAGAATCAGCACGCGAGTATTTGCGAGAGATATATTTACCTAGATCAAGTTACTCTCCCTTATCTGCCTATCCAGCCTACTTAAAGCATTCCATATAGGAGTAGATTGTCAAAGAAAAGAGGAGCTGACTGACTTTTTGTGATCGACCTTTTCGCATAGACCTCGTTTTCCTCTTATGCGCAGAAAACATGATCTCGCTGCGGCTTAAGCTATTGTCCAGTGGGCTCAGGGGCGCGGGAGTTCACGGGACCGGGAACCTACTTTGAAGTAATGACTCCTAGGCATACGGGTGCAAACTCCCCTTTCCTGCGGGCGGTAGAGAGTACAAAAAGAAGAGCCATAGAATAACCGAGTGTCATAGCAAAATGAAAATGTAAAATACGTGCTGATTACTGGTTCGAGGCAAACAAGTCTGTTAACGGGATCGGAAACAAACTAAGAAGTAGTTGTCCGAGATATTCGCGGCGCCACATGTCGCACAACCCCCCCTCCCCGATGGTCCCCTGAGTACCGAATTTCCTCACTCTACTTCTGGATCTAGCCGATGAGTCACGTCTGTGTAGGTCCCATGTACCATCTATAGCAAATATATCTACCAAGCTGCTCTTGGGGTCACTCAAGTGGGCTTACTGTCGGAATATCTAACATATTCATATGATTGTGTCCTTGTCACCGTTGTGGGAATATATGTGTTCGCAAGAATTGATTAATCCATTCGAGTATATTGTTGAGGAACGCTGATTACCTTCATCTACTTTGAGGAGGTAGGTAAGATTCTAACGAGTATGAGACTGAAATTGTCTCGGTAACTTTAAGCGCGTTGGACCACCGTAGACGGTAAGATGGCAACTGCCCCAATTAGGTACATAGACAGGTTGCCAGCGTGGAGATGTAACTGTAGATAAATATCCGAAACTCATGTCGGAACCAACCACCCATCGCATACAGACTTGTCACCGTATCCCTTATCCCGTCCTCTCTGGAAGACGATTCCCCCCCCATTACCGCAGGCGCCATCGTTCCACCCGTTGTAGTACAGCCCTGCTATCCAGGGGTCTTGCCCCTTTACGTTATTCGTGCCGTTTAGCATATACTGAAGTCGTCCGTTGGGACACACGGACGGCGCGGCCTCCGTCGTGACGCCGTCAGACGTCGTGTTGCCTGTGTAATAGGCTATCTCGCAGTTGCCGTGACGGAAGGGGTCGAATCCTCCCGGAAGCCGGTCTGACGGGTGGCCTTCGTACGACGGGACAAACCGCCACGCGTAGCAGTTGTAGTAGTTGGCGCACTCGGCACAGCAGTTCACTTTATCAGGGACGCTGTTGGCGCTCATCGTGACGACAGCCGTGGCAAGCGCGACCTGGGTGCCCGTTGGGGATGCGAGTGCTGGAGCGTTGACAAACATGGTGGGGCGGCAGAAGGCGGGCAGCGTCGACTCTGGATAGCTTCCTTTGATGAAGGTGCACACCGTGGTTGAGTCAGAGGTAGAAGCATTGATGGAGGGAGTAGCGGTTGCTTGAGTGACATATGCCGAGGGAACTGTAGACGTGCTGTCAGCGTCAGCTGAGTTGACCGCCACTGCCTCAACATCACTATGGTAAGGGCCCGGGGGCACCTTGCTAGCTGTCAGGGGCAAGGTGTAAGTGATGGGCGTGGCGGCGGGATCAAGTGTAGCCAGAGGCCAGAAAGTCATAGGGTGAGCTGCGGCCGTGACAGTTGAGTAAGACATCTGCGATATGCTGTTAGTCCATGTTAATCAAGCTTTGGAGGATAATTAGTATTGGTATATACCGATCGCTTCATTGCCTGTCCCGGAAGGCCGGCGGCGTAGCCAATGAAGGCCAGTGGCGGGGAAAGAACAGCCAGGCGCATGTTGAGGTGATGGTATGCGTGAAATGGACTTGGATAGTGTCTACTAGAATGGCTGTCCAAAGAAGTTGAGGGAAAGTGGTTGAAGGTGAACCAGGCCGAGTCGCTATCGCCTGTACGGGATTTGAGTACGCCTCTCTAGGATGTCTATTTATACCAGGCCCGGAACTTCGATGAATAGAGGTAGATACGTCTCTACCGTATCTAAGATTGATCTTTGTAGGTACCGTGTACATTAGGTGTGTAGGTAGGTACATGTGCATAGAGGTGTTTGAAGGCAAGGTGGTACAGATGAAAGCTGCAGTAGGCTCTTTCCTTGCTCGGACTACCTGTAGATTTTACATCAGATCTCAGCCTTTGATAATGGGATGAGTACCGAACCTCTGAGAGCGATAAGAGGGCGGCAGGCAATGAAGGCAAGCCCAAATTTTTGGGCAGTGAGATTGTATAAATAAATAAACTGGAGGATATGTACTTATATAGGAGCAAGTTGAGCACTGGTATCGATACGGCTGGGCTGAGGGTCTAATAGAGACTCAAATTGATTGATTTAACGTTAGGGACCATTGCACATCTGTAGAACCTGAGCTTTTGCATCGTCATGTCGATCTCGAGCCGCAAGGAGATTCGGTTTTTGGTTTGCCTGCTATCCGAACTGGTCAATGGCCGCAGGATAAATGTGGTCTGTTCACCGTCTTATGATACCTAAGTACTAGCATGATCCGTGTAGAGTATCACCTAAGCGCGTATGTTATCAACTGCCCGTCACACCAGAGAGGCCTCGGGATTGGAAATATACACTGAAATCGGGTCATTCTTAAATTCGAACAAATGTATTCGGAAGGGCTGCTATCTAGAGATATATAAATGATGGACTTCAGGGTATTTGGGTCCCCACAACAACCCCTTACACAGTACATCCATCCCTTGGGGCGGTCTTTGTAAGCCAGAACGAGGGACAGAAGCGCGGACAGAAGGCCAGACCGTGGAGCAGGCACCCGGCATATTCGCCTAAATCGCGTTTATCGCAGTTGGTTGTTCTAACATGGGTAGAGATCGTCATAACTCATCTACTTGATTGACATCCAAGTATACAGATTAAGCTTTGCGGGTTCATATCAGGGCTGGGGAAACATCAGTATGCTGTATTAATTAAAAAGCTTCCAAGATTGGTTAGGAAAATGCCTCAACATACAGCAAATAGGTATTTACCTAGGTATGTCCTCGGTCTGGACTTTTGTCACGATCTTGAATCTGTATCCTATTTCGAGTCATCGTTCTTCACTTTCTGATTCATCCTACGTTGTAGAACGGAATAGAAAAATGAGCAGTGTGTTTGTGTGCCCTTGTGTAAGCTGAAATGAAGACACCAACTACCCAAGGCACCCTACCCTCCTCTCTCTCTGGCTTCTGTTCCACAGCAATATAACATATAACACGCACATGCAGTCGCGATGCACGTCTACAGCCACACCTATCATCGGAGCTGTCACAGAGCAGGGGTGTGCTCACAAGAGAATGTCTTGTGAGCTTAGATCCCTGTCGTGTCTTATCGATACTTGTAGGTGCAGGTGCAGTCCGTTGCTGATATCATCGCACTCGTAGGTACCTAGCTTACCTTGTACTTCTGACCCTGTAGCTTCATTAATGATTTGATTTTGATGCACGCATTTGTTGTCATTTCTAGAAGAGAACCTTCAGGTTCTGTACATAATCGCAGTTTGTGCTGCGGATCTGCGGCACCGATTTTAAGTCTAAAAGATGGTGCCTCGTCTATTGTTCTGTTGTTGCTTCTAAAAGATCCTCTAAATTGTTTAGCGCCTGGCCGAACTCGATTCCAGCATTGTCTTTGCTGGACTATACATGTCGTTAGTTGCTGGATAGTATCCCCCTGTTTGAGCACTTAACAACAAGCCCGTGGGAGGATCATGAGCTTCACTAAAGACTTCTTTTCAAAACTTAGGCGTGACGATGGTGGAAGTCTGCCGTTGTTCACATCTCCCCCGTCACGGCCTGTTGACGAATTTGACCTTGCCGAGCTGTCTCCCCGGCCCGACGAGGCCCTGCTTGCGAACCACTACTCGGATACGGTCCCAAATGATGGCATGTCCAACGTCATGCGAAATAGAGGAAACTCGATACACGCACAGAATAAAGGCAGCAACGCCAAAATGACCGCGTCCGTCTCGTTTCGGGATCTACCCTACTCGCCCGGTGGGAATGGGGATCGGTTCTACGATGATAAGCTAGGGAATAGGCGATATGACTATAACACACGCGAGGAACGTCCCAGGATACCTATACTGGGAATCTGGCGTCCCTCTTTCCTTCACGAACCTCACGATCCCCACGCCGCCAGTGCCGAGCCACAACAATCTTTTTTCGAGAGCATGTTGTTCAACCCTCGCCCTACCTTGACCGAGCGAACACCTTCCACGAGAGTCGATCAGAGCTTCAAAATAATAGAGAGGCGGGAGCGTCAGATGCAACAAGAACTGCAGCAGTTGTTGGATGCGCAAGACTATGCATTAGAGAAACACTTGGCCAATACCTCGCCTGAAGATGACGTCTCACGACGTTCAAAATCACCCGCTTTCGATACGCCTAGTAACCATATTGTGCCTGTGCGCCAGCCCAAGAAGAGACATTTATCCAAGAAGGAGGCGCGTCTTGGCATCTTGCGTTGTATGAGCCAGTTATCGGACTTAAAGAACGAGGAAGAGGCGTATATTGCGACGGCCTTGGCGGAGCGGAAGGCGGCGCTGTCAAGACTACGCAGTCTGTCCAGTAAGCGCAATTCTGTCCTCGCCGAGATGAAAGCCATCGAGACTGAGCATGGTGAGCCGCATAAAAATGAGGTCAGGAAGATGGAACAGCGGCATCACGAAGTCTGTGGCAACATCGTCCAGCTCGAGGAGAAACTCAGAGAGTTGAAGCGCATCAAGACTAGATTGGAGAGTAGAATCGCTGAAGCTAAGAGCACTAGAGACTCGGAGCTGAGCGGCTACAGGGGCGCCCTATATGAATGCGACAGGCGTATTAAAGATATGATGGACTACCCTGATGTTGCTGTGCTGGAAATAGAAGGGCTCATGGCACGAGACACCGAACTGAAAACCCTAGTTGGCCAACATATTTCCGGCTTCGAGTTCCTCTCACTACGGCCCGAGAGACGGACGCCGCCGATGGCTAAGGATTGGTGGGACGGGGAGGTACAGGTCCTAGAGATGCGCAAGACGTCCGTGGATAAGGAACGCGGCGCGCTAGATGAGGGAACGCAACTATGGCAAGATGTGCTTGATCGCCTGGAAGAACATGATCGGCATTTGAAGTTAACTTTCGATAATCTGTCAAGGTATTCGGGGCAGCAAACGTCAGACTTTGATGTCCTAGCCAAAGCCTTAATAAAGCAGTATGAACTGTGTAAAGAGACAACCAAAGAGCTGGAGGATCTTCACGATTACACGGCAGCAAAGGGCTGGAAACTTCTTGTTACGGCTCTGAGTGCGGAAATTAATTATTTCCACGGGCTGAAGAAGCAGCTGGGTGATACCCTTCAAGTGGTCGGCCTAGTAGATGGTACCACCACACCTCCATTTAAGGCATCTTCAGGGGGGCGCAGCATCGATGATTTACTAGGCGTCCACGACACCAAGGATTTGGAAGACCATCTGACTGGCAGTGTAATACGCCGCTGGGACAGACCTAGCGAGCTACGCCGTATATCTCCTAACGACGATAATGGAGAGCCCCTGGGTGTCCGACAGGAATCACACCTTGAGAGCGATGACGAGCACAATGAAGTACCTCATGAGTTTCTGTCTATGCACAGCCCGTCGCCTAGATCAAGAAATAAAGGAAAAGGCAAGGACCTTGCCGTGGCGGAGGGGACAGACGGCGAAGAAGGGAGAAGTGAATTGGAGCATCGTAGGGACGAGGTAGACGAGGAAGAGGAGAAACACCATGCACTAAGCAGAGAGAGCAGCGCTAATGAGGTCCCGCCTGACCTACTGGCCGAGAGTCACCACGCTTTCGATTAGGGGGATTCTTGCCTTCTTCTTTTTGGCTGGGTATAATTAGCGGTTGCGAGGTTGCTTTTCTCGTAAGAGGCTGAGCCATTGGCTTGCTCCTCGCGGGACGGGCCTCGTTCGTCTGCAGGTTGTCATAAGCTCTGTTTGGTGTTTTGGCGTTGGAAGCTCGGCCACCTAAGGGGTGCATAAGAGTGATGCCATTATCTGCTTGTGGCTTTGCGACGACTATATCTGGACGGGTTTTTGTCGATGGTAGCAGTTCATCTCACTGTTCGAATACATTGTCCCTCGCCCGTTCATGGGCTTATAACGAGTATCATATGTTATCAAGCGTTTTGTATATATATCTTTTAGATCTTGATAATCCTAATGTGAACCTTCATATCTCTCTCTATTTAATGGCTGCATTATTTCTGGTTACGACTTACCTACGTCCAACTCTACATAAGATTTATCCCTACCTGAAGTAACTCGATGCAACAAAGACGAAGCACTCGTGAAACATATGCATATTATCTATATAGATATTCTACGATCATCTAGACTTTTCGACACGGGCTGATGTTATCATAAGTCAATTACCACGCAATGAACTGCGAACCTACTTAGTACCTAACCTTAAATAAGTATCTACACTCTCAATAACATAGTACCTAGGGGCCAGTTGCTCGAGCGCCGAGCGGACGAATGGAGCAAGCAATATCGGCAAAGTTCGGCTACATATTCGGCCATTTGCGGAGATCGGAATCTCCCCGCATGTTTTCTCGGCTGGCCTCCGAGCACCCCCCCTACATACGTTACCTATGCTCTGTATGCGAAAGTGCCTGTGTCTGTCTGTGCCCGTCTATTATGGTATGCAGACCTGTGCTTTTCATGGGAGAAGTGTGTGTATTTGCCTCAGCTAATAATCGGAGATGATCTACAGATATTTCTCTCAAACTCGAAACCTCATATAAAAACGCCAATGCACAAGTTGCAGAAACAAAAACAATTCTTCTATCTTCGCCTTGACAAAAATGCAAAGGAAGGAGAAAACATGGCGAATGCAACACCACACTTTCTGTGAGCTGAGGGACAACTTTCCTTGCCATGTACTCCTATGATATACAAAAGACCTTGCACCAGCGTCCCTCCAACATAAATCGCACTAGTGAAGGCTCCTCTAGCTAGGAACTGGAGCTACCGCCTACCTGTCTTCGGCAAATGGATGCCCCCGGTCCATTTGAACACTTTAAAAAGCTTGTCGGGAACGGCGGTATGAGGGTGCTATGGAGCTAGTAAACGGGGAGTTGGGTCGTGATCTCGTATCCGTCTCATTCGTCTGTCCTCGTCAGGTCTATTCATAAACAAGGTCTGGTAGAGACGTTCCCGTCACACCATGGGCCGTGGAAGCCGGAAATCCAGCGGCTTATCGGGTTCGTTCAAAGAATCTGCTGGATCCAGCAAATGCCACCGACTGGTCCAACACCCACTCGCCAACGCCGAGGTACTTGTTCACCCACTTATTCACCTCGCTGCTCTCGTGGATTTGTTCGGGCTTCACACTGGATCGCGGGTTACGGGCTATGGTCAGCTTTTCTTTCTTGTTTTAGCGGCGACAGCATCTCCTCCCATCCTTGCCATTCTGACACACTCTTGTGCTCTCTTTCTCCTTTCACTTCTACTCTTCTCGATAGCCAAGGGAATAGCGATGATTGGAACTCACGTAAGACCGGTCGAGCGTCGCATGCCGGCGAGTATCGTCGACACTATGAGGGGAGCAGGAATGTTAATCGCTGGGCCGGAAGATGGGAGTTCGATAACCTATAGTCCCGAAAAAAGCAACGTACCAAGGACAGCGTCAATGGCGTAATGGCCCAGTCGTGTGAGCTTTCCCCAGAGGCCAAATGTCAGTAAGTTGAGGAGCTGACAAGAGGTGTTGTTCAGAATTCAGCATGTTCCACCATATGGCTAGGTTGAGAAGACCCAAGGATTTTACTTGCCAGATTGCTCTGGAAAGCTCTGAGGGCAATAGAAAACAGTTGGCGATGCTAAAGCTGGGCGAAGATCACTTACCATCTTGATGAGGCAAGTTTCCGACTTGGGGAAGAAGCGACCGAGTGCGAGGATTGCGCTAGTGTCGAAGAAACAAGGCTGACCGACTTATAGATGTGGAAACACTGCAAAAGAAAAACAAATTTTATACGGATACGGCGTTGTTTGGATCTGTAGCGATGATACACTTGTCTCAAGAAGACGTTGCCGTGATTGCGGCTAGATGGAGAGTGTGACAATGACAGCTGATAGCGGTATGGATTGAGGGTGAGCTAGCAGGTAAGTTCTCCAGCTTTTTGGTTGCCACGAGCAATAGCCAATGTACGCTAAATAAGTGGACCCACCTGTTGAAGATGCAGGTGACCCCACCCTACTTGTATGGTTCTTCTTAATAACCTCCCGTCACCAACATTGTCGCCACTCGGAGTTATTGATTTATCGAGGGGTTTGACCCCGGGGCTTACCTAATGGAGCAGCGTATCGCGCCTTATCAGATCCAGTTTTACCCAATGGCGGGGCTGCCAGCACTGCACGTTCTATTACTGGTTCGCTGAGAGATGTTGAGGACCTAGCGGAACTAAAAGCTGCCTTGGAGGGGCTCTGAAGAGGGACCCTTGGGACTATGGCAGTGCAGATGGCGCATATGGTCCGTTTTTGAAAGTTTTGGGAGGGTCAGGAAAGGAGGGGCAGGCTGCAGGCAGGTCGCAGGAAGGGTGAGAAGCCAAGCACGAAGGTGCAAGGCCTTCCACATGCAGTTCCTCAAAAGCTGAGGCACTTTTTTCTCTTTTCTTTTGGACCCCCTCCAAAAGATCAAAAGCCCTCTGCACAATTGATCTCACCTTTGCCATTGGAAGGACGGACAACCGGCTGGACGCTGTCGACAATTCCCTCAATTTGCTTACGAACTGAAATCAATTCACTCTCCATCCTACCGTCATCCACACCCCAAATACAAATACGAGACGGGCACTTCCTCTTTCCCCTCCCAGGTCATCTCGCTCCTTACAACTAACATAGGGCACTCCTTTCCATTGTTTTCACTCTCGCGTTATAACGGTTCCTGTTAATTTCTAAACGCGATCTTCAAGGTATGTAACACGGGTTTTCTTAAATGCTTTGCCCCTCACGTTTTGTATTCTGGTGTTCGGAGAGTCAACTGTTTTTCGAACCCCTCGAATGCATTGCATTCAAGTTCCCATGAAAGCTACAGGCGACAGTCCAGCTAGATTTGGCGCACAGCCGTATCTGTACGTCACCCACTTGACTGTTCCAAAATAACTCAAATTCCAAGTTTTTGGGATACGTGCGGTGGCAAAGCGGCGGTAAATCAATTTGCGTTACCCTAGCTTGCACAGCTTTGGATTAAGATGTCATTTTACCTTTCTTGCTAATGCAAAAAGCTTGTAATGCAAACTTTATTTATTCTGTCTCCCACTTAGTAAAGTGGGAATGCGAAAGGGAGGGATGCTCCAGTTTGTGTTGATGTTTACTAAGCTGCAAGCATTGGCCGGAACTTGGCGAAGCGGATTTCTGGAAGCTGTCTTGACCCTTCATCCTCTTCAAGAAGAATATCTGTTTGTCATACGAACAGCAAGCAAATGAGCATCTTTGCTAACATTCACTAGGCTCTAATTCACCAGCCATCCTCTTCGCTAGCCTCAATTCACCGGCCGAATACCCAAGTCATCTCGTAACCCCTCTCAGACAATGGCGTCACACAAGCGAAAGCAGTCGATTGCCGTCAGCGCTCTCGACCACATCAACATTACCAATAAGCTCGAATGGCTTGCCTCCCTTGATACGGCTTATTCTCCTGAGCACAACTATCGCCGATCCTCTATAATCTGCACAATTGGCCCCAAGACAAACTCCGTCGAGGCTATTAATAAGCTACGTTCCGCCGGTCTCAATGTGGTCCGAATGAACTTCTCCCATGGCTCTTACGGTACGAATTTGCCCCTCCCTCGGTGCTCGAAGACACATCTTTAAAGTGGAGATTCTCTGCCTGGATCAAAGGCTCTGCACACACCAACTATTTCACGCTTGATACTAATCTTACTCCTGTAGAGTACCACCAGTCTGTCATTGACAATACTCGTGCTGCTGAGAAGGCCCAGCCAGGCCGTCCCGTTGCCATTGCTCTGGACACCAAGGGACCCGAGATCCGAACTGGTAACACCAAGGGAGATGTCGACTTGCCCCTCTCCGCCGGTACCATCCTGAACATCACCACCGATGATCAATATGCTACCGCTTGCGACACAAAAAATATGTAGGTCTTCTACGGCGAGTATTGCGCTCAAAATGAAGTTAACACGGTTTGCCAGGTATGTCGATTACAAGAACATCACAAAGGTCATTGCGCCTGGCCGTATCATCTACGTTGATGACGGCATTCTTGCATTCGAGGTTCTTGAGGTTGCCGATGACAAGACAGTCAAGGTCAAGGCTCTGAACAACGGCTTCATCAGCTCCCGAAAGGGCGTTAACCTTCCCAATACCGATGTCGATCTTCCCGCTCTTTCGGAGAAGGACAAGAACGACTTGAAGTTTGGTGTGAGGAACAAGGTTGACATGGTTTTCGCCTCCTTCATTCGCCGTGGCCAGGATATTAAAGATATCCGAGAGGTTCTCGGTGAGGAGGGCAAGCACATTCAGATCATTGCCAAGATCGAGAACCGGCAAGGTCTCAACAACTTCCGCGAGATCCTTCGTGAGACCGATGGTGTCATGGTCGCTCGTGGTGATCTCGGTATTGAAATCCCTGCTGCTGAGGTCTTTGCCGCGCAGAAGAAGCTTATCGCTATGTGCAACATGGCCGGCAAGCCTGTTATCTGCGCCACACAAATGGTGAGCTCCTCCACTTTGGAACTATTCCTGTGTACACTCGAGCTTAAACTGACCTTTTTTCCCTCTCTATCAGCTTGAAAGCATGATCAAGAACCCTCGTCCTACCCGTGCTGAGGTATCTGACGTCGGAAATGCCATTACAGACGGTGCCGACTGTGTCATGTTATCTGTAAGTATTCACCCAATGCACCCTGTCCGAGGTGTGCTCAGTGTCTCGCTCCCTGTCCTTGTCCTACTCATGGAAATCGAGAAGGGAGACGCTCGGAACATACAATATCTACTTTTTCACTTGTTCATTTTCTAACCCTCATTCTCACAGGGCGAGACTGCAAAGGGTGATTACCCCGACCGAGCTGTGACTGAAATGCACGAGGCTTGCATCAAGGCTGAGAACAGCATTTCCTACGTCACCCACTTTGAGGAGTTGTGTGCCCTAGTGAAGCGCCCTGTTTCGGTGGTTGAGTCGGTGGCCATGGCTGCAGTCCGCGCCTCTCTGGATCTGAATGCTGGCGGTATCATCGTCCTCTCTACCTCAGGAGACTCAGCTAGACTGCTCAGCAAGTACCGACCTGTGTGCCCTATTTTCATGATTACCCGCAACCCCATCGCTAGCCGGTACTCTCACCTGTATCGTGGTGTCTACCCCTTCCTGTTCCCTGAGAAGAAGCCCGATTTCGACAAGGTCAACTGGCAAGAGGATGTGGATCGGCGCATCGGCTGGGGTGTCAGCCAGGCGCTCAAGCTCAACGTTCTCACCCTCGGAGCCACCGTAGTAGTTGTGCAGGGCTGGAGAGGCGGTATGGGTAACACCAACACCATTCGCATCGTTAAGGCCGACCCCTCGCATCTCGGAATTGGCCAGCTCGAGTAGAACTGAGCAACTCTCAGCTGAAGAGATGAGCCGAATTACGCACCGAGGTTCACGACAACTATTTCCCATGTTGAGGAGGGGTGGTAACGAGTAATGAAGAGAGCGAGTAGGAAAATGACAACGGCTAGGAACCAAGGTTTTAGATTTCTTTTAACCGCTTAATTAATACCAGGCATAGACCAATGAACAACACAATGAATGATTTGCGTGCTACTAAATGTTTCTCTTTTCTTACCCATTTTTCCTTTCTCTGCAGTTGTCACCGTGCTGTTCAAGCTATCACCTCGAGAGATGACGGAAGGTATTCACCACTCTTGCGTGAGCAAGGCGTCTTTCACGTTTGCTGTTGATCTGTCAATAGTCTCTCAATCTTCTCTACTTAGTTGGCGACATTGATTTATCGATGATACACAATAATTGCTTACGGCCAGGATATTCTAGAGAGCACAATATTTTTTTTTTTTTTTTTTTTTTTTTTTTTTTTTTTTTTTTTAAAATTTTTTTTTCTAAAAAA
>Ga0247782_1000359_pt1 | contig 37087 bp, 35 predicted proteins | sample UWRJL019104C5_FD_179928 | JGI IMG/M metagenome (GOLD analysis project Ga0247782, IMG submission 179928) | Plant litter microbial communities from Arlington Agricultural Research Station in Wisconsin, United States - UWRJ-L019-104C-5 | ecosystem: Environmental > Terrestrial > Plant litter >...
GGGGAAAAAAAAAAAAGTCCCCCCCCCCCCCCCCGTTTTTATCACCTTTCTCAACTGGAACCAGCGCGACGCTGATTTGAGGTTTGCAGTATTAGGAAGCTTCCTTCTGACTTTTACGTTGACCATGCAGGTTGGGGAAAGCTGCAACCTTGACGGTTGATCGGAGTAAAGAAAAAAACTTACTAGATATTTCGTAGAAAGCTTATTTGGATGCTGGGTGCGATTGCGTGGGGATAGTATCCATCTTCTAACAACAGCGGTTATATCATTTGAGTAATTATGTATGTGGGCACATAGTCCTTTCAACAAACGACGAGACGAATACGTAAGTCAGTTGATGATATGCACGCGAGTGAGTTGTCAGTTTGTCCCGCCCCCTCACGTACAAGGGACAACGCCGGGGGTTACGAGTCTTGATGATCGGCATGTAGGTGTAAAATTGCAATGGTTGACGAAGCGTCGATAGGGGTTCGGTCTCATATCCTGACAGTTTGAAAGCACAAGTTATAAACCAGCACAATGAGAGCTATCTGACTGCTGATGCAGCTATCTGGGCCCGAGATGGCGTGAAATTGATCACATACATTATTTATTAGTAGATATTAGGGTTACTCATCTGGCTTGCATGTTGGTTCGTATGGAGGCACGGGAGGCAAGACAGCAGGATATACACCTCCCAACGCCCTTTCAAACTCTTTGAACGACGAGCCTAACTCTTCTGCAACACACGCTATCTTATTTACCTCGCCAAAGGAAATCATCTCACAAGCCCCCGAAGCCAAATCTCCCATTTCAGAATTCGCAAGCAAGACTTTCCCACCACGCAGAACTAGTTCAATCTGCTCCTGGGGAGCGAAGATGGCCTGCGCAAATGGGTCTATCACATCGGTATCAGGTCCGCTATCTCCAGGAGCTCTCCCAAAAACAACAATATCAGCCAGCTTCCCAATCTCAAGCGAGCCGATATGGTCCTCGAAGCCGGCCGCCACGGCTGAGTTTATCGTTGCCATCTCCCACAACACCTTTGGCTGGAGCTCAATATTATACACCTCTTTCATGACAGAGGCGCCACACACAGCTTCTCTTGCCATGGTTGCAGATCCGGAGGGAAGCCAATCCGTGCCGAGTGCGACCGTTATGCCCGCCTCGAGCAAGTAGCTCGCGTTCAGGGTCTTGCCGTAGAGATACATATTACTCCTCGGCGACCACACGACCTTTGCGCCGCGGGCGGCGACAAAGTCGAAGTCCTCGTTCGTCAGCCCCAGAGCGTGAATGAGCACGAAGTTCGGGGCGAGGATATCGGTGCTCAAGCCGCCGCCGCCGGGGGCCGGCGTAGTGTCAAACGTCAGGTTCGACAGGCAGATGAACTCGTTAGCAGCTTCAGCATCGACGCCCTCGCCGACGTGGGCCAGGAAGCGATGATACCCGGCAGCCGTGGCCTGGTCAATGGGGTCCGGGCCATAGTCGCAGTCGCCAAGTCTAATAATGCCGACGGGATCGTCGAGTGGGAAGGTGTCGTAGCTGGCTGTGGGACCCTCAAGTCCGTCTTCCAAACCGTCTGCGAAATCGAGGTTCCGCGCTAAACCGGGCACCATCTCGCCGCCGATGATGGACGTCGTGCCTGAGAATATGTGCCGCAGCTCGCCCCACGCCGTCGCGGCGACAGCGCTGCCGTTGACGGACACGTCACGCAGGGTGTAGTTCCGAGCGCCCACCCGCCAGTCATGACGGTGCTTGACGCGCTCCCCGATCTCGGGAAAAGGCCGGACGGTGGAGTAGTCGATGTGCTCATGGGTGTTGATGAAACCAGGCGAGATGACAGACCCGGTACTACTGCTACAGTCTATCACGCTTGCGTCTGCCCCTCTCGTGCCCAGCCCGCATGGATCACCGACGTGGGCGATCTTGCCGGATTGTACGAAGATGACTGAGTCTGGAGATGATGCGCCTTCCACTGTGAGGATCGTACCCTTTAGGATGAGATCCTTGGATAGCCCCCGCTTGACAATACGGCATGTTGCAGAAGCTGGCTCAAGCCACGTGCTGCCTACCAAGAGGACGAAGAGACCAATGTCAGGATGTAGAAATCGGAGGAGCCCCATTGCAGATGGCCGTTAGACTTGACAACTTGGTGGCTATGGCGTTCAATGAAGTTAAATGAATAGCCTCACTCATCGCACAAAGCCTACGACTGGTAAGGTGATTGTTGTTGCTTTTTGACGATGAGGAGGCGTGTACCTGCATCAGACATCCCCTAAAAGGTACTATGTGGGCTGGCACGGGTGTTCCCTCTAATTATGGGGCTAAGGGGGCCGGCGTACAGTGTAGAAGGTCACGGAAAGCCAGAACTTTGAGCCGCTTCCGCCTCCGCCTTCGTCATCTTTCTACCTTGAAGTCCCACTAACTTGACTGTCATTTAAATCCACTGTCGAGTGCACTTCCCAATCCGTAGTGACTCGTATGATCACCCTATCGGTTTCATGAGTGTTCCTATGCCTAGTTACATTTGGTAACTCCTAATATGAAAGTGAGGTGCAAAATATCAAGCGATATGGGTAATAAGGAGGAGACTCTTCAGACTCAGGGGACAGATGGTCACGGGTGTACAGTCAACTCGGACATAATACGTGATCTTGGTGTTTCTCTTTACACGGTGGGAGCATAGAAACTGAATTTACCATGCGGATCATATTTGTACTTCAAGGCCTTCAGCCGACCCAGACGCCATTGTTCGTACCCATACCAATTCTTCTGCGTCTCGTCTCCAAAAGGCGAATTCACATACGTATACATCTCCTTCTGACTGCTTCCCTCGTAGAGTATGCGGCGGAGACTCTCGCCCTCTTGGAGGATGAAGAACATGATCAGGGGCTATCGAGGCGTCAGCTTGCTAAGTAAACTAAGTGAGGGAGGGGTAGCTGTTTTACGTACATTGTTAGGGTCGACAGTCGGGTCATTGAAAAAGAACGAGTAATTGACGATATTGACGGGCTGATTGCCATTATTTAGGAGGCATTTGTTGATCGCCCCATACAGGCCTTCAACTTTATCTCCGCCGAAGATAAAGCTCACGTATGCCCAGTCCGGGTACTCTTGACATCGTAGATCTTCGACGTGACGGAAGTCACAATTCCAAACTTGTGGCCGGTGTCTTGCATCGCCTACCAAAGCTCGGACTTATTGTTGATGGCCCGGAGTTCCCCATCTGAGAGGACGACACTCATCGACACGAACTGATCAGCGACGAGCCCGTGCCGTCCTTGGAGAAAGCCGTACCCTCCGCTGAGACCGGGTCCGAGGAGACTGGTACATTCACAACCGTCAGTTACTTTGTTTGCTGCTAATAGAAGGGCCGCTTTTCTAGTTAAACATGATGGAGTACTTTAACATACTTGTTTGCTTTCATCGAGCCCAAAGGCTATCTGTGAGGGTCTTGGACAACGTGCCCCGTCAATCTTGGCCGTTTTCCTATCCTCTGCTATTTCAACACTCCTCATATTATTTAGCCAGATCTCAATCCCGTCCTGAAGCTTTCCAACTGTCGAAATAGCTCCATGCCCACCGTTCACCTCCAAGAGGGGGTGTTCTGCGAGTTGTTTAAACGAAATACTACTTTCGCTTTGTTCGATATATTAGACGTTGCTGGGGAGAAATCACAGGTTATCGAATAGTATGCATGTCCCCTCTTTTGCCTGTACCCTCTAAGTGCTACATTGTAGGTTAGCTGACCTCTATACGCAGGTTAATAACAGAGTGAAAAGAACTCTAGAAGCGTGGTTTGACCGGTCCTGTTGCTCCCATCACGTGCTTTGAGATATCTCAACTGTCGTCGGCCATATCGTCACAGGACTGGAACCAACCCGACTTCTAGCTCATGTCGAGGATTGGGTTTTGTTTGACTTCACATGGTACGGAGACGCGCGCTTCCAGTCCGTCGTGCAAGCCGTATCGGACAATTCTGGCTCTTACCATTCAGCCGAAACGACTATTGCCAAGCGGCCGCCCCTTGACTCAAAGACTAGAGGAAGTGTCCTCGTTTCAAAAGAAGGCGGCGATTGTCCAGCGGGGAGTCACCAGGCAATTATCAGAGCCACTGGGGAGACTGAACAACGAGATCGACTTCGATAGGGCTTTGTCATATTATGGCCTGGATAGAGAGTCTTTGGGTTGGAAGTGGCAGCACTATATTCTTTTAAGCGAGGTGGCGACAGCAAAGAGCTTGGCAACGATGGCTATGGCAAGTTTGGAAGAGAAGAAACAAGTAAGACGCTAGAAGGAGCTTGCGAGAATGCCTCATTAAGACGGTAGTCAGTATATTTGGGCCGCTCTGATCAAAGTTAAGCAGCTGTGAGAATTCATCGTGCGCCTGCTGACGCTGCTCTATCCCCCTTCACCCTACTTCAAACATAAGCGCGGAAACTGAGCCTTACCTGGGCCGCAGTCCGTAGTCCACAGCTGTTCATTGCATATTCCAACTTTTTGTACGTGGACATGAATGTCATCTTTTGGCTATCCGCCCGTATTATATAGCGGTACTTATTATAGACACAATGGTGCCAAGGACCTGGCTTGATGCAATCCTGAAACCCCTGCAAGGGCCCCTTTAAACGTGACAGCTGATTGGATGCATTGGGTTAGTTAGTGGGCTGTGATGCTTTCAGTTGCGTGAGCATTGGAAACGAGCAGTGACAACCGCCTGCGACTTCAATATCTTTAACGTACGTGTCTGGTTTTTATTTAATTTTAGTATCTGGCTTGTTCTACATTTATGTCTTTCATCTCTTTTCCAGTGTTCCAATCTTGCTGCTGCTTCTTCCACATGCGCAACTGTTTTTTGCCCAAATGAACCAACTCCCTAGCGTGGACCCCGCGACCTCTCTTCCAGTTACCACAGGATTCTAGCTTACAGTAGCCATCGTTGTCGAACATCCCCTCACTTCAAACACATCTCTAACACAAACACGTTCATTTCAGTCAGACACTTTCCTAGAAGAATCTTTGGGGGAAATGGCTACGTCTTCGGAAGCACCTGAAGGAAAGGGCTTGTCTACGGCTGATGGAAGGATGGAACAAGTGCTGGCAGTAGAAGAGACCCAGGATACTAAGACTGAAGAAGTTGCGGAGATTAAGCAGGCTCCTTCTCCTTCGGCTACAGACACAGCCTCACCACCCCAGACTACACAGCCAACAGCTGACGTAGAAGCTTCAGTTGAGGACAAGAAGGCACCAGAGAACGCTGTGGCGCCTGACAGTGCAGAGAAACCAGAGACATTGGGGCGTACCACTACCGAAAAATATTCACCAACGAATGTTGTGCAACCTACCTCATTAGCGGTCACCCCCAGTGAGGATTCGATCAACCCGCCTGACTTTAAAGGCGAAGTTGATACTAACAACGAAATCCCTTCTCTGCAGGTTTTGCGCGCTATTGAAAATTACACAGTGTTCGATCGTGACGGCAAGACCCATCCTTTCAGGAGCTTATACACTGGGCACAATGTTGCACGACGAGTGCTTATCATTTTCATACGTCATTTCTTCTGCGGTGTAAGTACTATGTAGCAACCCCACCATCTGTGTATCTATTTTGAATGGTTTTTAATGTCGATTTCTAGAATTGCCAAGAGTATCTTCGCATGTTGTCGGCTTCCATTACCCCTGAGGCGCTGCTGGGATTGCCAGTGAGCACATTTATTGCCGTCATTGGCTGCGGCTCACATAAACTCATCGATACGTACATCGAAGAAACCAAATGCCCCTTTCCGGTATACGCCGATCCGACTCGTCAGCTTTACCAGGAGCTCGGCATGATCCGTACGCTGAACATGGGGCCACGTCCAGCCTATCTCCAGAACAAATCAGTCGCTAAGACCGTGGTCTCTGGTATCTTCCAAGGTCTCAAACAGGTAAAGAGTGGCTTGGTGATGAAGATGGGCGACCAACGCCAGGTTGGCGGCGAGTTTCTCTTTGAGCCCGCATCCAAGACACTCGAGACACCCCTCTCGTCACCCGTACAAGAACTCGACAAGGAACTAAACCTTGATCAGGGACCTGGAAAGGTCGAAGAGAAGTGTATCACTTGGTGCCACCGCATGCGCACAACCCGAGACCATGTTGAGATACCGGAATTGATGGAAGTCCTGGGGATTCAAGGAGACGGTCAAGCTATCCGAGACGAGAAGAAATGGCAGAAGGCACTCAAATCTAGGAAAGGGACTGGTCTGAGCCTGGCGAGTCAAATGAGTCGCATGAGCGTCGATTCTGCCAAGACTGGGGGACCGGCCAAGACGAAAACTCAGGCACAATAACTCCTGGGAGATTGAACCAATAGCGAAAAACAAGGGCAAAACGGAAACCCTGCCATTGTGGAGTCACCAAGAGAAATGACTTTCCTGCTGGGTACTCGGCGCAGCCAAACGTTCAAACTGGTGGGCTGGGATTTAAGGCATCCAGAGGCTTCACAAATATTGGCCGATATGACAGTCTGGGCTATTATCATGGATAAATCTATTAGAATCAGGCAAGGCGCGTAGATGGAGTCGCATTCCGAGAACACAAAACATAACAGGCAATGATTGAAATCAGAGAATCACGCTGGGTGATAAATTGACTCTAGCTGTGGAACAATGAGGGTAATGAGACGGTACATGAATACGATAGCGGATACCAACTATGGTCTCTACAATTCAGAGCTAAATTATCTTGTGCAATTGAATATGTGAGTGTATGGGTATACGCCCATGAATAAAAGTCTTAACAAGGCCTGAAAACATGCCTGGCAAGCAAGTGGAAAGGGGGGTTGGGATCGCGAAGGCTATAATTAACAAGTACCACGCAGAGTCACTACTGCGGCCGTTTAAATGCATCAATGTGGCACCATATTTCGAGCTGAGCGACACATTACCTAGTATCGCGGCATGTTATCTGCAAGAGAGCGTGGCTGTAACTTTCGTCTATAGGCGTATTTCTTAGTTTTTGGTGAACCAGCTGATGTTAAAGTAGAAACCTTGAGCAACAAAATGTACCAGTCTACATGGACCGGAAGGTGTCGCCTAAATATGTACGATGACGTCTCATAGATGGTTGACTCATCATCAGACATTGTTGGTGGAAGGTACGACTGACAGTGTATTTAGGAGAGCCAGGCTGTAAGAAATATGAGGTGCCTAAAATTACTATTAGGACTATATGATGAAGCGCATACATATCTTATGCTATACTGGATTAACTCCATGCAATCCCAGATAATCCAAGGTACCGTACACCTAAACCAACGACAAAATCCTGTGTATAAGATGCTGATAGCGGCTGGGTATCAATCAAGCATTTGTACCTATCACGACCTGGTCAAAAGCCGTGTACAAAACAAATATACTGTAACTGAACTTGAGCAATCACATTTTTCTCCCCCTCAGCTGAAATCGAAACTCAGGGTGACTAGTCGGGAGGACAGTGGCTGCTAATCATATCTATCTTCCGTTTATCTTCTTACCCTGGTTTAGGTTGGTCTAATCCATCTGTTCATTCATCTTCTTCCTCCACTTCTCACTATTGCGGCGGATAGCGAACAGGGCCATATTGCCGCCGAGCCAAGCAATGACCGCGATGCCCGTAGTCAACCACCCGAAGCCGATAGCGTCGATGAGCGGCTGGCCGACGACTGCGCCGGTGGCACTGAGGATGTTGCGTACGAAGTTGTTCAGCGCAACCCCGGAGCTGGCGCGCTTCGGCATGAATTCCGTTAACATGGTAGTAGCCATGCTGAAGACGAGCATACTCCCCACGCCGAAGAAGAAGTTGGCTACGCTGGGCACCGCCCAGTGCTGGTGCGTCTGCACCGTCCAACCAAACCAGACCAACGCGCCCGGGTACAGCGTCGCGGAGATCCAGGCGTTTTCCCGCGCCCGGTCTTCCGGGTATATGACCAGGCGACCCCGGTCGTCGTACCGGTTCGCACGACGCGCTTCGCGGATCATGATCCTGTCGATCCAGGCTCCGCCTAACAGGGATGCGAGGACGTAGCCCAGCGATCCGGGTATGTACAGGAGACCTAAGATTAAGGGCGGGAAGTTGTACGGCGCCGCACTGAAGGCGGATTGCACGCAGATGTTAAGAACGTACAAAGAGCCGAAGGTCACGGCCGCGTAGGCGACAATCAAAGCCACGGCGGGGAAACGGAGGTATTTGAGGATGGATAACGGGTCGATGAGAACGCGCTTCAGCCACATGCCTGCTGTCTTTGTGTGCGCCTGCACGACCGATCGACGGGTTGATACGCGCGAGAGTGCATTTTCATCGCCCGCTACAGCTATACTATCGGGCGTAATGGAAACAGAAGCAGCGGCTTGTTCCTGCGTCTTCCTCGGCAGCGTCTCGGGAATGCCAAACAAAATCAGGGCGAAAACCAAAGCACCGTACACGGCGAGGAAATACATGGTACTTCTCCAGCCGAAGCCATCCGTGAGGGCACCCCCAATGATCGGCGCCAACAAGGGCCCCATCAGAGGCCCTAGGTAGAAAATCCCCATCGCCCTACCCCTCTCGCGTGGCTCCCATATATCCGCTATAGTACCAGCTCCCACCGCTTGTACCGATGCCGAGGCGCCTCCGGCGAAGACGCGAAAGACGATGAGTTGTGCTATGTTTCTGCTCAAGCCGCTGGCGAGCGAGAACACGGCGTTCAAGGCGAAGGAGACGAGATAAATGCTCCGACGCCCTAATGTCTCAGAGAATGAGGACCACCACAAGGGAAATATGGACATGGCGAGCATGTACACCGCCACGGAAAGATTGACGACCGTCTTGGAGACGTGGAGTTCTTCTGCGATTTCGCCGAGAGAGGCTGATTTATGCACGTGTTAGTTGTGAGTTCATGTTTACTTTACTCTTTGGTCGGTCCGTTTGAGAGCCTTCCTTGGCTTGCCTCTATCACTTCTATTATCGGGAAATGCAAACGTGACATTTGAGGAAAGGTAGGTAGGGACCTTGGTAACTGGGAAAAGAAATGCGTCTTAGAACTCACGATAGAAAATCGCGGAACCTATGGGCCCGGCAGCCGCAGCGATCGCCACGAAGAGCGTCAGCATCCACTTGACCCCGTTGTCGTAGTCATGTGGCTGCTCAACCTCAGACACGAGCGAGAGCCACGAGAACAGACCTCTTCGCTCGTCCGTCGGCACGGGTATCGCGTGTCTAGACCGGACAGATGAGGCTATAGATCGACCCCTTTTGACGACGCCTCCGTCTCCATTCCCATCCCCATTCCCGTCTATTTCCGCTTCTGTTTTTTCATTGACGTCCCGTTCTCTGCTGTGGGTTGAGGACGGGGTGGTAGCCACATGTGATATATGGTCTTCGTCTTTTTCGGATGCTGTTGTTGTGCTTATTATTGATGATCTTTTTGTGTCTCCGTCGCTTGATAATCTCCTGCCATGTTGTTGTTGCGCTGATCTAGCGGCGGAGCTCGAGTCGCCGGGGAGCTGATCTTCGGCCCTCGCCATATTTCGGCGCTCCTGGGGCTTTTTTTTCTTTTCCTTATGAAGTTACGACACACCGGTTGATATTCTTGGTACACACACCAAGCAGCTAAGTGATAATGATCCCTCAAACCTTATGATTAGATGATGCGGCAAGAAGCGCCGCTGGCTCTTGACAACAGGTGTTTATGGGCGATTATTCCTAGCGTCTTATAACTGCGCGGGAAGAAGGATGTGAAGCAACTAGTTTAGGTAAGTAAATGATTATGCTACGTTCTGACAATATTATCCACGCGATAAAGCCTTGCGAAGGATACCGAAAGGTTTCTTGCGAGGGAAGAAAAAAAAGGAAACTAGGTGGTCACTAGTGACTTTCCATTCCGATTCTTTATTCTGTTCTTTCATTTCCGCTGTCGCAATCACTGCAGACAATCTCACAACTATTCCCCAGATTTCGCGAAAACGGTTGAATCCTACTAGGTTAATTAGTCCACTGATTGATAAGATTCCATGCAAGTAAGCACCTGTCTAACCCATCCATCGCCCCAACTCGGGCTCTTCCACCTGTGAAGAGAGACCGAGAGAAAGAGACAAAAGAACCGGCCGAGTATCTAATACGGAAATAACACGAAAATGCCAACTTTGTGGCTCACGAAGGGCAACCCGCTGGGTACATAGAGACTAACCCAGTCTCGATGTGTCTTGGTGGGACTAAGTAGATCGACGCCTACATGTATGTAATGCCGTTCTTTCTTTCATGCATACATAACGGCTTGCCTACCTGCTTCACCTACCTGCTAAGACTCGGACTTATCAAGGTCATAGCAATAGGTAGGGTGGATTGGTAATGCAAACCCGTCGAATTTCTTTTTCGTGATCTCATGACGAATTAGAAGCAAGTCGGTTGCTGATGGATGGGTGGATGGTTGGACGTGAAGGTACCTACCGTTGCTCGGCACTTCGGCTCGGTGTTTTCTTTCTTCTGCGGCTGCGGTTGCGGGGCTAAAACCTTAGGGTCCCCCATCCACCTTCTGCCACTCCGTTCCGGATACAACCCTGGAATCCATTGATTATACCCTCTCTGGTTGGAGAGGGGAACAAGCTATTGCAAGTCTTCCGGCCGCCATTGGATATAGATTATGTACGTATGTACGTACAGCATTCACAGATGTTGGAGAGATATTATTATTGTTGGCTCGATTAGTACTGTAGATGGGATGGCCTACATAACATTATTGTACTATATCCTCTTTTTTTACTGCGGCGTCTGGTGATAGCCCTTTTGTTCTTTTTGTCACATGCCCATGGTTCACATCTAAAACTTTAATTTATTTTAATTATTTATTTTTGCGATAGGGTTAGGGTAGTTATCTGTACGAGGAATGCGAGAACCGAAATGTTGCATGTGTCATACGGCGTTCGGTGATGCAAAGAAGCAGAAAAAATTTAGGTCACAAGTGTGGCAGGGATTCACGTTCGTGCTTGGTTAGAGGGTGAAATTCCCATGTAAAAAATAAATAAAAAAAAAAAAAAAAAAAATAGACGAGCAGTACAATGCTGATTGAATATATTTTGGCTTCTTCTGAAGGATACCTACTGTACTACGGATGAATCGCCGCCATAACACCTCACTTTGAAGTAACTAATTATTGATCTGATAGTGCCGGTTTTGGTGCAGATAGATATGTTAGCCTCTTTAAATCTACGACGGATATGAAAAATCAGTAAGTCGCTTCGTGTGGCACACATGTGGTAATTCTCCTAGCTCTCGACTATTCATTAAAGTAAGTTGGTACATATAAATGGACTCTGCCAGTATGGGATCATACATATACATACTCAGGTCAAAGGTACAAATTGGTTCATGAGGGCAGACCTACCTACCTAACCCAGTACTTATCTGACCTACTTGCCTTAAAGCAGTCACCACAACCGCTGTGCCAGAAATGAGAACCATGATGGATATTATCTTACTAATTACCTGAACCTACAACTCATCAGACCGCTTGCTCGGCGCAATCGGCTCTGCCGCTGCTACGTCTGCTGCCTCTGCTAACTCCGATGACGAAAGTTCGAGCTCCCTGAAAATCGGATACTCATCCCCGGCCTGCACGGGAATGAGGCCGAACCTGACAAAAGAATCCTCGTTCTCCGGCTCGAGGGCCACGAAGGCGAGAGCCGCGTTCTTCTGCCTCGTGCTGATCCTGAAGCTTCCAGCGGGCAGTCTCACGTCCCTCCTGTACGCTCTCGTTTCCCCGGTGACGGTGACCTGGATGGCGCCCTCGTAGTAGGATTTCGCCACGCTTGTTGAGGTGATGTTGAGGACTTCGACCACGCCGCGGTATTCGTAGTCGAGTGTTTCGACTACGACTCCCGAGTCCCGCAGGCGCGAGGCGAGATTTGACCATGTCCGCGGGATTATGTACGCCTCGGGCCGCGAGCGGGTCAGGTTGGCGGTCGTCGGGGTCGTGGAAAGCCAGCTCACGGGAACTGGGACTAAGCTTCCGTTGGTAATGTCGATGAATGACACGTTGCGGGAAGTGGGGTTGCGGTAGTCTGTTAGTGTTATGTCCGAGGTGCTGGTGATGAATTTTTGGATGGCGTTTTCTACCTATAGAAGAATGATTAGTAGCGCAACGCAATGCGAGTATTTGACGGTGACCCAATTGACTGTGATTAAGAATCATGTAATTAGATACCGAGATAGGTTATACTTACCGTCGAATGGACCTCGTCGAAGTTGTCGAGCGCAATATCCAATATAGCCGAGACCATGGTCAGAGCCGTCGTAACGCGACGCCGAAAATGCTGGTCCCCGAGACGAATGCCGCGGACTTCATTCAGAATGCCTATGGCCTGCGTCAGACCGAAGCTGTTTCGCCCGGCCTTTGCGCCACTTTCGGCCTCGGCGAGATTGATCATGTCCGGCGTCGAGCCCGCCCGGGTGGCGGTGAAGTACCTCTCCCATCTGAACCCGGCTGCCTCGAGCCTTTTCGCAATGCCGTTTGAGAATAGGGTTTCCGATATGTTCCGGATGTCCGGGTGGATGTTCAGGTTCTTGCCGGCTGCGATCAAGGCGTCCACTAGGGGTGAGGGTATGCGCTGTTAGCGGATGGACCTTTTTAGATTTTTTTAGATTTTCTTTTTTAGTCTAGGTGATAAGTTAGATAAAAGGTAGTTCTCTCTTACTGCCATGCTTGTAGTGACCACCCGTGAGCCGCGTGCCCGTGAACTCGTGCATATCGACAGCGATGTGGGGCGAGAATGAGCTGAACAACCTCTTAATATCGCGCGACTGCTGCCGCGCAAGTTTCGTGTGCTCGCGGTTGGGATCCAAGTTTGAGGCGAGATCACGCTGGAAATACGACACCCCGTCGGGATTATAGCGAGGGAAGAGTGTGATGTCCATGCGCTCGAGAAGCGACGCCGTCCAGGCTTGGTCCGCGTCCATCTTTCCTAGCAGAGCTAGCACGGCTTGGTCGCCCGCTGGCTCGTTGCCGTGGACACCGCCTTGGATCCAAACCCTGAGCTTCTTATTCATCTTCTTTTCATCACGAGAGTCGTCCGAGTCGCGATCTCCTACTCCCTGCGATTGAGTTGATAGGTACACGTACGGAAATGAGCGGCCCTCTTCAGAGACGAAATCGGCCAGATGGTAGTTCACCCAGTCATTTCTATCGGCGATGGAGCGTATGAAGTAATCTGGGTTTTAACCTGTAAGTCCCTGGTTCTGACCTCAAATGGGCATATTTGGAATCGTGAGTCGCCATTTCACCCACCGAGAGTTGCATCATCCGTAGGTCCTTCTGTCCCATTGCTGAAGCCGGCCGGCACACTTGCCGGGTCAAGAAAAGCTGGCGACAGGAGCTCGTCGTCCGTATCTGGAAAATGGGCCGCGACGAGATCCTCATCTTTCTCTAAAGGATCGTGATTTCCTCCATACTGTGTGGCTTTTGCGTAGGGAAAGCCGAGATTTAGCATCTGGAGCAGTGCCAGCTGACTGAGGCGCGTTTTAATCAACATGGCAGGTAATCATATGTCCTCTCTAATTGATACCTCTGGCGAAATTGATATGTACGAACATCAATATTTATTTGAAAGATGTAAACATTTATAACATGAGGTTACAGCAACCAAATATGGCTGATGTGGCTTGATGTTTAGTCACATCGCTTGCGCTTCCAATGTAATTGCTCCTGGCAAATTGGTACACGTGGCGGTGCTTGTTTACCTTTTAGGTAGGTTAGGTAGTTAGACTGCACATCATGATAACTACTAAACTCACGTTTGTCAATTATTATTATCAGTCTTCATGAGTTCTTGTCTTGTATAATCTATCTTGAAGTGATATCAAGTACACTTTGGGACATTCTAGGTTTCTGGGGTCAAAGTAGCTAAGTTTTCCCTCACAAATGTCAGTTCCTTACGAAAGTGGTGGGAGCAAACTCACAGGAAAATTTAGAATTTCATCCTTATGCCCCAATATAGCATACCGTCCTCACCTCCATTCCTCGATCTGCGCTCATGTATGCCGAATAATATAAGTCTTATTTGAAGTGCGATTTTTTATCACACTTCTTTGATCCGACGATGAGTGTACTACCCTCACTAGTGTTCCGGGTCTTGGTGTTTTATTTGCTGCGAGATTCGGAGCTACCAAAGTCTGGACCCTCCCGTTCCCGTCCTTACGCCCTATAGCGTTTCTGACTCAGGCCAGCTCCGCTCGCCACTTTCACCCATGCTCGAGTATAGCACAGTGTAATACCATACCTACAACACTATACCTATACCTTCATCTCAGTCCAGTCTACTAGTGAAAATCACTTGTCACTAAGGTCTTCAGTTCATAATTATCATTCGAGGGAGTATTCATTTCCTTTTGGAATACGGAAAGAAAGCAATCGGCGAAAGAAGACATGTCGCTAACCAATGGGTCGCCGGCCGATGCCGCTAAAGAGGCTAAAAGCGCCTCCCACATCCTCGCCACCCTTCCTGCGTCTGCGAGAAATGAGGCACTGACGGCCATCCACGCCGCACTCACTGAGGCTAGAGACGAGATCCTCGCCGCCAATGCCAGAGACCTCGAGGCAGCACGTCGGGCGGCTGAGAACGGCCAGCTGAGCCAGAGTCTGGTGGCCCGGTTAGATCTGGGGAAGAAGGGCAAGTGGGAGGATATGCTGAAGGGGATCTTGGATGTACGAGATCTCGAAGATCCAGGTGCGTGTCTCTCATGTTGCTGTTTTGTAACTACATGCTCGAGTTTCATTCGAAAGATTGAACCTTTGGCAATTGTGTCTTTGCTCTCTGTTCAAAACGCTTGATATACTGGTTGGCTAATTGATCTTTTAATCAGTTGGCAAGGTAACCTTGAGAACGAAGCTTGATGATGGTTTAGAATTAACTCGGGTCACGTGTCCTATCGGCGTTCTTCTCATCATTTTCGAGGCCCGCCCTGAAGTCATTGCGAACATAGCATCTCTGGCGGTCAAGTCTGGCAATGCGGCGATATTAAAAGGTAATGACGCCGCTTCTACTATCAACTTCACGTGCATACTAGAAAGCGCACTCACAACTGACATGATTGAATAGGAGGCAAGGAGTCAACCGAGTCCTTCGTAGCCATCTCCAAAGTGATCTCCTCAGCCCTAGAGAAGACGCAAGTCCCCAACAACGCTGTCCAGCTCGTCACCACGCGTGACGTGATCCCGCAGCTCCTCGACCTGGACCAGTACATCGACCTCGTCATCCCCCGGGGGTCGAACGAATTGGTCCGGTACATCAAGAGCAACACCAAGATCCCGGTTCTGGGCCATGCGGACGGTTTGTGCTCCATCTTCCTCGAGCAGTCCGCCGAACCCCAGATGGCCGTCGATGTGATAGTGGACTCTAAGACGAGCTATCCGGCCGCGTGCAACAGCCTCGAGACCCTCCTCGTGCAGCGCTCCGCGCTCGACACGCACCTCCCCCTTGTGGCTCAAGCCCTCATCGCCAAGGGCGTGGTTTTGCGCTGCGACGCCGCGACCAAGGAAGTGCTAGCTAGCAAATTGTCTACTGAGTCAAAGGCAAGTGAATCGCTCCATGACGCCACGGACGCGGACTTCGACACCGAGTTTCTGAGCCTGACGCTCGCCGTGAAAGCCGTGGCCGATATCGACGAGGCCGTCGCGCACATCAACGTCCACGGGTCCAAGCACACAGACGCGATCCTGACATCCGATAAGGAGCTCGCGGAGAAATTCATGGCGAGCGTCGACGCCGCGGGCGTCTACTGGAACGCCTCGACGCGTTTCGCGGACGGCATGCGCTACGGCTTCGGCACCGAGGTCGGCATCAGCACCAACAAGATCCATTCGCGCGGCCCTGTCGGCTTGGAAGGGTTAATGATCTATAAGTATAAGATCTGCGGACAGGGACATGTCACTGCTGTGTATGGCGAGGGCGAGGGGAAGAAGAGGTTCAAGCATGAGAGATTGCTTTAAATTGGGTTACGCTATTCTTGTGTGAATCGAAATCTAGGGTTTTTTTTTTTGAGTGCTGAAAATGTGGTAGGTAGCAAATATCTAAGGCTCGGCGTTTCCAGATGGTAGGAAGGAAGAAAAAGGTACGTTGAGATAAGTGTTTGGATGCGTTTACAAAATTATGCGTTGGCAAGGTTAGATGTCGTGTAGATCGCAAAATTACCTAGCAGCACAATTGAAGTCAGCGGTCAGTCACAAGTCAAGCTCGAATTCCGCGAAAGGTACTAGCCACGCGTTACCACAAGAACATGGGAATATCGCATTCTATCTACACCGCCGTCCCATCCACCTTTTCTAATAAAATTCCCAATCTACCCCTCTCATCTTATCTACACCTGAGCCTTCGCGACGCCGAACCTCTGACTAATGACAACAATACCCGCAACAGCCTGACAGGCTCTGAGCGCCGAAGGCTTGGCCTGTGGTCCGAATCCCCTCTCAAGAGCATCTTCCACCGCAGGCCAATCCACGAATCCCAGACCCTCTATATTCTCCCTCGTCAGCAGTCTCGTGAACACGTTATGCAGCGGTCCTCCCTTCAGGTATATGATCGGCGCCGAGTAAGGGTGTTTGCGCCGCGTGTATAATTCTTCGGTGATGAACGGTTTCGCGGCCTCGCGCAGGATCCACTTCTCCCAGATCTTCGCCGCCACCGCGTCTTCCCCGTTATTAAACCATTGCCGCGTGTGGCCGGATGTAGGGCCCGAGATGTCCGGTCCGTAGTGCATTTTCACGCTGGGCGGCATGTGGCCGATCAGCTCGGCGAGCTCGTGGTCGAGAAACGGCGGACGACCCTCGATGGAGTGTGCCATTTCGCACCGGTCGCCTAGTGCTGTTAGGAGGAAGTTGGGGAGGAGCGATTTAGACCACTGTTTGTCGTGTGGGCTGTTAGTCAGTAGTTATCTTGTCTTGTCTTGTTTGTCATCTTTGGGCGAGTTCCATCCATTGAGGATTTACTTACCGCGTATAACGCCGTGTGAAGAGGATGCCACGAATGCTTCATCTTCTCCTGCACTTCCGGCGTGAAAGGATCGATCATCATAGCCACCCTATCTCTATACGGGTACTTCTCCTGCACTGACTTGAGAAATATCTCCGTACCATGGGTTGCATAAGAGAAGATAGCAGGACTGATCGTCCTGTTCAATCTCTCTCTTATCGTGGGGTTGGCTCTGAGTTCTTCGAGACTGGGCACGTCGCCTATGAACGAGAACGACCTCAAAAGATCGTCCGCGGCCTTCTCGTGTAGGTTCTGTCGCAGCTCGGGGTTCTGCTGTAAGACGAGGTTCGGCATGCTGTTGTCAGGCTCTAGGAGGAGATCTACGGGAAACCACGGATATCCCGCAAACAACTCGTCGGCTCCCTCGCCGCTTAATATTACTTTAAACCCTTTCTCACGCGGCAATTCCGATAGGCAAAATTTGCCGACTGTGTTGAGGTCGAAGCTCTGGTGCTCGTTGTGCCAGACCGTGTCCTCGAAGTGCTTTGCGATCTCGGCCTCGTTCATGTCTTTGATGTGTAGTTGAACGCCTAGGTGTTTGGCCGTTCTCTCTGCGATAGCTATTACAAGGTCAATTATGTCAGTTAGTCTGTTCCAGTCGTAGGCGTAGGACAGTAGATAGGTAGGTAAGTAAGTATAGGGAGAGCCTACGCGATTCGTCGAATCCCGAGTTTCTGTCAAAAGCAACGCAGAAACAGGCTATGCGATCTACGTTTCCCATAGTTGCGCCTTCTTCCTCGACTAGGTGCTTCACGATCCCGGCAACAGCAGATGAATCGAGTCCGCCTGACAGGTAGATGCCAACGGGCACGTCTGCTCGTAGTCTCACCCGAATTGAATCTATAATCTTCTCTCTCACAGCCAAAACCATTTCTGTGACGGAACGTGTTTCCACCTTATTCTACTTCCAGGTTGAGTGTACGGCTCATGCGACTGTGTTCAATAGGACATACCTTGTCTTCATATACCAGATCCCAGTATTGATGATGTTGGATATCCCCCTCGGGCGACACAACCATGTAATGTCCCGGCTGGACCTGTTACGCCCCGTGTGTTATAAGACACCCGTTCATGTTTCTAGTTAAGAACATGAGTCATACCTTCTGCACATCCTTGAATATCGTGGCCTTCCCGGGGTTGAAGAAGTCCGTCAAAGCGAGACTCGGCACGTCCCATTCAGCTTTCCATCCAAGGAGCAAGAACGCCTTGGCTTCTGCCGCGATAAGGAGCTTGTCTCCCAGAATTGTCCAGAAGAGCGGCTTGATGCCGAATCGGTCTCTAGCCGCGATTAACTCTCCGCTGCGGTCGTCATATATGACGAGAGAGAATTCGCCACGCATATGGTCAAGAAATGTAGGCGCTCCATCTAGTGTGCATCAGCAACTTGTCTCTCATGAACTCATAAGGTTTGAGTGTGAATCATATCCCCTATTACGAGTGATATGGTAGTGGGATAACGAGAGTTATTGGCTTACTAGGAAGACATCAGTATGGTCTACGGGATTGACACCTTCAGGATGATATGAGCACGAACCAGTGTTTATAGAGCGCGACCACAGTCTCCGAATCGCTGTGTCCCTTGAACTTATACCCGAACTCTTTGATGCACTTCTCTCTAAGCCGATCGTTATCGTAGACCTCCCCATTGATCACGGCGTGAATATGACCCTCGTCATCGTGAAGAGGTTGAAGACCATCGTCAGACAGATCATTGATCGATAATCGACAGTGACCAAGGGCTTCGGCGCCTCATTATCAGCATCTCTTCGTGTGCACATATTATACTCCCAGGATAAAATATGGGAGTGCTTCACGTACCAACCGTGTTCTCGGGATTAATCCATACATCTTGGGCGTCTGGCCCTCGATGAGAAATGATATCTAAGCTCTTCCTGAGCTGCGCATCGAGTTCATCTCGTGGTGGTAGGCCTGGGTTCCTCTTGAGGGAGACCACGACGCTGATACCACACATTTTGTGTGAAGATGTATCGATATGGGTGAGGTACTCCTTTATAGTAGTTGAGTAATCGTGGCTTGCAAGCAAGGGTGACTGATTGGAAATATACGTGGAGCAGTCAGAGGGAGATCAAGGAAGAGCAACCGAACTGCTTCACCTCGGGAAGTAATGTGAGAGGTATGAATTTGCCTGTATTTCTTTGTATAACAAGGCTAGCCGGCCATCTTTCGCTCCGTCTCCTAGAATGCGATGACCCCTGCCTAGTTGGCTAATAAACTTCTCTGTTTAATCCACTTCAAATCCGAAACCCGCAATGATGACAACCCTTGCATCTGAATTTTTTTAACTCGAAGGCGGAATTTCCAAAGGAGATTATACGATAGATGCATGGTCCTGCTTACCTTTCCGACATCTAGAAAGGCAGTCGAGCTAAACTTCTCTTGGTGTTATGACGGTTACTAAGTATCTTTACCACATCTATCTCATCCCTCATCACTTGTTGACCGGGAATGTAATACCGCATCGTTTCAGTATATGCACCTTATACGTCTCTAATCACCTCAATCTAGGCATGTGCAGATTTGAAAGAAGTACGTTGAATCATCTCAACTGGTCACTAAGCTTATAATATCTATCATCCGAATTTCTACACCGGTACTTATCCGAACCTCAAATTCTCCAAATGTGGGATGAGAACGGTGATCAGACCCGACCCCTCTTGTCTTACAACTTCTTTTACCTAATGTAAACCAAAAAGAACATACAAACCCCTCCATCCCCACATGATCTCCATACCTAGGTATCAACCTAAGCACTGCATATATACATCTAGTAGAAACGTGCCTAAGTAAACAAATATACATAGTGGACTGGTCGGCGGATACAGTACCTACTAGGATTACAAACGTGCATCTTGACACCGCGATTCGTCTGCGGAAGGGGAGGCCGACTAGGCCGGTTCATTGGTCCCGCGGGCTGGGACCCCGGGTGCCGCCGCTGTGGTCGAAATCCATCGCGCGGAATTCTGTCATTTCCGCCTTTTTTTTTTTTTCCTCCATCATTAACCGAGCCAGCTGTGATTTCGGAGATAAGATCGCGTTTGTATGAGAGAGAATGGCGACAAGTCTTCTCCTAAAGTAAATAATGTTAGCTGCGTCCATGCTGTTGTCAAAAGAAGTCAGACTTTTCCTTCGTTTACATTACATGACGGTATTGCTGAATGTGAGAGACAGCTGCAGCGATAGATACCAAATCTTTTATATGTTGCTTTGAATACATCTCATTAATTTATCACATCTTCCATTTCGTCTTAGTTTATAAATGATATGCAAAGTATGCTTATCGTACAAGGCGTGAATTTCAGTAGTGACAGGGGGTGCTGATTCATCTTTGATCCTTCGGTGTGCCTGCATATGAACGAAATCATACAGCTATTGAAATGAATCCACCTGGCTAGACACGGTGGAAGAAAGGCAGAAACAAAATCTCACGTCAAAGTCGACGCTAACTCATCAGCCTGCGTCCAGACGGAGATGTAATCCTGGACCCGACCATTCAGCATCCCACCAGCATGCGTCCGCTTAGGCTTGATATGTACCAGCCTCTTGAAACTACCCGGCATCGGCGTCTCTACCTGGCCTGCAATGACACCGCCGTACTCGTCCCTTCTCGGCGCTGCACCCGGGTTCGATAGATAGCCGATATATTCTTCCGGGGGCGCGGCCCACGGCGGGCCCCCTTCGCTGGACTTCTTCTCGGACGGGAACTCCAGACATACTAGTCGTCCGCCCGGCGCGAGCAGAGATCGCATCCGTGACGCCCAGGATGGGCGCATAGGCGGTGGTAAGGCGCAGAAGAACTAGCGTTGGTGTTAATTACTAGGAAGCATGAGAGGGAGGGTATATGTATGTGTGGTCGTAGTGTGCATTAGGATATATCGCTCTTACCGTATAGTCAAAAATGAGATCAAATCGCGTATCAACATCTTTCCAATCTTGCGCAAAGAAATCCTGAACCCGCCACGTGACGGGTCCTCGCTTACTGCCCTGCACCGGGTATAGACCCTCACTCAATGCCTTCTCAGCATTCGCCTCTGCCTCCTCGAGGGCTTTGGTAGAGACGTCTAAGCCGTAGACGTCGTACCCGAAGGAGCTGAGGAGGAGCACATCATGACCCCTTCCGCAGCCCGGAACAAGCGCCCTCTTCGGCTTCTTCTCGTCTGGTAAGGGTATCAGCCCATTGGGATTCTCTTTGAGTAAGTCGTAGAGTGCCATGCTAGGTCCGCCGCGGTCCCAGGGGCTCAGGTTCTTCTCCCATAATTCGCTCCATTTCGACGAGTGTTCCTGGGGCTCGGTCCCCTTGAAGTGTTCCGCAAGGAATTTGGGCGGCTCTTCTGCGCTAGACATGCTATATTTAGGTAAATTCTATGTGTCTAAAAACTGCACTAGTGATTAGCAAGGGACATAACTCCCGCGCTGTCTTCCTCTATGTCTAACTAATAAAAGGAGATATTGATATAGGTAGAGTCATATAGAGAGCGAACAGATAAAGAGGTTCCTGTCATCATGAGGCAAAGGTGGGGTCTACACGATCCCCCACCTAGCGGTGTTCTTGTCGGATATCGCACACAAGCTACAGTCATGACCGCCAAGGGTCTCATCTCAAGCATAGCTAGCGCCTGTAGACCCGCTATAATACCTTCGCTAGGTAGTATACTCCAGGGTAACTTGTTTCACGCCCATATCGGTGTTAAGCGATGACCTTGACTTTCATTTGTTGTATGCCTCTTACAAATTAAGACGCAAAGTTAAGGTAAACAAGTTCCATATAGTTTTCTCCCACTGGAATTTTTTTCTTATAATAGTCGCTTCTGCTGTGTTGTTATCTCATTTGGAATAGACTTTCCTAAGGTGCTCCCGCACGGGCGAGCTTGCAAACGATGAACTCATTCAACATTTAAGTATAAACGATAGTTTTAACTTCCATCAATTTTTATGCTCTTCATCATTGTGTAGGGTCATCCGTCCAGATAATGAGAGTATATGCCATTTAGATAAAAGTACGCCCACTTGGGACCAATTTCTTCCATCTCATTGAAAATGCCATCATACCAATCTCTAGGTGCTTAGGTACCTGCTTAAGCGGTCCAACTAGATAGGCACGCAATGAACGATCCAGGGCCCGCTTGTGTTAATTCTGAAAGCACTTAGTGGCTACATCCGTACGTAAGAGAACGTACGAGCTAGACCGTAGGCACTATATTCAAGGGCCTGGTCTCACAGGATATCAGACGTCGCGACTTTTCGCTACCTACTTAACTACGCTACTATAATCTCACGGGAGCATCGAAAAGGCGCCCAACCATGTTACTGCAGGTGGCACCCGCTATACAGGACTGTCATGGAATGCAACTTGGACATTATGGCGCATCACCATCAGGGCCAGTCAACTACGGCCCTTCTGCACTATATGCATAGCGTTGCTCTTGGTTGCGGCTTATTGGTACCCTTAAGAAGCTACTATTGGCTTTATTATCCTAGATATACATCATTTAATTCGCTTAGCTTGCAGATATGGTTCCCGCGCGACCGATCAAGTGCGCATTGTAGCCTTGTTGGGGTTGGACGCCTGGTGTGGTGCGCGGTCGTAGCTAGGCCTATGGCGCCTGATGTTTCCTTCCCCTACCCCAACACAGTAAATAAAGGTCGAAACCCCAATCTCTGTCTCCAGTGCCGAGTCCATGGACATCAACGTCGGTATCGTTAGGGCTTCGATACTCCTACCTCGTTAACTCTTGGCCATGGCTGCTCCAGGACAACCAGGACAACCAGGACAACCAGGGGACCAGAAACCCGAATACCAACATTTCATTCCCCAGTTTATTCTAAAGAACTTTGCGCACAAGTACACAGGTTCCAAGGGTTCTAAGGGGGGCAAGAAAAACAATAAGAACAAGAAGAAAAAGGCAAAGGATCAGGACACATTGCACTTCGGTGAACCTGTCGTTAACAATGTTGATTTAAGAGCTGTCCCGTTTGTCATTGAAGAGGCGAAAGTCAAACGCGTCCTCGGTCGGTATGACATGTACCAAGACAAGGCTCAGCAAGGACCACATCAACGTGAAATAGAGTCGCTGTTGGGTAAGCTGGAGAGTCAGGTCGGGATCATCTTTCGCAAGATCATTAAGGCTTTTGAGGATAAAAAGCCAGACTTGTGGTTGGATCGGGTAGAAATGAACACAGTTCGCAAATTCATCTTCATCCAGAAATATCGAAACACCACCTTTTACCGACGTTTCAATCATGACAGCCCCGATGAATACGTTGCGAATGACGCGGAGCCGTTGCGGGCCTATATGGACAGCACAAATACAAAGCGGCCTATTGATGTCTGGTTCCAGGGCCTCAAAGCCATAATCGAATTGGATCTGACCAAGGAGGGCTGGCAAGAGGAGCTTCACAACAGAATGTTTCACTACGATGCGAGATGGTTTATCGCAAACTTCCAGTTTATGTATATGGCGATATGCACCCCATCCAACCAGGACGCCGAGTTTATACTCACGGACAATTCCCACAGCATATTCGAAGGCCCGAATTTTTTTGTCGAAGATCCATTCACAGGTGAGACCCACGAAGATGCTTGGACCAACTTCCATGAGTTTTGTCCCGTATCACCAAAACTAATGATAGTGTTGCGGAGCTTCTTACTTCCTGTACCCGAAGAGGATGAGGACCCGGAAATTGCGAGCTTTAGGGAGGAACTGCGGAAGAGCTGCGTTGATGATGCCTACGGCGCTCCTAAGCCGTCCTTGCTAGCTGATCTACCGATAACCAAGGCTCGCAATAACTACAGCGAGATTGTCAATGGTCGAGTTCAACTCCTACCAGGTGAATTCGGGGATGGCTCATTACATCATAAATTCTGTCTTCGCTTCTTTCCCATAGAGATGGAGCACGTCAATATGATCAATCACTTTATGTTTGATAACGCTTACCTAGACTCAAGCATCGTCTTTGGTACATACGAAGCCTTCTTTCGGACACTCGAGTGGTATATGACCGTTCCTTGCAAGTATGGCAAGGTCATAACTGGGGATTCTTTGGAAGAGAGGCGCAGGCTCATGGTGAATCTCGCCGCGCTCGCGAAATCACTTGGCTCGGACAAGGAGCCGGTGTGGAGGGACGTAGAAGGCAGCCCCTTGACGCAATCACAGAAGATGTTCCTTTTGGCGCTACTTAGTACACCGGATACGAGAGACAAAACAAACCCAATCCCTCAAGTTTCAGAACTGAGCGAACTATGCTCATGTGATGGTAAGATAATCCGTGATGTGGCATACCGGCCTGAGGTTCTGCACCTCTGACGAGCATGGTAATTAATGATCGTTTATAGGGTGCTCGGGAGAAGACATCGCAGAAGATATGGAGCAAGCATTCCTAATGCGAACCCTCCGAATTAAGATCGATGTTTGGTCAAAGGGTTTACCAGAAACTGTCCGTGAGCAGGCTCGTGTCTGGCTTACCGATGCATATCTGAGGACCCATACAAGAAGGGCACTATTTTATATAAAGGGCATCCGGCTTACCTTGTCCACTGGTACTAGTGATGATGTCGATCAGGGCAAAGACGCGGAAGACATTATCGGCCGAGGTAAGAAGAGCTATGGAATTTTACCCCTCCTCACGCCCTCGATCATTTAGCCCATAGGATTTCTTCTGCTGAGGTTCATAATGATGGACTGAAAATCATGTACCGCTAACTTTAATAGCTATGCATTGTAAGATGGCGAGCGAGAAACTCAATCGACTTATGTACAATACTATGAGGCATGACGTTGAAAGACTTCAAGATCCAAGCTTCAGCCATAGCGTTTGGACACTGCCACCCATGAACAATGAAGGAATCAGGATGTTAGGGCTGATTAAGCAAACCGTTCTCCTCCGCCCAGGTATGTCGCTCATCCTAGATGCGAAAGGTGACAAAGACTAACTGGGACAGGCCTCTTGAAAGATTGTGGTACGTGTTTATGCACAGAAAATAGCCACCCAAAAATAAGGTGCCAACTAACGCGCTTTGCCCAGGAATCCCGGAAATCGAACGGCTTGCTTTGAGCTCATCCGTGAAACTGCGCAAGCTAGACCTTTCGAGGGCATTCCCGCATGTTTTTCTCAAGGATGAGGAAAAAATCGAAATATTGACAAGAGTCCTGGTCAAGAAGAAGTTTAAAGAGGTACTGGCTGGCAAGGTCGAAACCGGGCTCCTCGACCAATTACACAGCGTCTTTTTCGACTTGACCTACCCTACACCCCCTATCAAATTTTCTATCTAGCTGACGCCTCTATTCACTGGGATAGAATTTGAAGAGACCTCTTCGGGTCTCTACTAAGGAATCTGGACCATAATCCCTCCTCGCTTTTTCTTGTCTTTGGCTATGATGATATGGATAGAGAGGTTGAAAGTCTCACTGGTGTTTCCCTCCAGACTGTAATATTTCCTTTGTTTCTTCGTCAGGATGATTGTACGTTATGAGGACTATCTAGATACTCTTCTTTACTGTTTCAGCGCTGATGATATAGATATATGAACTATATGAGAATGAGATACGAAAGGCAGAATGAAAATCAGGATTTCAAGTGCACGGCGACCTGGTCAAGCAAATTGTTTAGCATAGTGGGCTGTGAGACTCTTACCCTTGCCGAAACTATCCGCGAGTTTGACTTGTGAGGCTGACCCATCGTATAACCGGCCTGCATGCTAAATTACAAGATATCATCGCATATACCTATTGTATTTAAGAACTAGAATTACTCACAGCGGTACATCAATTTATAATACGTCAGAAGCACAAATGTCAAATATTATTAGTAGTATGACGGAGGTTAGGCAAGTATGTATAGCGTACCGTACAGGCACAGTACAGCGCCAAGATTCCAGTCAGCGTACCTCGGCTTTGCTCGCAAAAGGGTTATCGTGCATTCGTAGCTGAACAGCTATTTCAGACTACATACATCTGTGCCTACTAGTTTATCTACATACATTTGTAACTCGCAATCGGCAACAGCAATTAAGTCTCCTTGAATTGCCGTTGGTGGTGTCTATTTCTGTTTCTATTGCTTTGAATTCTGTTATTGACATGTCACGTGTAAGGATTAAGTCAGGTGAAGAGAAGAGAAGGTTGAGAAATATGGAGGTTAATAGTCTGTTTGGTGTCAAGGCAAGTAATCTCACCTGCTTCATTTGACTTTCTTCATAGAGTGAGATTATGGATTTACTATACCGCGTATCTAGGTTTGGTCTGGGTTAAAAGACTTTATATTTATATTTCATGGAAGATGGATCATAATAACTGACGAGATTGAACTCTTAGGGGAAGGTTGTCTTGGTGACGGGGGGTAAGTGAAGGAACACCATTCTTCATTACGTTTCTCGTTCTCACTTTCACTCTCACTATCATCTCACACCGGCCTACCCAACCCTCCCTTCACTCCTCCAAACATAAACCCAGGCACCTAAACCAACAATCTCCTCCAGGCGCCCGCGGTATAGGCCGCATGATAACAGAAGGCTTCATCGCCAACGGCGCAACCGTCTACATCGCCTCTCGCGATGCCAAAGCCTGCAACGCCACGGCCTCCGAGCTCACATCTCAAGGCCCAGGCACATGCATCGCTCTTCCGGCGGACCTGCTCCAGCTATCCGAATGCAAGCGTCTTGTCGCAGAGATATCGAAACGAGAGAAGAAACTAGACGTATTGGTCAATAATAGTGGCGCCGCGTGGGGTACGCCACTGGAAGAGTTCCCGGATGAGCAGTGGAGTAGGATCTTGACGCTTAATCTCACGAGGGCTTTTACGCTCACGCAATTGTTGCTCCCGCTTCTGGAGGCTGCTGGGAAGGAAAGGGGGGAAAGGGGAGGGGATAGGCCGGCCGCGGTTATTAATATTGGGTCGATTAATGGGTTGACTGTGCCGAATCTCGAGGTAAGTTCTTTTTCCTCCAATTTCCCCGGTTCGGTATATCCATCTGTTGGTGGCACTATGGGAGTGAGCGTTATCGTGAAAGCGAGGAGATGAGACGTATGGGCAGTCGGACAGCAAGTGGCTCTAGGACAAGAAAGAAGCCTCGCAAATTTCCTGGGTCCTCAAGGGGGAAGAGAAAATCAGTCCTCCACGTAATACTATGACCCTCACCTTCACCCTCACCCGGCAAGAAAAACACAACATCAACAAAATAGAAACCAGTTCAAACCAAACCAAACTAACAATATCTATCCGTCAAACAGAACTACAGCTACAGTGCCTCCAAAGCAGGTCTGCACCACCTAACGCGGCACCTATCGCAGGTCCTCGGGCCCAAGGGCATAACGGTCAACACCTTGGCCTGCGGGCCCTTCGACACCAAGATGATGGCATTCTCCATGAAGCATTTCCGCGAGGCCATCGAGGACGCCAACCCCATGAAGCGACATGGTAGGCCCGGGGATGTCGCTGGTGCTTGTATTTTCCTCGCTAGTCGCGCTGGGTATGTTAGGTTCTTTTTAAAACACGTAAACTACCTAATGACCAGGTTGCTGATATCTTAGTGCAGATCGTATGTTAATGGTGCTACTATCAATGTTGATGGTGGTGTCCATTTGTCGTCTAAGATGTAAAACGGCTTGGGGATATCCCTCTCTTACAGATAAGTTATGGACATCATGACGCAAAAGCTAGGAAAGGGTCGTGGTTCGTAGGCTTTAGCCAAATAGTTAGGTTAATATACAACATTAGTCGATTGGGTATCTATGATCCGTTCAGACAGCGTCAGCTTATCGCTAAGCGAGTAAAGCCTGCTTGGGAGTATTTTGTACATCTTCTATAATACAAGCCGGGGACTGCAGATACTGATGATATCTTGTCCCGCAGTGGCGTTTTAATACAAGGTCAAAGTATCCAACCTATAACTTGGAACTCTCGTTGAGCGCTGTATCGCCTTCCAAGTTCTCCTAGGACGTGATGTTACAGATCGTAAAATTTCGGCTTCAGTAGATCATTCGCCAGAACCCCAACACCGTTGGAATATCCTATTCTTGTGATCCACTAGCCGGGGGAACTCCCTCAGTATATCACCCAGCCGCCTATTCTCCCAGGCCAAACCATCATCTAAGATGAGGTAAGTATAAGAGAACACATTCGCATCAAAGAGCCCCGGCATCTCGCTGCCGAAGAACCACGCATCATCACCCAGCAGCGTCTCCAGGGCACCGAACGCCTCTCTCGCTTCCCTATACAGAGCAGTCGGATCCACGGCCTGTCTGGCCGTTGACCGCATGATCTGCTGCTCAGCTGCGTGCTTCAGCTGGTACGATAGCGTCGCCCTGACGAGCCGCGATGCAGTCGCCGGCTCGACATAGAGACGGTTGAGAAGCGCCGAGTTCGCCGGCGATAGATACAGCGTGTAGAGCCAGGCGTTGCGTATCCGGTGGTCGAGAAGCGACTCGTAGGCTTCTAATCTTGGCCCCGGATCTTCTTTACTAGGTGGCTCGACGCTGCCGTGGTCGTGACCGTATTGCTCCAGCTTGTTAGATGGGATAGGAGCCTGAGGTTTGGGCTGGTTGTTGAGCGAAGATGAAGATGGTGATGGTGGTGGTAGGAGAAAAGGTAAGGCCCCCGTGGGAGAGGCATGGTTATTTGACGGTCGCACTCGGAAGTCGATGCCTAGGAGCTTCAGAAAGGTCTGCGAGAATAGACGGTGAGTTAGCCAGGTGACTTGGACAGAATTGACTAGGTCTTCTGAACATTCAGAGGCGCCACTACAGCACAATGTCACGTACCTGCCATTTCAGACATGATGGATTGAAGCTGGGCAACCCCTTCAATGCATCTTCGTCTGATATAAAAACATACAGCGTCGGTACGTCTCTGATACCGGGCGAGCGCGCAGGTAGCTCGTTAGGGGGGTATGTCAGGAGCGGAAATTTCTTGAACAGCCGGGCAAGGGGCGCTGGTATCGCGAACCAGCCAGACGATGACGACGACCCCTTCCCTTTGGCTCCTCCTGCGCTGCTTGACATGTGGGAGAAAACCGCAAAATAAGTATCTATAATAGAGAATGGGGCCTTGCACAGTGATTAAGAGGATCGAGGGTTTCGGCTTTCAGACTGTGGTTTGCCTATGAAAAGCCCCCAGTGCTGTCATCGCGTAGGTCGTTCGTAGGTAGCTCAGGTCTAAAACTGCCTATCTATCGATAAGATGCACATGCGCCGAGAGTGCTAGGGTGCCCCCCGTTCACGGAGCTGGTTGGGATTGGATTGGATGGTTATCTACCTACCTACCAGGCGACCCGGTTGGTGAACCTACCGTCTCTACAGCAGTATGCTAGCCTACCTACTATATTTGCCGTATTACAACCCACTTACACGTCTGTTATACGCGAGTTGATTTGCAGATTTAACTGTAGTACCTGATAAACGCGGGAAATAAAAGCTAGGTTCTTTATTCTTTGTGAGTTGCTTACTCCTACTTCTTCTACAACGTTCTGATGTGTATCCTTCGGCTTAAAACGAGGCTTCTGTTATGTGTCGCATCTGCGAGGAGCAGGCCATATTCCTCTGTTTTATTCCCTAGGTGCAGCGGCGTTGAGCATAGTGGAGGGTAGCCACGAAACGCCCGCCTCTCCACAACCTCCGGCCTTCCGTTCCGTTCCGTTCCTTTCAGGTCTACCTATCTGCGTGTAGATGCTGAAGCCCATACCCAGCCCGAACATGGGACGGCGCATGTGGCGTCTTACACTTTGACTTATCCTTTTTACACATGGCTGGTTAATACTAGTCCCATGTCATGGAAAAAGTTTACTCCAAAACGCCGCTGGGAGGGGAAGTAGGCAGGCGTTCCTGTAGGATGCTAAGCTGACCTGCAGAGAACTGTTGTGCACGTATGCTTGATAACTTGGTAGGCATCTTCAGCTCATAACGTGTCACTTTGCATGGGACTGTTCTTCCTCCCTGGTTAAGGATCTAGAACTCAATATGGTCGGTCGATCGATCGTATCCCAGCGAGGTTCACGTGGTGCGGGAGGATATTTCACCCGACTATGTAAAACCAGAGGTTAAGCTTGTGGTTAGTGCTCAGCGGATCATTGAACGTGTGACTCGTGACCATCTAAAGCTTTAACATATATCCGTAGCTAACCACGATATATGTAATGTGATATCGAAGTCCGTAACCTCAGATGTGAAACTGCCTCGTCCGGAGCGGAGTTTTACTTGCTCACTGTACTGTAGGATTCTAAGCTAAATGGTATCAGTAACTTCTCATGCCGGCTTATGCTATTTTCAGCGTTTGCGTCCACCACGCGCATGCACGCATGCTCTGTAGTCGTATGCGCTTCTGCCATGGCAAAGCGGGGTTAGGACTTGTGATGCCATGAGACACATGCTTTCCTTACTATTTATTAGGTATAGGAAGATTCTGGGGCGAGCGCAGACATTATTACATAAGGCTGTTGTCTAGGTTAGTCTGTCGAGGGTAACATCCCGCGCCAACAGCCGCCCGTTCCTATAGCACGCGTCCACGCTTTCATTTGTTAAGATAGGTATGCGTTGCGACGTGGGGCGCTGGGCGTGAATGAATACCTGGCCCTATTGTTCGTCAAAATTTTCTGGTCTTCTCTTATCAAGCATCGTCGCAAATATTTTCTCGCCGTTGGTTGCATGGATCGCGCATAAGATGCCACCCTTTGTTCTGTTACTATGCCCGATGACCGACGGCAATGTTGAATGTGGCACTGGCGAAACTCGACACTCAAGGGTAGCCTGTAGGCATCTGATTGGTGATACGCGATGCTGTAACTTGCTCCTCCTAGGTGTGCCTGGCTTCGCAGGATACTCCTCGACGGAGCCAGATGAGAAACGCAAAAAGACCCGATTGGTGAGCGCACATTGCGGCGTCAGAGTGTGTGGTGCCCAGCCAGCGCCCAGACTGCTATGTTGCCTTCTATACATCTGTAATAGCTATAGTGTCTCGGCGCCAGACAATGATAAATATTTGAGCTTTGCTTTGGTAGTTAGGTAGTATAGAAACTATTGTAATTATGTATTCAAAATATTGCTAATAGTTGATGGCTTAGTCGCGAACGTGACATGTCTAGCAATGCCCTGTGGCACTTGCCCGTGCAGCTTCGCAGAATGGTGCAAGGATGTTGTAACACCCACCTACATGTCATCTATCCTTCTATCCTTGATTCACTACAGATGTATTACCTCCTCTTGCACTTTACTGAGCCTCGGCCTGTTGGCTGTTCGGCGGAAAATAAATTAAATCAACTGGCCATGAATGAACCCGACGCTGCGAGACAACGAGATAGACGTAGATCGCATCTTCGAGTTGGAGATATTTCATAAAGCGACTAGCCGAATGGTGCCATATACTGCTGTAAACGGAGATAATTTTTTTTTCTATAGGCCATCTGACGGGGGCATCGACACCCACCTTCTGCTGTCTGCGTATGTCATGTAGAAGAGTCGCATAGGTGCAACCCTTTCAACAATCGGAGGGGGAAGTCGTAGCAGCCCTCCTGCAAATCCTGTGGTGCCTTCTAGTTTACACCCATTTACCATTGACACTGCTGTATTGCTGCACATAAAATATGTATATACATAAACATGGGTTGTCAAAAGACCCCCGGCATCTGCATTCCTATGTAGGCTTCAACCCTTGTTTTGCAGCTTTTATGATCAACATGATAGGAGGTTAGGACATTTCATACCATGGTCCAATGATTAACAGTACAGCACACCTACATCAAAGTCACCATGTATTCATAGCCAAGCGCGTAACCAATGAACAGGTTACCGCCTTCTTACTATTTCCTTTTCCGGGCAAAACCCTGGTACTAACAAAATTGTACCCGGTCACAGGGCCAGGTACCTATCTAAAGGAAAATAGAGACGTTGCCCGTCGAATATAACAAGAGGGAAGGCTCGCTCCGTTGATTCCTCCCTTTCTTTTCTTTTTCCCCTTGCCTGAATACCTAACTATATATCTTCGCCCTCATCTTACTTTTCATCTGAATCGTTCCGTGTGACTTGCAATCTCTCGGCCGTCAAATATTGCTGAGACATCCGTCAAGCCCTCTTCCCTTCTTGTGTTCTTACCGCTCACTCACGCGTATAACACACGCACGACTATCGTAACTCAGCCTGTGCAATTGGCGCAAGACTTAACCTTGCGTAATTCCGCAACGCTACGTCGTGTTGAGAAGTACAAACATCTCGGCCTTTCCTCTCTCCGTGGTGTGCTTCCGAGCGACATTCTCGGCTACCTAAGGTTGTGATTCACCAACCCACACTTACAAACCAAACCCAACCTACCTGCCATCTCTCTCGCAATACAGTCTCAAATGTCGCCGTTCTACCTAATCGCAGCAGACAAACGCGCGATTGCCAACATGGAGGCTACCGCATCGTCAAAGGCCTCGACGTCCACCCAGTCATCGGCCCCGATCTCAGACTCCAACACTAGACGGCCTAGTAACGTCATCATGCACCCTCCCAGGCAGAAAAAGAAGACAACACATAGCACGGATCCTTATCTTCGTGATTTCACACTCGTAGCAGAAGCTGCACGACGTGCCCAGATGTCCCTCTTGACGCGCGATATGGAGAATGCCAATATCTCGCCTTAAACCAGCAAGGGAAAGCTACGGAGGGGGGAAGTTACCTGGGCAGTGCTTTCAGCGTTTGCATCGTTTTATCTAATTTTGTCATACCTTCGCTCGCCGCTTTTTTCTACCCGGAATACTTAGGTGTCCTTTACCCGGAATCATCAGTTACGGATGGACAGGAGAAGATGCAGCACTCGGCTGGAAATTTGTCCAGCCCCCAACAGCCCAGCTTCTCTAATCTCCTCAACACGGCCCCAATAATGCGCGTTGAAACCCAGATGCCGTGCTATTACCACGTGCTCGGGAACCAGGGGGACCTGGCTCCGGTTGGCTTCAGAATCCACTCTATACACAACCAATACCTAATAATGTACAACCCGGTGTCTTCCTTCGCTGTATTTCCCCCGGTCACGAGGTCACAAGTCACGGTAACAGGTCTATAGCAACGGGGATTGTCATGGACTGCTCAGCCCGTATGGACCTACATATTAACCCGAGAGACCTGAACGGAATATGACGTTGCAGCCCACACCGACGTCATGGTGATGGCCTGCATTTTCCGAGGCGGACAATCTTTGATCGTGTCTTTCCGGAATAGGGACGCGAAGACTTCGAAACAAGAAGATGCATTCATCCTGTGGGGTTTTAAAGCCAACACTGAAACCGGATCTGGGATTTGCACTAGTCTGGATTCTGATCCGCCTCGAGACTAAAATATTCCAACGCTGCACGTAAGCGGCACATCTCACCACCGCCATTCCGGTTTGCGACTGCAGCATTACAACACAGCAAGTTAGTTTTGCTTTGGGTCATGTTGCTGTTGCTGTTGTCGCCGGGTTGAATGGAACAGACACGATGACGTGTGGGCTTGTGATATGGCCCGAACACGCAATTCAAAGTACTTCGATAACTTGCAGCAAACATGATGCCTAGCTGCCCACATACAGCTTCATCGACATTGGGGCTTACTTTTGGGTGGTCTAGGCGCTTCAGGTGACACCAGATACATTGCGAGGCGGGGATGAAGCGGGGATGGTTTTGCCCGCGGAGTACCTCCGACGTTCCGGTGAGAGCTCAACTAATAATAACGTTGATTATAATGGAAAAGCTCCTTCCCCATTTGCTTTAACCTTTGTGTGAAAAATATGGCGTATTTGAAAGAAATTAAGTACCGAGAAGTCGTAAATACTTGTGGTCGTACAGGTTAAAAAGTAATTGAGAAAGAATTGCATTTTCTTCACGATAGACGCCGTTTCAGCGACGATCATTGAAAACATCTCCAATTGGAGTCACGCATTTACAGCGCCAAACTTCCCCGCCACCACTACCTAACCTAACTGGTGGGGAAGCCAACGCAACGAAACAACGTTAGCACGAGAGAGCCAAGCCACATGACGTGACACAGCCTTTCTATATAATAGAGATTTAGGATTTGAATCAAATAACTATAAGAGACTAACATTTAATAAACAATAACTTGATTTATAATACATATAGGTAGGTGGGTACCCTAAGGTATTTATTTATTTATTTATTTACGTCACTCCGGGAAAGACTCGCTATTCGGAACGTAAGTAAGTAATTATGAACACGAAACGAAACGAAACCGAACGAAGCATCGGTGTATACATACAGGTACTGTACCGCACCGTACTGCATAGTTAGCCATAACACGTACCTGCTTGCATCATCCTTCTGGAAGCTACTGTCCTGGTAGGTAAGATAGGTATGTACGTAGAGGGCGGTGTGAAACGATGCGATCCATCTACATATTCATACCCTGACGGCGGACACGGAAAACCAGGGGAATCTCAACCTTGACTCAACCCGCATCTCGCGTAGGTGCAGCAGTGAATCAGTCGCCTCTCTTTAGTATAAGGCAGGTATGCATAGTACTATGTTCTCGGTTATATAGAGCATACCCTATACAGCATACATACTACCTATAGTAAATTGTATATATATCTATACTAGGTACTCCCGACCGACCAGGCAAGAATTTCACACCACACTGATAGCATACAACCTACTGCTGGGCCTAGACCCGATAGTTAGGTTAGGTATCCACGGATTGGTAGGTATATGTATGCATATATACTGTAGCAACGCTCGAAGATCAACTTGAAGCCAGATGGGCAGGTAGGCATGGTATGTACCTGGTAGATCTAGGTTGGGTTAGGTACATAAGACATGTACATACATAATGGCCCATGCCCGAGTTCCGAGTGCCGAAGACCGTTTTTGAACGATGCCATATTTTAAACCCTTAGACAACAACAGGAATAACAAGAACAATAATACAGAGCGGGCATACAGCATCTCCGATACGCGCCGGCAAATGCATATCATATATGTATATATTTGTGTGGTTTTGTTTTTGTTTTTCGTTGTTGTTACCGGCGAGTTTTGATAGTTTAGGTAGGTAACCTTGATGCATAACACTAACATCATTACACAACATCTCGCTTTCCGGCATTTCTCTTGTGGCAGTCTCCGAAAGGGCGGGTTTCGCGTCTCCGAAATCTCCATTCTATCCATTATGTAGGTGTGCACGAACGTCAGCTTCTCCTTCGCTTCACTGCTTTTCTTTTTCTCACTTTGCATATCAGTTGACCATCATTCAAGTAAGAACATATTAAACCTAGCCAGCTAGCTTTGCTAGGCTGCGCACCTAGACTACCTTGCTTACCCGAATCAGTTCATTTTTTTAATGATATTTTACTGTAAAAAGGTGGTAGCTAGGTTAGACAGGTAGGTTAGGTAACTATAAGCGTATTCGACTTACAATGCAGTCATCAAAACAGCAAGGGCTAAGCGGCCGCTTACTTAACGTTAAACCAGGTGAAGCATTACCCCCCCATATTTACTCTACCTATTTTACTTCCTAAATAAGTAGGTAGATATGTCAAAAAGGTCAGAAAAGTTATCTCGTCTTGATCTTCCTTCTAAGGAAGTAGGTTAGGCAGTCTGGCCGGCAGGCAAAGAGAGGATCCCTTGTAGGTAACACGTAACAAGAACTAAAACAAGGGCAAGAACAAGCAACTCGGGCATACATGCAAACAGTAAGATATGGTATGGCCTGTATTGTTCACTCCTGAGTACTTAGTTTATAGGATGCGGTTTACAGGATGCAAGATTGGGCATGTATGTATGTGGTATGTAGGTATGTGTATGTATGTATGTGTATATGCAGGATGTACATCTGTAGGATGTATGTGGAAGAGATAAGATGATGACGAAATGAACCCTTTCCTTCTCTACCCTGACCGGTAGCTTACCTAGTTTATTATCCACCTCTCTACGCATTTATACAGGAATGTGAATGTGCCGCCAACGACGACCACGCAAGACACAGGACACACAATGACTCTTCTTTTTCTTCCTGTTCACGTTACCTACCTACCCTTTTGCCGCCGCTCGTCTCTTATGCCTCGTCTCATGTCGCAACGTCTCCATGTCTTAGACCCGGCAGGCAATTAGGTTACGTTGGTCCTTGCCGGCCGTTAACTTCGTCAGGTAGATAGGCAGGTAGGGACTCTTGGTAACATCGCATCTGTCCATCGGCCCATTTATGCGTTACTACATACCTACCCGGTTCCTTAACGGCCTGCCTGCCTAACCTATGTAGGCATGTAGGTCAGGTGTGCAATAACGTAGGACCGGACAGATATGCTATGTATGTATGTATGTATGCAAGGGCTCTGGTCGAGCTTAGTAAGTTAGGTAGTTAGGTAAACATCTGTCGTATTACATCACATTGTCTGGAAACAGGATGAGAAACCGGGACCGGGGCAAGAACCAGAACTTCGAACCGAGGACGGGGGGCGGGGGGCGGATGACGGAGGACCCTGGAAGGAGGCGTAGCCTGCTTCTTCAGAAAGCAGAGGAATGGGGCTTATCTCCGGGCTCATCGAGGAGGAAGGGGATGATGATGAAGGACCCTGTTCCTGACTCTTGAGTAAGTATGTATAGTATGTAGGGTCGGTAGTACATGCCTGTGCATTCATCCATATTCATAGGTAGCTATATGCAAGCCTAGTAAGGCTCCCGGGAAGTATTGGTGCAAGGTACTTCCTGAGAAGCCAAGGCAAGGTTAGAGTAAGGTGAGGTAAAAACTTATGCAGGGTCCGATGAACCGCTCCGGAACGAAAAGGAATGTGCTTTAGCTTTTACAACGTTAATCCACCTACATAGGTTAAGTAAGTAGCTATTCTACTCTAAACTAATCTGATAAACTGCTCTTATGTAACCTAATCTACCCGAGCTGACAAGGTTGTCTATGTTCTACATAAGCAGACCAGATCGAGACCACCGCTTCAAGACACGTAATTTCAGCACATCTTATATCCATCTCACAAGCGGATTTACTATGGTTGCAGGCGTATTAAGTGTACCCATGTCAGGTATTCTTGGCGCGCTAAGCCGTGACCCGTCGACGACCCACCGCCCTTTAGGCAGACTCCAGGTATCTCTCAGTGAGGTACTTGCGCTC
>Ga0247782_1000360_pt1 | contig 36931 bp, 36 predicted proteins | sample UWRJL019104C5_FD_179928 | JGI IMG/M metagenome (GOLD analysis project Ga0247782, IMG submission 179928) | Plant litter microbial communities from Arlington Agricultural Research Station in Wisconsin, United States - UWRJ-L019-104C-5 | ecosystem: Environmental > Terrestrial > Plant litter >...
TTCTCTCGGCAAAACCGTGATAATTGGAACCGATGAAGAACAGACAGGCTCTATAAAATTTGCTATAACTACACCTATAAGTGCAATGTTATTGAACGTGTGTAACAAGGTTTTGCAGGGTGAGACTAGAGTATAGTCCAGTTTCTGTCCAGTATAGTCGCTCGGATCCGCGGTCAACGTCATGTGCTTCTTGCATGCAAGTTGAATTAAGTTAAGTTACAGGTATGTAAACTGTAGCGTCGCATCAGGTTTCTTCTCTTTCTTCTCCTTCGGCCGGTTTCGCTGTTCAGCCGCTGTTGCTGTTCGCAAGAAGAAAAGTTACCTAAGTATGTATGTATGTATTAACAACAGCGGCTAGGCGAAACCACGATGCGATTGCCAACGGTTCCCGTTATGTAGGTATCTACTGGTTAGTCTACCCGTAGTCGTAGATGCTTTTGCTCAACGGTTGAATCAGAACTTAATTAATATCCCGATTCCTCCCGCCGCCAATTGTTGTTTCCCTTTTTTCATCCCGCAGACCCCTTTTTTTATACTGTGGTAGTGTATGCAAGTACGTATTTGCCCTTCGTGCGCCATGTCTCTCATTAATACCAGTAGCGCACGATGGCGCGAACAGAGTATATATGGTTCTCTAAACCCTGAGATGGTTAGTTTAGCTAAGCGACTTTGCTTCATTCAATCTACCGAGGCTACTGTACAGTAGATACTGTAATGAGATCGAACCCTGGAACACACACGTTTTACCTCTCCTCCCTTTCATGCGGGCCTGTAATAAGACGAATTGTGGGGTTCTTCATTCACACCCCTTATTCTTATTTACTACAGCGGGTCGGAAGGCGGAATTATAGTGAGTATGTATATGGCAAGCCGAAATTCTAGAAAAATAGAACCCCAGCAATAACAACGTGGTGTCAGTAGGGCAAATTAATGAGGTTGATCATCTATCTCCGCAATGTGTTTGTTTAAACCAGGTTATGATCCTCGTCACTAGTCACGTAAGAATTGGTCGCGAAAGGGGAGGGAAAGGGGGGCTACTTACCCGGCTCTGCACTGGTAGCGAATGGGGAGCAATTTCAGGGGTAATAATAAGAACTAACCTAACCTTAGGTAGTCGAGAAGAAGTACGTATGAATCATTTTTGGTTAGCAGTCAGAGCGGGACGTTGCTGCAGACTATATGGTTTAGCTTAGGTAAGTAGGGAGATAAGACTGCAAAACGCGTGGGGTTTCTCTTTCTGTACCATTGGACTGTGGGTTTAAAGCGCTGGATGGAATAGGTTAGGTAGGTATATTATGTATGTACGTAAAGTGAAATACGCCATAGGTTGAAGATATGAACTGTATAATTTGTTGCCTGGTAGACACCTTGCCCCAAGAGTAGGTACTTACTCAATATAAGAAAACAATTCGAGGCAGTCCGCCGTACGACATGGGCCAGTTGCCACACACACATGCGTCTCAGCCGATGCCTCTATAGGCGAGTACAAACACTGCATGACGCAAGGCACATCAAACGAAGCCATCTGTTGTGCAGAGAGACCCTCAGCTTAGTAGATCGCCACTACGCTGCCGTATGTACATAGATGTAAGGAGACCTCGAGCTTTGACATGTGGCTTGAGATGGCTTTTTGCCATGCGTGCCATTTGGGCTAGAGCTACCTAGGTTAGTTAGCCACTGCAGATGGCTGAATTGTCTGAGGAGAAGTCGGTATACATACTGTATCACTGCTCATCAAACACTCTGTGGGCTCGTGGACACGGCGTGGCTGTTTCAATGTTTTCTTTTGTTTTCATCAACACCGGGAATGCAAAACATACATAGCGACCAGACCTGTTGCATCTTACTGTATATGCGGTATTACTCGTCAGAATACCTACTCACTTACGCAGTGATGGTTGAAGGCTTAATACAAATACATACCTACCTTGAGCTTGTAAGTCTACACCGCGTTCTGTCGATTGCTATTGTTTCTGAAGTACAGATGTACGGATGTACATAGTAATAAAATGACAGCTTGAAAAAGACAGCACTTACTGGTACGACCTCGACCTACTTAAGTAAACCAAATACTTACCTAGTTGGAGAAGTATATATTGAGAATAATGTAGGATTGCTAATGAATTTTTATAGGTCTTACCCAGGCGCCTCAGATCTTTTTTTAGTGACCGCTAAGTAATAAAGCAAGGCATGTATATTAATAAGACCAGGTTGTCAACATTATGTCCAGGGTTGTTATCAGATCTTATCGTCATTCGAAATCTGACGGTTGCTGCTTGGTCTTTATGCGGCATGACGACTCTTAAGGTGAGGCACTTCCTCGTTTTGTTAGACAAACCGAGAAATGTTCTCCCTTGGCAACTAATAAACATACATAGTAGGTCCTTGCTTACGTATAGTCCAACATATCAGATATCCGAGTACAATTTACCAAGTCAAGGGTATGCGCAGCGGGGACCAAGAAGGCATTCCACGAGCTTGGGAATTTAAGTGTGACGCTGGGAGATGATGAGCTTGGTGCTACAATTAAGCGGTGTATGCCGTGGATAGCCTTGTACGTAGTAGCTCCTTGCCCGTTTTACTGTTTCTTTATTTGAGAGTAAGAAACAGTACTGACTTACTGACTTACTGACTCGCAAACGGGCGGCATCGCAAATCCCTAGGGTACGGCAAAACCCGTGGGATCGAGTCCGGCATCCTGAAACAGCGTATTTGGATCTTGTCTGGAACAAATATCGGAAACTATGTAGGTAATAATTATTAACCCGTTATTCGTGAGACACACGGCTAGTAGACTAACAAGGTATTCGTTTGCGGGCATGGAATGAATGGATATCTACTTACCCCCGGTTCCCCAGACTCGTAGACAGTGTTAAGCGACACCCAGTTGCCGTGGCGTCAGCCACTCAAGACAACTCGCCGTATCGGCCGGGAGGGGACGGAGACAGACGAGACGCTCTATGTTAGGTATCAGCAGCATACATAGAGTAGTCTCTGTTCTGTGTACGTATATATCTAGCGTACGTTTGATCTCCAGATATGGTATACCCACAGTTGTAATTCCGTCTGCCCGTAATATCCGTTTGTTCCGAAGGCGAGACAGGAGTTTGGCAATTAACAAATACCCTATCCAAAGTAGTTAGTAACAATAATATGTACCTGTAGGGGTCGCTGCCAGATCGACGACGCGATCAGAGATCAAAGACTAGCGTCGCTGTCTCTCGTCTTCTTAGCGCGTCCTTGGCACAATGAGACAGTACCATTGGCTCCCGACTATTGGTCAGACGAGTCATCCGCTAACTTGGTAAAGAGCATTGGTCCTAGTTCTGATCTTAGTGTTGTGCTCTGGTTACGTAGAGTAGGTAGATATATATGGTGCTGTCCTGAGTCAAAAACGTTAAAATTAGGATTGCCTGCTGTATGACTCTAAGGCTATTAAATGTTTGCATCCCTTGAATACCTAAAACCTGTCTCCCTTGAACCTTGAACGTCAAACATCGTTCGCGTTGATAGAGAGCGGTCAACTCCAACCCCCAAAGGGTGGCAATATCCAACGTAACAATAACCACTCACATCCAGGCCTTAAAGCTTCTAGAACGGAGTGAGAGTGATGGTACCTGTTCTAGCGCTCCTGCGACATCATATGTACCTACCGTACTTTTGGGAGGGGCTCAAACCACCTGCCTGTACCGTACACAAACGGACGAGACGATTTCGGAAAGGTCAAGAGCGTTTGGCCTTGCATTATATATTAATATGTTTCATGTAACATCCAAGGAGAGCAAACACTGCTGTACGTTGTATAATGTTTTGGTGAGGAGACTACCAGATCAGATAAATAGGACATTGGTCAATCTCGAAGTACCTATCTCTACGTATGTAGAAGCAGTTAGTTGAGTTGGTTACTATGCAGCAGAATCCCGCAGATGCTGAATTCCCTCTACGGTATCAAGGAGCCTTTTGAACCTTTTTTTACCTAGGCTAGGTGGTATGCAATTTCATTTTCCCAGGAATGGCCGCATAGGCTGCGACCTGGTGTTAGTGCCTCGGTGCAAGTGAATGGGCGGTGGCTCCCTCCCTAAAAGTACATACTATGTACGTATGCTGTACTGTGTATTTCTCTGTGTAGGTATGTAAATTACCTGCCTGCTGGCTTGATGTCTCTTCGCCAATCACACGGCTAGCACGATAAAACACTCAATCAGAATTGGCCCGAGACTACTGCGAGATACAGTGAACGGTGTGGCAAAAAGGTTTTCTCACTTTGCAAAGAGGCCATGTATTGGTTCTTACAGAGAAATGGGCAGGTGGTTCTCAGATCGTTATAGAATACATACGACTATTACTCAGTTATTTCGATACCGACGAAGGCACCTACCTAACCTAGATGAGCATTACTATTGGGGGCTAGGGTCACAGTAACAAGACAACGTTGGAATGAATCCCATTGTTGTCACATTTCTTTGCTTCACACGACTACCCACTTCAAATAGGTCAAAGGTATAAACAGGTAAGGTATCAGTATCCACTATTACCGTATTGCTTGAGATTAGTACGTACAGATCTGTAGACTAGTACGTAACCCCCAATGGCAATATTTCTCTAGGTTAGAAACTTGGATAGGTTTTTTTCATGCCACAAAAGTCGGTCACAAGACTTGCAGCTCCTGTTTAGTTACACGCAATCTAACCAATTAACAAGCAGCCCCGAAAGCCACCCTGAACCTGGCACTCCTGGCTGAGAATTCCGGCTGCCGGGCTCAGGCCTGTCTCTTCCACTTTCCCTTCTCCTCCCCTATTTAGGGGGTGGGTACAGGCATGGAGATGTGTATATGTATGCTAAGTACTTTTTAGCACCTCCTAGCACTTTTTTCTTACCTTGGATACGCATTGCACTAGTATCTGTGGGCAGTAAAAATAAATCCACGGTACTACGGTATGTTGCAACAGTAGTATTTACTATGTATGGTCGACTCTGGCTTTCCAACTTGTATCTTCTAGTTGCTTTCAATGGGTCAACATACATAATAAGTATCATACGCTATGAGATCTGCTTCGAGTTTAGATGAACCCTTGTCTATATCCTAGTATAGTCAAGCTACTTTTAGAGCTCCTCTTGCTATTTCTATTCTAGGTCTAGCCTGTGAGCCTATTTCATGACATTGTTCCCACATTTTCATCGTGACCAGAGATAGCGTCCTCAGGAGTTCAATAATATAGTACTTACCTCACTCGAAGGAGGTACCTCCCTAGTCACAGAAGTATAGGTAGTTATGCCTACTTGCTTTCGCATCCTACACACATTCTTTTTTGTAACCCTTTCGCTTTTCTTTCCGCACACTACCTGCGACTTACATTCTTTGTGACAAAGAGAGCAGTAAATCGCACTACCAAGTAACTTACCACGTAACTTGACCGGCTCGGGTAAGGTGCTGGGTCGACTAACCCTGCCGACCGTTATTAGATTATTAGATTATTTATGTGAGCGAGAGCAAGGATAAGTGGACGGATAGACCTGTTTCTTGTCTACCAGGCAAGCAAGTCTTGTTAGTCGGCATCTTTTCTCTTCTTTCATTCATCCCACCCCTTCCTTCGTGGCGGGCGGTTTGGTTGTCTTTGCTCTCAGTTCTGGCGACGTAGCTGAAGGGCCTTCTCTCAACGAATTGAGACCCCAATTCTCGGTTTCTTGGCCCCTTGCAGAGGACCGGTCATCTTGTTCTCGCCTACTATTCTTTCATTGCGCGCCAGCTCCCCGGGAGCTTGTGCTCGGCTTGGAGCGGATTTAAACACCCCTCCATTACTTTTCTTCCTCAACTATCAGCATGCTGCTTTGACAGCAGTTGACAACACTAGCTTTGTTGGCTCCGGGTAGTGATCAGTTGTGTGTCGCCCGAACATAGTATACCAAAAGGGTAGACCCGACCTTTTGCGCAATCTGCGCCGCAACACCGCAATCCATAGCGAATAGCCGTCGCGTTCCAGACGAGTCGCCGGCTCGATGGAGGGCATTCTCCTCGTACCCCCGGATCGGGGTACAATCCTCGGCAGAGCTGTGTGGAAGGTAATCACCCTCACCAATTGCGCCCTCACTTCACGTTGTCGCAAAGCGCTGACAGATATCATCCCTAGCCGCGCTATGTTGTCATTGGGACCCTCGCTCAGAAAGATGGCCACCAGCCGAACTTGTCTCTTTCTCAGGTCCTCTCCGCCAATCGTATCAGAGAAGTAGGTGGTTGGCCGTCAAAGTCGCAGCAGAAAACTCCCACAGACCTGATCTATCTCTCTGTGTACAAGTCCAAGGTGCGACCAAATCGGATCCTCCCGGATCTTTATCAGAGTCTCGGTGCTTCCGTTTGCTAACGTCCTTGTAGGAAGACAGCGAACCCATTCAGCAGCATTCGATTGCCTCGGTATCAGATTGCCAGGTGCAGCATACGGCTCATCGCAAGGGAGGCCAGGTCTTGCCTACTCTTATCGTCCAGATATCACCTAACCCAGCAACCGACAAACTGCGGAAGCGCCGATCGAGCCGGACTGGTGGGTTAATTACCACAAAGGATCCGAGCCCGACAACGCTATGGTTTGTCACTGCCGAGGAGTCGCGCCACGGGCTAGGCGACTGGGCGCGATGTATTCAGGCGCTCATGCGACAGCACCAGCAGTCCATGCCTTCGACTCCAGTCAGCCCGACATCGCCGGCCTTCGTCTGCCCCTTCGCTCCTTTACAGGATACTGCGGAAAAGCCTGAGAAGTCTGAGAAACATGAAAAATCAGAAAAGGCACCTTCGGTGTTCAGCGCAAAGGGAAAGCTTAGGTCGAAGTTGCAATCCAAGTCGTCTAATCGGCCGCCTCCACCGGCTCGAGATCACAGTGCGACATATCCTTCCGGGCCTCCGAGCCTCCGCTCTCGTAAGAGCGACATATCGTCGCACGCGAGCTCCATGATTCCTGCTGCCATGAATTTTGTGCAGCAGCACTACACTAATCTGCAACACTCTGAGTTGCCTTCGCCCGCTTCCACTGTAGATGAATATCCTGAGCAGTTTATAGAAGGGTGGACGGCGGCGCAGGGGCGGACGTCCGCCTTGAGCTCTCCTATCAGGGGCCGGGCTAGCGTCAGCTCGTCTTCTCAGGGTCCTACTAACCAACCTAGTCTAGAGTCTAGCCCACCCATGGCGCCACGTGAGACAATCCTGGACCGAGCTTTTCAAATGCGATATATTCCCGGTTCTGATCGAGCTGTTGCCGGAGACGAGAACCTCACGTCGCTGGCTAGGTTTGAAGCTTTGATGAACGAGGCCGAGAGTCGCCGGAAAAACGCCCAGATGAAAAGCCAGGAGCCTCTAAAGAGCACATGGGAAGAGGATGACGAGAGTGAAGAGGATGAGTTTGGCAAGGAGGTGGACGATGATGAGGACAGTGACGATTACTACGCTTCCGACCACAATGGTGACCACAATGATATGGGTACTTCAACACGTAAAGCGCTCAAGTTCATTGCCAATCGCCACGGTTCTACCTACAGTGAGTCTGGGTTGAGTAGCGCTCCATCGATTCTACGGCCGCACACAGCACATTCACGAAATCGGCCAATCGCTCAGCGGACGACCAGCCAGCCTCATATTCCCGCCCCTCCGTTGCACATTCCGTCATCTCCTCCGTTGAGGCATGTTGAGGAGTATTCGGTGCGACGGACACACGAGAAGCGGCATTCGACCTCTGACGTGAAGAATATGGGCTTTAACGAATTTGCGAAACGGCTCAGCGGCACGAGCAGTTTGCTACTTGTCCAATCCAACGTCAGTGGGGGGAGCAATCGTGGAAGCGGGGATTACACGCCTCGCGGATCCATGAGCCCTCGGGGAACAAGCCGGACTCCTAGCGAGCGGGATGAAAGCTGTCGGTGGCGTGGCAGTATCGGCGTATTCGGAAACGAAGGTGGATTCTTATGATGATGATGATGCACCGACGGTACCTTTCAGTTTTGCTCTTCTCGACCTCTTTTCCTTCCGGCTTTCCTCACTTGCCAGGGACCCCAGGACCATCGACTGTATAATTACGACTCGGCCTCAGTGGCCTTTCTATGTATGACCTTACGATAATCGACAACGGACGTCACGTTCCACGATCCTAGACGGCATAGCGTGTGTTCTTCGCCATTTGATTTCCAGATCACGACATAATATTCCGTTCTGATGCGCCGGGGGAGCCATCTGTGAGTAATTCGAAGAAATCAAACAAAGGAAACGGACAACAGAACGTTTGAAAAAAAACAAACATGAAATGAAATGTCATGTTCGGCAAAATGAAATCTCTGCGAACTCTGGAGCAGGGTGAAGGGATATATAGGTCCCTAAACCTGTTGGCTGATGGATTGGATATATTATGGACCTCTCATATCTTTTGCTTGATTTATCTTGGCTCGACCTCGATCGAGTCATTTGGTTGTTGAAAAGGCGGTGCAAACCAAACCGGGCGAGTTACGTGATAATCCTATTGAAGTAGCGTTTCCTTGTTAGCGCATCTTCGACGAAGATATGAGAGATACCCTCCCTTGAACTAGTGTAGACAGAATATTTAGTGGATTAGAAACTGAGTAGGGGTTAAGCAATATGCGCTCGGACTTGTTCTTTTCGATATTGTCTCTAACATGTGATGATGTGGCTCTTAGGGAGGGTGTCGCCAATTGGGTTATATCTCTCGTTGGTTTGGGACGTGGTCACAATAAACATAGCCCGTCACTACTATCACATAGAGCTCTGCATGCGTAAGTACGAAACCCTTAAATATTTACGCAACATGAATTGAGAGTTAGTCAGCAGATCTTTAATCATGTGACGATTAGTCGACTACCTTGAAGTCCCATCCCTATACATGTGGTGCATGTTCGAAAAACAATGTCTCAAATCCCACCTGCACCTGTCGTATTATCCAGTGGCTGTGCTAACACAGGGAGTAAAGCTAATAACGACCACCAAGCACGTGGTCAGAGTGTCTTCGCAGTATGCAAAAACTATAACTACACAAGCTCCGCCGAAGCCAACAGCAGAACCATACGGGTAGTTCCCACCATCGAGTTGCTCGCGATGGTACGGTCTTGATTCGTTTACGTGCGAGATCCCGATCCGCGATAACGGTGCTTGAGCGCTGCGTTATTTTCTCTCATCCCTGTTACGTCCTCCGTGGTCTCCTGCTCCATTTCCTCGTGGAGACGTTTCATCTCTTGCTGCCGAAGAGAGTGGACTCTCTCTTTCTCAACATCCCATTTGCGGGAAATGGTTTGCGGCGCATCCCGCGTGTAGCGAAGGAGGCATGAGGCGACCATTCTATAACCCGGGGCGTTTCTCGAAGCAAACCTGCACATGTTTCTATGGTCCGCCCTCAACCCTGCCCTGTCGGTGTTGTCAAGTATAGGCGCTGCCGAGCTTTCAGTGACAATCTGATCCCGGCATTAGCCATAGCTGGCGGAGCAGCATGTAGCCTGTAGTCGTAGAAATTGAACTCACATAGTCCAGTTTATAACCGCAGTCTGTCTTTTCCTGCTCCCAAAAGAAGAAAATCCTGAGGTCCTTCATCAATGGCACGAAATTGTCTGATATTTCTTGCAGTACCTCCGATCCTTCCCTTAACGCGTCTAGCAGCTGCGACTGGGTGTCCACAAGCTTTGAAGGAACAAGGACTCTTATCGTGCGTTGTGCGAATCTTGCCAGGCGCACTTTCTTACTCCCTTGGTGAGGAGTCCCGAAGAAAAGGATGCCATACGTAGAGGTATATATGGACCGCAAGTGGCTCATATCGCGACTCGTCCGACTGGCAGAATAAACGAGGGCCTAATAGGCACTTCGTCAGCCGCGGCATCATCAAGAATAGCATCACTCGTATCCTCACCCGTTTCACCACGATTCCACCTAATGAATGACAGATGAAAATGATCGGTCGTTCGAGTGCATTTTCTAACTAAACCTTGTCCGTTAGCTTTGCAGTACAGAAACATCAAGTGAGAATTTAAACCTGACCTCTCTATCAGCAACGAGTTCAGCAATCAAAGTCTGGGCGTGCTGCAAAATCCGATCCGAAGATGCACTGCCGAGCACTGACGCTACAGACGCCGGATATCGATAGGTCAAGATGCGGGAGTTCTTGACATCTCTGGGCAGCATGTCCTGGTCGCCGAGCCAGAACCGTTTGCCGGACTGGGTTGAAAATGTACTGAAAGCGTCTCCGTTGATCCCGTGAACGGCGATAATGCTATGGCATGGTTAATCATGAACTCAGTGCCGAACAAGGGTTGTTGGGCAAGTATGGGCTAAGCATGGGGGAACTCACTCGACTTCCGGGTTTTCGCCTCGATAGATCTCTGTTAAGGCTGCCCCTCCGTCATCGTGCATCGGCTCCTCGTTTATAGCTACAGTGGTCCCGCCGTCGCTATATGTCCCAATACGTTCCCTCTGCCAGACCTTGAAGAATGTAGTAGAACGGCGCATGACTACCTATAATATCGAAGCATGGCGATGATGAGGAAGACTGGACAACCCCGAGCGGGAACCATGACCTTTTAGGCAGGCGAAGAGCAGATGGGATACAGCATCATGATTATCCTGCACATTGTTACCAACAGCATAAATATGAAGCCCAGTTCTACCTCAGCTGCGTAGGCCAACCCATGTTCATGTCACCCCGTTCATCCACAGCGGCTGTTACACAGCAAATCGAAAGTCATTGATTGGTTATGGGGGTCGTCACAGCCGCTGGGCTAACCGAGTCGGCAGCCGCAATGCGACCGTCCTGGAAACAGGATGGGTTAACCACCCAGTAAGTACATGAAGCAGGGATAAGGCAATTCGTACTGGGTAGCATCTTCCTCTCTGCTTTTGGTGTAGTCTTTGCTGCAATAGCTGGGAATGGGTACCAATCAGAACAGGGGTGGGCTGACGTTCGGAGTAATAGAAACTGAGCCTGCTGCTCACAATTAATTATATGTAGTAGGCAAGTTAGGTAGCTACCGAACGTGAGCAATCGTCTTCCGACTTTCGAGTTTTGTCAATTCGAAAGATTCGTGCAACCTCCAAACTTACGTTCGATTTAAAGGAAAAGCGCAGTCTTCATTCTCTGTTGCGTAAATATACTTTTAGCAACCTTGAGAGTGAGTGAGAATGCAATTTCTACTTCCATTGGCAATTCTGGCAGGGGTTCTATTGGTCAATCGCTATCTCAAAGCAAGAAGGGAGAGGAAGGTAAAGAACAGTCTGTGCCACTCCCTCGGAATAGCTCAATTAACATCGCCTACTTGAGAATAGATACTCGATGCGATCGCTCTCGAACATGGCTGCCTCCCGCCGCCGTTGCTCCAAAACCAGCGCCCTCTAGGCGTTGACCGCCTTGAGCAGATATTCCGGGCTGATAATGAGAATCGTTTGATGGAGTTGTTTCTGTTCCATTTCCGCCAGACTGGCTACACGCTCAAACAAGTTTTCCTCCTCACCCCAGCATATGGAACGGTGGACCCGGCGAATCTTGAGGCGATATTCTCAACCAATTTCTGGGGTGAGTAGCTAGTGAACCAAGCACAGAAAGGAATGTGACTCTCTAATTGACCATTTTTGTTGAAGATTGGTCTTTTGGCCCGCGAAGGAAAATTACGTTTCCCAGTAAGTACCCCCTCAGTTTTGTTTTCCTCCTGAACCTGTCCTCGAGATAAGAGCAAAAGGGTCTCTTGGACTATCATTATATTTTCTAAGCGTTACTTATCTCCGAAGTTAAAGCAGCTACTGACTGGAAGGGTTGCAGTGTTTGGTGACGGCATTTTCACCCAGGATGGGAGTGCAGTAAGTTCTGCGGTTCTCTCTTTCCACTTCTCACGTGTAATTTCAACACGTGTCTCGTCATTCATGAGCTTTCCTTTCGATAAAGGATCCTCAGCCGCGAGGTAGCTAACATTCTTGACTCAGTGGAAACATTCACGTGAAATGCTCCGCCCACAACTTGTCTATAGACAATACGAAGACCTAGAGCTTTTTCGGGAACCTGTCGAAGATCTGCTCCAGGTACTCCCGCAGTCCGGTGGCGTAGTGGACTTTCAGCCTTTGTTCTTCCAGCTGACCTTGGATGTAACAACGGCCTTCTTGTTCGGGAAATCTATTCACAGCCTGAAGGATCCTAAAGACTCGAAAGAGAAAACATTTGCCCACTCCTTTGATACTGCTCAGAAATACGTTGCGTATCGCTTCCGCCTCCTAGACCTCTACTGGCTTATTGATGGGCCGAAGTTTCGGGAAGCATGCACGAATGTGAATAACTTCGCCGATCGGATCATAGATCAAAATCTCTCTAGTAGTGAGACTGCGGAGGGGCAGGGCGATGGGAAGTATGTATTTCTGAAATCGCTTGCTAAAGCCTGCCCAGACAGGGCTGCCTTACGAGGACAGATAATCAATATTCTTACTGCTGGTCGCGATACGACGGCGTGCCTGCTGTCCTGGACATTGTAAGTCACTAGTCCTAATATTGTGGAAACGCCTAACATAGTGAAAGCTTCCTCCTTGTTAGGCACCCGAAGGTAATGGAGAAATTACGGGCCGAGATCGAGGCCTTGGGCGTCAAGGACGAAGAACTAACGAGGACACATTTGCGTAATATGCATTACCTTCAAAACATACTGAAAGAGAGTAAGTGCCTTAGTTGGAACGGAGCTTCTGATGTGCAACTTAATTCTAATATGGCTAGCTCTTCGATTATACCCCTCCGTGCCTGTAAACACGCGCACGTCAACCAAGCATACTGTCCTACCTACTGGCGGTGGACCTGACCGAACTGCTCCGGTATTGATACCCAAAGGAACTTCAGTAGCATATAGCGTCTATACTCTGCACAGGCGGCCGGATCTATACGGTATGGATGCCGAATGCTTCCGACCAGAACGGTGGGATGAAGATATGCCTCTATTTCGAGATCGAACCACGCAGACTTATGGTTACCTACCATTCAGCGGAGGCCCGCGTATCTGCCTTGGAAGTAAGTACCGCCACCTCCATCCTTTGGGATTTGACTACTGACAACAATGAAAGTGGATTTCGCCATGGTGGAGGCTGCGTATACAGTCGTTCGACTCCTTCAACGTTACCCTAAAGTTACGCTACCAGAAGGGGAAAAAGTTGAGTTAGTAGGGGTTGAGAAGCAAACAACCACATTGGTCTTACAAATTGCGGAAGGCTGCAAGGTGAGGCTGGGTTAGTGGCCCAAATGGTATATATCTTATAATAAGAGCTGCCAGCTCCTCAGCTCCAAGTCCTGTCATATATAGTTATAATACGAAAACAAATATGATACCACAATGGTTCCTTTTCAATAGACAGCCTCAAATATGGCATTGCTTGATCTATCTTCACTGGGTCTCTCAGTGAGATTCCACGCGATACCGATACAGCATACCTACCTGCCTAACCCAGTACGTAGATGGAAATTGTTGGTTCGGATCAGCAAGTGCTACCAAGTACAGCCTACAGCACTAGCCCCCACCAGTCCGTGATGGGGAGCAGGGGTCGTTGTTCGTAGACACTGTGTACTTGAGTTATGGCTTCTGCCACGGCGCGTATCTTGTAGGATACTTAGATACGTAGGACTTCAGCTGCATCCATATGGCGAGATCAACCGGATGGGTGCCCCGCTTTCATCATTTTATAGAGAGTTGTGCAGACACCTGCCTAGGTGTTGTTTCCGACCCTCTCGAGACTCGCTCCCCCGTCCCTCAGCCGCAGCAGAGGCCACTACTCTTGGCCATCCCAAGCTCGTCTGTAAGGTTGGTGCACCAGAACTATTTCCGGGGTCATCAACACGCTATGGGGCTCGTTGATTTGAATGAGTCTGATGATGGAGAATCTACAACGCCAGAAATCGATGTAGAGTGAGTGATAAAGCTTCCCTTGAATCTTCGAATAGATACCGCTAATGCCGTACATTAGTCTTGTCTTCGTGCATGGCTTGCACGAGCCCGGTAGAAAGGCATGGCTCCATGAGGCATCTGGTGTCCTGTGGATGAGAGACATCTTCCCATACGAGAAGTACAAGGCTCGACTTCTACTTTATGAATATGATGCGGATAGGTTGATGGCGCCTGGCGGTCCGGATGTCAATGGAGTATTAGACGAGGCAGTTTCGCTTGTGAACCATCTGGTTGCGAACCGTGAGTTAGCGCAAGCCGAAAAGCGCCCGTTGATATTCATCTGTCATGAGTTTGGCGGACTCTTGGTCAAGAGAGCCATCATCTATTCCCACTCTCGTAAAGATTACAAAGTCGAGCATATCAGGTCGATCTATCGTTCTACAATTGCCATATTATTCATGGCAACACCTCATTTGGGTTTCAAAAAGGATGCAATCCTCTATGCAAATCGCTCACGCCATCGCGATCTAAGTCATTTCATGATCAGTTTACTGGAAGGCTCAGAAGCTCTTCAAGAGATTACAGATCATTTCGCACCCCTCATGAAATACTTCTACATTTACAACTTCTGGGAACAAATTAAGACCACGGTAGGGCGGCACAGTATTTATGTTGTCGACCGTGCGTCAGCCAGTCCTATCTGGAACGAGGTAGACCAATGTGGCATAAGCGCAACTCATGCCGGGATGATAAAATTCAGCAGCACTTCATCCCCAGGCTACAAACTAGTACTGGCGGCTTTGGATAAATATATCAAGTTATCTCCTTCTACTGTTGCGAAAAGGTGGGAACAGGACTTCGAGCTAATAATGCGAGAGCGTCAACACGAGGTTGAGAACATATTGCCAGATATTGGGATATCATCTTACGCAAGGTCTTCTGAGGGGAGTCTTGGTTCTGCATCAACAGCCTTCAGCCCCCGGCCCTCTACAGCGACAATGCAGCGTCCGAAGAGTAGCTCGGAATCTGTAATCCCTGCCAATGAGGCATCATCGGAAGGGACAGCGACACCCTGTATCAACACTCATTATCTTGTACATCGTCAGTCAGAATATTATGTGGGGAGGCAGCGACAAGCAGAAACTTTACGAGACAAGTTTTTGAATTCAAGTAAGAGAAAAGGGCGGAAGCCGAAGGTGTTCGTGATCTATGGCCTCCCCGGCTCAGGCAAGACTCAGTTCTGTCTTAGATACTGCGAGGACAACCGCCACAGGTGAGTGGGTGAAATCAAGATGCTGCAGAAGGAAGTACTGAACTCTGATATAGGTATTGGGGAGTCTTCTGGATCGACTGTTCGACGGAGTCGAATGCCGAGGACGGATTCGGTTCTTTAGGCATCTTGGCTGGAAAGGGGGCGGAGCCCGGCGCCGGTCAGGCATGGTTGTCTCACATTTCTGACCCCTGGCTCTTGGTTCTCGACAACGCCAACGACCCGGAGATGGACTTGTCAAAATTCATTCCCAACGCAGGCCGAGGCCATGTCTTGATCACCACAAGGAATCCCGGGGCGCAACTTTACAATACTGTGGGATGCTTTTCATTTACGGGAATGGACCCGGAAGAGGCAATTTTGCTTCTACTTCGCCTAGCGTACCCCGAAAAACAACTAGACAACATCATTCAGATGTACAAGGAGGATGCCGGTGTTATCGCCTCAGAGCTGGGCTATCTAGCTCTAGCCTTGAAGCAAGCAGCTTATACCATTCGCACGCAATTCCTTCCTCTGGGCAGGTATCTACAATCTCTACTAGGCTGCCGTCAAGCGCTTCTTAGCCGGCCTATAGTCAAGTCCGCAGCTGAAGCCAACATTTATGCCACATGGGAATTACCGTTCACGGATATACTGAGTGGCAAAACAGTACAGTATTGTGATGCTGTTGAACTGATTCATATTTTTGCATCCATGCACTTCGTCTCGATTCCTAGCGTTATTTTCCCGCTCTGTTCCCATGCCATGAAATCAATGACAGGCCTTGCCGTCCGGCCGGCTGTCATTACTGAACCGACCTCCATGCAGACAGTGGAAGACCGGGTTATGACCGCGGCTCGCGTGCTCTACGATCACTCTATCATATCCATTAGTGAGGTAGGGCCCTCGTCCGAGGCGAGCCCGCTGGAGAAACCTCTGCATAGACAACTCCTTAAACATCACTTTACCTTACACCCTGCTATCCATCAATGGTCCCGTGCAAGACTGCAGCCGGAAGACCAAGCTAAATGGCTAGACTGCACCGCCGCTATTTTAGAGCATTCCATCTCCCCAAACATGGAAACTTCAGGCCGCTCACTGCGACGGCTTCTGCTACCTCATATCGAGGCCTGTTTAATTTTATTGCAAAAAACGTACTGGAACCTGCCACAGACATTACAGCAGGCATCTCATTTAGACAGATTCGGGCGGGTATATGCCGAAGCTGGACTTTGGAAAAAGGCCCGCTCACTACAGCTCAAGGTCGTCAGCTTCAGGTCCGCCAAGCTAGGTGTCGCCCATCCTTTGACAATCGATGCAAAACGGAGTCTGGCCCACTCTAACTGGAATCTGTTTGATGTAAAGGCCTGCCTCGAGGTGCAACACGGCCTCCTTTTAACACAGATGTGGTCTCGTCCGTCTCTCTCCGAATGGTTCGTATGGCCACCTTGGAGGCCGCTCCACGTACCGTATTGTACTACACTAAGTGACTTGACACAGTCACTGTGGCTAGCCGGTGTCCGTGAACTTTCCAGACATACTGGGAAAAGAGCTGTTGACGGCTTGACACTAAGACGCGGCGCCGATGATCCACTAACGCTCACCGCTATGTTCAATCTTGCCCGAACATATCTCCACGCAGACGAACACGAAAGGAGCGAGGAGTTGTTGAGAGAGGTTCTGGCGAAGCGCGAGTATTTCTTCGGAAGCGAGCACCCGGACACTTTGATGGTGCGCAATGAGCTGGGCATGTCTCTTTGTGCGCAGAAAAAAAGCTCCCGGAGGCTGAGCAGCTAGTGCATAGCACCTTAGAGGCGCGCAAGAGAATACTCGGCGAAGAACACGCGTACACCTTGTGGTCTGTTAACGACCTATCCAAAGTCTACGTAGAACTCGGACGGTTCGACGTGGCCGCGGCCATCCTAGAAGAGATTATCCCGGTGGTTGAGCGTACATTAGGTGAAGGTCACGCCGGGATGTTCATGACTAAAGCCAATTTGTCTAGGGCATACATCAGAAGCGACAAGTGGGAGCAAGCCGGTGGGCTCATAAAATGGCTGCGCACTATCGTACCGCCCGACCACCCGGATTGGGTGCACGCAGAATGGGGTTACGCCCACTACGTTCTTCACAGCGAGGACGACCCGGAGGCAGCAGAAAAGTGTTGCAGAAACGTCCTTTCCAAGGTCTTCGAGAAGAATCTCATCAGTCCTACCAACTCACGAGTTATCGGCATAGCAGAAATCTTACACCGCATATACGAAGAGCAAGGTAGGAAAGAGGAACTTGAAGCTCTGAAAAGGAAGTTTCCAACTGTGGGTAACAACGAAGCTATTGCATCCATCGATAACCTACCATTGCCGAAATGGAGATTGAAGCGCCCTGACTTACAGAAATAAAAAATTACTAATTATATGACCGCTTTCCTGAGTTTTATAATCGCATGTACTCAAGAGGTGGTCTAATGACCGTAACGTGCTGACGTGATACGCGAAAACCAGCGGTTGCCTGTTTACTATCCATATCTGTTTCACCAACATTAGCCACAGCAGGAGGTTCCAATAACGTTTATGTGTACATACCTATATCCAGATAGAATTTTATCTATGTAGAGATTGTTGGGGGGAAGGACTTGTACTGTCAGAGTGGCGTGTAAGTTAACACATAGAGATATATATATTTCATAGGTGGCTGTCTGCACGAGGTGCAGTCATTGTAACCGCAGACAACTTTACTGATTTCAATTTTTAGTCTTCTTTAAGCGTGAAGCTGATGATGAGCACGCTGGTATTAATTGCTGGGACTTGAATATAAGGACCTCATTAACTTCACCATGGCGTAGGAGCTTAGAGCATCCCCACAGTAGCCAGGTTACGTACTAGTAATACACTGAGAAATAGACTACCTATCTAGCACGTAGCTATTAGCCTTCAGCAAAGTGATAATGAGAATGGCTCTCCTACCATCATGGATACTGTCACAAGTCGTCGCAGTAGGGCCTCACCAGCACAACTGGAGAGGGTAATGGTCGCCTTGAGGTGTCTACCTATCTAATCTCGTCCTAGGTAGCTCATCCGCTCCATTTACTGATGAGCATATGCTGTATGTACAAGCAACTTCTACACAACTCAAGTTAGACTTATTTCACAGGTTTGGATGCCTAAAGAATCTATGACACAAGATCTGGCCCATTCCTGCTAGCCATAAGTACGTAAGCCCTTCATATTGACTTTGTTAGTCAGGAGGTGCCTGGAGATACATTCTTAGGTACCTCTGTATGCTATTACATCTAGGTGTGGCTTGACACACACTTTCCCAAGAACGGGATTTCCCTGTTTGGAGCATCTATCAGATCGCATAACCAATCATGGGCCATAAAAGCGCCACATCGTGACGTAAAATTGGGGATCGAGATCAAAGGGAGCGCCACACCACCCTTTTCCATCATGTATTATCAAATCATACGAGGCCCTGTGTTAAGGAAAAGAAGGTTTACGCCAGCAGAAAACCTGCTCAGATGAGATCATAAGGTAGGGTATGTAGTAGCACCAAGGGAAGTTTGTCCGTCCGTAATTAAATACCAGTTTGCTTTTCCTGCCGCTTTTTCATCCTCCTTCCTCGTAGTAGTAGTAAATTATATTCCTCAAGGTCAAGAAGACATTCTCCGATCGACTCGGGAACATCCGCTCAGAAGCATCTCAATAACTTTTTGCCAAGTATTATATAAGACAAGAAGCTTCACATAATCAAGTAACTCTAATCCGACTACCAACCTACCTATAGATATACGATAAAGAAAGAAAAAAAGAGCAGCAGCAATGGACGAGGACAGACGGGCCCAGAGATATGACAACATGCACCCTGACTCGGAAGAGTCGAGGTTTGGCTGGGTGAAGGACACGATCTACGCACAATACGAGGCCTGGGCCCCCTGGCTCGAGGACATGTATTTGAAGCTCTTCACTAAGGACAACAAGGCGAGCTATGTTACGCGAGGTATGTCTCCATCATCCTTTATTTCTTGCTCTCCTTAAACCTTTACCTTTGGGATCATTCATCGCCAAATTTATACGAACGTGATCCTACCTCCTAACCCCTCCCTCACTCTTTAATCTGAACCCTCGTCAACACCACCCTTAATCCACCCGCAACAATATAAAACAACCCCACCATCAAAACACAGAAGAAGACTCTGAACTTAGACACTACATGCTATCGTACTAGTTATCAGCCAAAGAAGTAATACTCACCTAACTAACCCCACTAAAAACAGATCAACTCAACCAGACCAAAGTGACGAACGTGAAAGAGGTCGACAAGCTCCAAGACGGCGTCAACGACTTAGCGGCCGGACAGCTCGGACAGGGCGGCGTTCTTGAACCCGTGGGCAACCTTCTGTCCAAGGAGGGCATTGACCGTGCCGACACCCGCCGCAAGGACAACGACGATAATAAGGGTATTCCTATTGTTTCCAGTCTTGGGCTCTAGTGTCACGTCGCCTCGCCTCATACACAGTCACGGAGCCAAGCTGTCCGAATACTATATGGGAATGGATAATAGTTACACTAGGTTAGGGATTAATTTGGCTTGTAATAATGGGAAACACAATCACAGGATAAGTAGGAACTATAACATATTTTGGGATATGGGGATGGGGGAGTTTATTAGCTGGGTAATGCATAGTCGCACGATCTTTGTACTTTACGGAGGGGAAATACTAATGGGAATTAATGTATGAACTTCCCCGGAGGTATGGGGGATGTATGGTAATAATATATAACAATATCTTGCGGATGGTGACTTAGATATACATAGCTCCTTATCACTTTTCCGTGGGCCTCTGAGTTTATCAAGATAGTAGAAGCCTATACATATCGACGACGTGGTGTAACCGGCCAATTTCTGAACGACTACGTAGGTACATATATACCGAGAGGAATAATTTTTTTTTTTGGTTTCATTCATATGTACTCAGGTACTAGCTGAGTAGGTAGGTAAGTACATACCTACGTTTGACGCAAGGCCCGAAACCCAACGAAGCCGGCTCCTCCCTGTGAATGCATGAAAGGTACGCAACCTGATGTTTATATTCTCCCTGGGATCGAAAAGTCATGAGGGTCATCATTCTAATGACCCAACTTCTCCGCAAGAGTGTTGATAAAAGCGCAACGCTCCAACAGATTCTCGCGGTCCAGTTCGCGCTTTCGGTCCCGGCAGGCTCCCAGACACTCAGACTCCATCTCTCCGTATTCCACGTTTTCGCCGCCGAGTGGGATCTGCATACTCCCCTCTTCCTGTCCGGCAGCGCGCGGTGATTTTTTGAGCACGCTCGTAGAGCCCGAACCTGTCGGCCCACCTAGGACTTGAACGTTCAACTTCTCGGGGCCTGCTAGTTCAGACTCGGTGGCCAGTCGTTGTTGCTCGAGACCAGTGAATGACGCATGCCATTCGCCATCGCCGCTCGGGCTCCCCGTATGCGCGAAGTTGAAAAAGGAGCGAAGAAACGTCTCAGAGAACCGGCTATCTTCCTTAGACAACGTATCGCGTGGAAACACGTTGTTGTACAGATAATCTAGATCGCTGCCGTGGACGGGACCCAGCCACGACATGCCGGCCGCGCGGAAAAGGGGCGTAACCATGCTCTGGTTGAGCATGTAGTGGTACACGTTCTTGAAACTCCCATCCCCACTGGAGGACTGTCTCGCCATCTCGTAGCCGAAGTCGATGGACGAACACGTGAACAGCAGATCTCGCATGATGCGCGCGATGCGGAAGTAGTGGACCGGCGCCGCGGGGTCCGATTCCGCCTTCCTAGCTTCGTAATAGCGCACCTCTTCCTCGAAGCTCGAGGCCGGGTACAGAGAAAATAGCTTCTCGTAGTCTTCGTCCGTGAGCGCGTGCGCGAAGTTCTTGATGGGCGTCTTCATGTCTTCTTCCGTTTGGAACATGGGCGCGGGCCCCGCGTTAGTGGCACCGTCGTCTTGCGTCCAGCCGAAGACAATAGGAATGTTCTTGACGAACTTCCCGGCCTTGTAGAGGGTGGATTGACGGTCCGGAATGAGGTCGTCATCGATGGAGGGAATGAAAGTGAAAAGACCGGCTGGTGGATGGTTGGCGATGGAATAGTCCATGGCCGTTTCTGTTAGCTTGTCCATGGGTACTTCTCTCAGACACTCCAAAATAGCTTCATCGTCATTATTATCACCATCTTCGCCTTTACAGCCGAGCTTCTCCGCCACGGCGTAGGTGTGGATCTCAGTCGCGGTCGAACTGATGTTCAGTGCCGTCCCGGGCGGGCCGGACATGACCCAGGCCTGCGTGAACGGGACGCCTTTCTCGCCTCCGTACGTCATGAGATGAAGCGAGGTGAAGGTGCCGCCGGAGCTGAGGCCGAAAGACGTGATCCTCTCCGGATCCCCACCGAACTCGGCGATGTTGTCTTTGACCCATTGGAGTCCGGCTCGCTGGTCGCGCACGCCGGCGTTGAGAGACTGCTGGTCCTTCAAGAGCGGCAGTCGCGCGAAGCCGAATATCGTGAGCCGGTAGTTGAGTATGACATGGATGACGGGCTCCCCGAGCTCGACTGAGCGTGTGACGAGGTTGGTGGGGTTGTAAATCTCGTCGTATGTTGAGCCCTTGATGACACCTCCACCGGGGATATGGACAACTACGGGAAGCTTCTCTTGTGAACTTATCCCAGCGGGTCTGGTGATGCGAAGTGTGACTTAGAACTAGACATTAGCATATACTCTGTGCTTGGTATCGGCTTGTCCATTATTACCTGAGGACAGGGGTGCATTTCCTTTTATTGCCAAGATTGCTTTGATATAATTGGGGTAGGGAACTAGAAAGAAATCGAGATATAACTTACGGCAGTCTTCACTCTGATCGGGGGTCTCCGAAAAGAAGGGTGGAATACCGGCTTTAAGTTGAGGACAAGCAGGCCCAGGAACGGTGGCGTCAATGACACTACCTTCTGAAGGGGTGTATGGTCTTGGAGGTGCAAACCGGTTCTTGCCGGAGGTGTCATGGGCAAACTTGATGTTATGGAAATCTTCTACCGAGCCCTTTTGTGTGCCACGATATGTGACCTGACTTTTCTCGAATGTCACTGTTGGATCAGTTGCAAAGGCAGACTGAATACTGAGGCCTGTAAAGGCTGCACGCAGCCATTTTTGATTCCTCATTTCGTCTCAGTATGATAACGCAAAAGAGACTCTGCAGCGGAGGGAGTGTCTACTTGGCGGACGGGGAGGAATCATTGTCACAGCTTTCTGATCACAAAACGGACTTTAATAAGCATGTCAACATGGGACCTACCGGTATTAGACCGCCCAATGATATCAGATACCATAGAAAGGCGGTGTTCTGCATGTCAGGTACCTATATCGGCACTTATCCCAAGTGCATACATCTGTACACGTGCAACAAGAGGTAGGCTGAGCAGACCTGACAGTGGGCACTTGCATTAGGGACGCAGTTTTTTGCTAGCGGTATGCCTATACCGTGTACAGGCTCATTTTGCACGGTTCAACTAGTAGGTAGGTACTGAGTAAGCGGCACTTCCATCGGCCCCCCAACTCGTAGGAGCCGGACCCCTTGCCATCACAGCGACTTCCTTCGTTCTGTCTAGCCCATTCAAGTCCGTTAAAACGCACAGTTGTTGATCCCAACCCCGATGACCCCCCTTCTAATGGCCTCTTCTCTCTTTACGAGGCATAGGTCTGTGTCAAATTCTGTAGAGCCGTCGCGCTTGATCGCGATATCTGCATATACATAGGCTGATTAGCTGAAGGTATCAATCGTCGCCTTTCCGGCGAGAGAAGGTCTCTAGAACACATAAGAACACTTTACCTGCGGGTCCGGTGGGCATGGGCAGCCCCATGACCGAGACGGCAAAAATGAGCAGTGCGGCAATCTTCATCTTTCGACAGTAGCTGAGATAGCGTTCAGATTCGTGGTGACGTTGTTAGTGGGAGAAATGGTCCTGAACCCTTCGAGGAGAACTTTTGGTGGTGATGTTGGTGGTGGTAACCCCACGTTGGACTGCCGGTCGACCTCCTTTTGAATGTAATAAGAAGCACGGATAACTTTTTTTGGTTCAGTTCTCGAACGTGGTGGCGCCCTGCCGTGTGGGTAGCTTTGCGAATATCTATCTGCATTTATTGGCGTCGAAAGTCGAGAGCACCGGGGGTGCCCGCGTTTGAAACGTTGGCTTTATTTCCACGCTTTTCCTCTCCATAAATACATCAGTACAGGATATAGCCTATCCATGTAGACCTACAGGCGAGCTTGACCTACATAGTAAGCTCGGACTGGTTGCTAAAAGGATCTACTATTACAAGCTAACTGACGCGTTGTAACCATGTCATCGGTCTTGAGATCTGTTGGCTCGAGGTGGTTCTCTTATTGGCCGGATGAGGTATTCCCAAGACTCTTAGAAGCTCAGGGAATTCTGATCTTTCAAGAGAACTCAGCCACGAATGTTACTCAACACTGATAGGGATAACTTGACCCGGGAAGTGACTGTTTATCTCGTGCGGCCGATTGCTTGCAGGATGTGGACTGGGTAACCATGCGCAAGTATTGGTCTTGTCCACCAACCGAGCCAAGCGTTAGTCACGTCTGGTGTCTTCCAAACACCTAAAGCATATCATCTTGCAACGAACAATGTCGACATCCATCCGCCTCACTTCTCGTACTGAGCTATGAGCTCTCCATATTCTTGTCTAGCCCCTATGAAACTCCCCGACTCCCTATTCTCTCGTTAACTGAACGAGCTATAGCGTATCATCGTTTCGTTCACCCCTAGGCGACAGTCATCATGTCACTTATTCAAGAAAAACACGAATATCGCCCCGTTGACTCTTGCGAAGAAGGCACCGAGGAGGAGAGGCGATCAGCGCATTACGATAATATCGAGTCTATATGGCGCCGGAGGTTCTATATCCTCCTTGCCGTCGCTCTGTCTATATTTTCTTTAATTTTTACTGCATCTGTCCTTGTTTTTGGTACATCTTCATGTCCACCGCCTAAACCAGGGGCAGAGATACCATACTGTGAGTCTCTTATCGTCGTCAACGCTATGAAAATTCCCACTGATAAACAGCCAGCACCCGCGCCGGTGACTTATGTCAACAAATGGCTTAAAGGCGACATTGACACTCCCAAGTTTGTTGGGCAGCCCAGGCCGGAAATGGACGAGGCTTGGCACGATTTACTCTCTGGAACAGCCATCAGATTTAGTGAAGAGGAGCTGAAGCTGGCAAATAACGCAACATCTATCGAACACAAAGATGGCGGTTACGTGGGCGGTCTGGGGATCTCACATTCATTACATTGCGTTGTAAGTAGGCTCACTGCTCGCACGATAACCTTTGTGTTTATTGCTCACAGCAAAGCAACAGAAACGAATAAAGCAGTATATGCATCGCGACTACTATTACCCAGGGCAGCAGCAATGGGACGAGCTATTCTTCCACGCCGACCACTGTTTGGAGTCGCTTCGACAGGCCGTTATGTGCTCGGCTGATGTCAGTATCTACACGCTGGAATGGACACCACACAGCATGTACAAACCAGCGGTCAGGGTCCCCCAACCCCATGCATGCGTCGACTGGGAGGCACTTCACGCATGGATGGGAGAGAGGGCTGCGAGCCTCGAGGACGTAGTACGCCCGCCTCAGAGCTTATTCGAAGAAGCCAAGGGAGGAGCTCAGACAGGCGATCACCATAAATAGAGACTTGGCCCGTCTTGGGACATCGGCAAGACTGTGATCTAAGTTGATAATTGGTTGTGTGCTGAGTAAAGCCCTGTTTTGCCTAGGCTCTAGAACATTGGGCAGCATGCGAGTTTGTATGTATATAGTTTAGACCTTAATGCAAGTACGGCTCCTCTAACCTCAATGGCAGTCACCATAGGGAGTGCCTTCCCTTTTGAGGCATGATGAGTATGTGGGAATCCGGGTTCTTGGTACTTGACATGGCTAGAGGTGGGAAGCGACTGCCACGAAGCAAAGTCCCAAGCATCGCTTGGAAGGTGTGCGTCGTTGATGGTCGGTGACTGAGAGGAAAACGGTTGGTGGTGGAACGACGACCCACACCATTTGAAGTTATCAGTGCATCTCCCAGGGGCTGAGGATCCACAAGGCGGCCACTTAAACCCTGGAGTGTGCGGGGGTAAAAGCGTTATTCTCGTTTTACCAAGACCCCAGCCGCATACATTTCGCAACGCTGCCCAGGAACTGCGAGAGTACCTTTTTCCTCCTCTGGAAGCTGACCGGCCGCTCTAAACCGGCTAGATCCCGACCAGAACATGGACCTTGGGCAAGTGATGCCGACTGCGTGTATTCCTACAGACGATGATAATGTTTGAGACTAAGGCACGTTGGCGACGTTAGTCTGCAGCTAACTCGTCGCTATCTCCACCTGATCGGGACCCAAATCGATGCTGCTTGCGTCGACCTGAAAGTGAAAGCACGATGTGGCGTACGAGTGCCGTCGGTGATGCTATTTTGAAGTACTATGCATAATGGGCATCTGTGCGTATCTTCGTTGTGGTTATAGTATTTATAGTCTTGCTCGTATGACGCGTCTAAAAAACTCCAAAAATCAGACGCGACGGCATCTGTGCCTGAGCCGAGCCCACGAAAAGTTGTATTACCTAAGGATTCTATCCCACCATTACGTGTTTAGCCTCTCAGCTTAGGCTCTATGCTACTCGAGTTACCTGTGGAGTGGGCTGTCTTGCGTTACAATCGCCTACGCAAAATTAGCCCTACACTACCTAATAACGTGGTTTAATGTAACCCCCACAAGCAGTCTCTTTTTTTCATCCAATTTTAGTAACATCCAATGATCAACACCATCCAGAGGTTAGACTATCTAGGCGGGCCTCCTTCCGTAACGAAGATACCTATCCTTAAAGGACAACCCGGCTCGGACTGGCAGGCCTGAACGTCAGCCACTATGGCGTCTTGACAGCGCCCCCGTACGTATGGGTGCAGGTGTTCGAGTGCGCTAAAACTACGGATGCTGATAAGCCGGGGTGCGTGCGGCCTTGGCTCTGAACGGCAGCGCGAGGGCAGAACGAGGGTCTCGCCGCGCCGCCATGGTTAGTGCCTAGCAAAGGCTAGCCATCGACGGGAAAACTCCCTGCCTCTACGAGATACGCCGTTTGCGGATTGCACAGTAATCAGCTCCCCACTCCTCCTCCTCCTCCTCCCAAGATCCCCCATGTTATCAAGACTTGCTATAGCCGGAATTGCGTTCACGTGTGTGGCATGGGCCCTTGTATGGCCTCTGGCACTTTACAACGGCAGGGCACTATATCCTTCGACCTTATTAGGTAAGGATAGGGAGGATACAGAGGAAGTAGTTGATTGTCCCGATGGATTCATCATGTCCCTTAAGACCCTTGATCTTTGCTTGTGCCACTTTTGACACTTGATGTCAAAAACAACAACTGCCTTCCTTCTTTGCAGGCCATAGCTCGCTTTACTGTGTAGTCAACAGTAAAGTACCCTAAACACCTAATAAAGCCTGAGTGAATCTCATTTTACGGCGAAATGGGCATGTATGAGGACCCCGCCGGCTTGATCGCCGGCTCCGTGGTTCTGTGGGTCGCGGCCACTTCGTGTGTCGCGCTCCGGTGTGGCAATAAGGTGCGCGAGCGGCAAAAGTTCGTCACGAGTGACTGGCTGGTCATGGCTGCTTGGGTTTTTGGGACAGGTCTGACCGTGCTCGAGATCTATGGTGAGTCTGATTATATTTGAATTCGGGAAAACAAATACGCAATTGAATGAAAATTGACGGTTCGACAGGCGTTGCGATCAAGTCTCTTGGATACAAGATAGGGGCTACGCTCCTTGACCCTAAAAGTGTCACTGGACAGCTGAATAAAGCCAAACATGTAAGTACTTTCAAGCCGATAGCTTTGTTTTAACTCCTTCCAAAAAATTCTGGAGCGACGGCCCCCTTCACACACGCTCTCCTATCACCAGTGGCTTGCCCCTGTACTAATAATTCGAAAGATCCAACTAGCCTTCCTGCTCTTGGGAGTTACAGGAATAGGGCTGGTCAAACTATCAGTATGCTTCCTATACTGGCATCTCTTCGCGCTGGTCACGATGCGGCGCTTCCTGATCGTATGGATGGTAGTCATCGTGATCTGGATGACGTCTTTCGTCCTAGCCGGTCTCCTGGAATGCGGATCGAATCTCTGGGCCGTATTCGGGACCCCGACGCAGTATCTCAAGCACTGCGGGAGCGCCGTACCTAGCGGATACGCGATGGTGGGAACGGATATAGCGACAGACTTTATCACCCTCACTATTCCCATCCCCGTGATCTTGGGCATGCACTTGAGTCCTCGCCAAAGGCTATTGACGCTGACGGCTTTTCTGATCGGTGGTCTGTAAGTATTCGGAGATTTGTTACATAAAGTATACCTTGCGAAGACCTTGACGAGGTACTAATTGTCACTAGTTCCGTGGGCGCGTCTATTGCTAAGGGTTACATCTACATCCGCTCAAGCTTAGGTTTAATTCAAGAAGACGGTCTCCGTAAGTGCTCACACCCAAACAAAAACAAAAATCTACCTATCTACATACATAACTTCGTGTTTTCAAGCAACAAGTAAGCGAATCAGTTAACCGACAACTTATTTACTAACATATAACCCCCCTATACTAGTAATCCTAACCGGCGTCTCAATCTGGAACCTGGCCGAAGTACAGATCGGCATCGTCGCCGCATGCGGGCCCCTCTTATGGCCCATCCTCGTGCGCGCCTTTTCGCCCGTCGCATCGCTCATCTCCTCCAAGATGCGTGGCTCTTCTTCCAAGACAGAGGGCAATTCCCACGATCTACCGAGTTTCGTCAAGTTCCCCGTGGAGAGCGAGCTGCAGTTGGCCGTCACGGGCTCGGGCGCGGGTGTCGGGGGCGGAAACGGAAATGGAAGTAGCAAGACGAGGAGCTCGTCTAGGAATAATGGGGAGAGGAGTGGGAGCGGGACGGATGATGGGTATGATGATTATGCTAATATCTCGAGGTTTGGTAGTCGTAGGGGGGAGGTGTAACGGAGGCAGGGTTAAACCCGGTTATGAATGATTCTTATTATTATCGAGGAATGACTTGGATTTGGGAAGGCGTGTTGGGGTTTACGTTCTATTTTTGTCGGTATTTCGGGCTTCACAAAACACGGCAATTACAGGGAAAAAAAGAAAAAAGTTATCGCGGATCGTCATGAAGTCACTACGCATGTCCGTCCCGAGCCTTCGATATTTCAATTTCATCATCTCATTCATCTCACCTCAATTCAGCTAAATACAGAAAAGCAACGACATACACACAAACCAACACATCCCAGCCTATAAATAGCAGGCTTTCCATCGCGTACGTCAAATGAGAGGTATATAAAAAGAAATCTCAACCTGGGCATAGTCCTAGAAGAAGAGATAGCAACGAAAGATGAGAATAGGCAAGGTATAACGCAAACCGTAAATCAAAAATAGCGATAGATAGGAATATCTAAAATGCTAGGCTTAAGTGACGGGCTATATGGGGATCTGGATCTCTAGAATTGAAAAATGCTCTCGAGAGATTGCAAAAAGTGAATGAATGATGCGGAATGCAATGCAAATGCAAATGCAGATGCATATTCTAGTTCTAGAGATCTATGATGATGTACGAGACTCGACTGCGGCTTTGATAGCTGTTGGTGAGAGTTGTGTTGTTAGTATTAATATCCATCATCAATTTGCTGCAGTGAGTGGGTGACTAAGAAGTTGCGTCAGTAGGTACTCACCGTCACAAGTAACTTTAGCATCACCAAACAACATCTTGGTGCCGGGCATGTAGAACATGGGGTTCGGTACGTCAGCTAAGGGGCATTGTCAGTCAGTATGCAGAATCCGCTTGGAGATATTGTGCGAATGTAAATACTGTCTTACCGTATCCTGAAGACATTCCTCTCTTCATGACAATCACCTGCTTGCTCTTCCAGGCATGGAGCACCGGCATACCGGCAATAGGGCTGCCGGGTTCCAGGGCAATGGGGTTCACTGTATCATTAGCGCCGATGACGAGCGTCACGTCCGTGTCACCGAAATCGTCGTTGATCTCATCCATTTCCAGCACGATATCATACGGCACGCTCGCCTCGGCCAGGAGAACGTTGCACTGGCCCGGCATACGACCGGCGACCGGGTGAATGGCGAACCGGACGTTAATTCCCTTGGAGCGCAGCATTTGGGTGATTTCGCTAATGGCGTACTGTGCTTTAGCCACAGCCATGCCGTACCCTACTACGATGATCACGCTCTCGGCATTAACGAGCGCATCTGCTGTCTCGTCCACGTTGGTCTGTACCACGGTGCCCTCGACCTTGTACTCGGAAGCCGTAGGTGCTGATATACCGCCAAACAGCACGTTCGTGAGCGACCGGTTCATGGCCACACACATGATGTAGGAAAGAATAGATCCAGAGACGCCTATGAGGGCGCCCACTGTCGTCAGTAATGGGTTCTCCAACATGAACCCTTCGGCGACCAGGGCAAAACCACTGTACGCATTCAGAACTGTGATGACGACCGGCATATCGGCCCCGCCTATGGCAGCCGTGGTGGTATATCCCTTAGCGAAGGAGAGAATTGTATTGGCGCCTAGGGCACAAGCAGCGATCATGGGTGACCCAGGTGCCATCGTCACGAAAGCACCCATGGTCGCGATATTTGTGGCAAGCATACCGGAGTTGACAGCATGCCGACCTCTGAATACGAGTGGTTTCGAAGACATCTTGCCAGCGAGCTTCAAGAACGCTACAATAGACCCGGTGAAAGTGATCCCACCTATCAGGACACCCATGTAAGCTGTGACGAGGTGTAGGGTGGAGAGATGATCAAGGCTGCCCATGACACTACCAATGCTTGTCAATACCGCAGCCAGACCAACAACCGAGTGAAGTGCAGCAACCGTTTGCGGAAGATCCGTAGGCGTAATGCGCTTTCCAATGATGAATCCAAGGATGCTACCAATCGTTGCAAGACCTCCGAACTGAACAAGGACCTCGGGGCTAAATCCAACTGCCAGTAACGAAGCGAGAACACCCGAACCTACACCAAGAATACCGAGTAGATTCCCCATTCGGGCCGTGGCTTGAGTTGCCAAACCTGAGATTGAACTGATACACAGAACCGAGCTCACAAGGTAGCCGGCTTGGACGAGCGCTGCGGCACCGGTGGAAGCGGCAGCTAAGAAGCCGCCACCGAACAGGACACCGGGGACAGCCCACAGCCACTGTGACATAGGGGTTAGTACCATAACCAAGATATCTTTGACGGTACTCGCTGCCCCTTAGAGCGTCTCTCATCTCCTAGATTAACTAATAGAATGGGATGGCAATGAGCCCAATATTACTTACCGGGTACTCGGGAGGATCAGTGGCTCCTATATCAAAGTCAGCACATGGTTTTTTCATGACTCTCTCGAATTGGACGTACTCTTGAACATATCCAACATTCTCTTCGTGATCACAAACCCACCAGACACGTTGACAAAGGCTAGAAGGACGGACGCGGCGCCAAGTGCCTGGGGGATAGTCTCGGGAAGGTAGCCTCCACCCATGACGAAGAATCCGCCGACACCAACCATACCTGTGTATTGTGTTAGTCTCACAATAAGTCTCTGCGTAGCACTACTAACCTGATATAGCGTTCGTCACGCTCATTAACGGCGAATGCAAAGCTGGCGCGACACCCCATACCACGCGATATCCGATTAGGGAAGCAAGGGCAAAGGTAAAAGCATTCCCCATAAAGAGTGGTCCTGTGAATTTTCCAAGGGCCAGAGCAGTACCCATCCCAGCAGTCACAAGGGAAACCTCTCGTGATGTCTTTTGGAAGGGCGTTAGAGCAACTGACGCTTCTTCGGCTTTGGGGGCAACCTTTGGTGTTGGGGCCGGGGGCGGAGCTGGTCGAGGTGCCGGAGGTAGGATATCGCCTTTGAGGGTCACAATAGCGCCTCGAACAACCTCGTCGCCTAGGTCGATACCAAAGGATTTCTCCTGTGGTGCCATCGAGAGTAGGAACTTAACAATGTTATTCGAATACAGCGTTGAGGATTGCGTAGGCAGTCTCGACGGCAGATCAGTGTAGCCTATCAAACCATGAGAACTCTTGTCATTATACCGCTGCACGCTTTTCAGAGAAACCTACCAATGATCTTTACGTCGTTGTACGTAGCCAATTTGCCTGCCTGCGTCTTCTCACAGTTGCCACCAGCTTCAGCGGCCAAATCCACAATGACAGAGCCAGGCTTCATAACGTCTAGCATGTCCTTGGTGAGTAGTTTAGGCGCGGGTCTTCCAGGGATCAAAGCAGTGGTAATGATAATGTCGACGTCTTGTGCTTGCTCCTTGAAAAGCTTCATCTCAGCGGCAATGAATTCAGGAGACATCTCCTTCGCGTAACCGCCTGCTCCAGATCCATCTTCCTCGATTTCGACCTCGATGAACTCAGCACCGAGAGACTGCACTTGTTCACGAGCAGCCGAGCGAGTATCGAAACCTCGCACAATTGCGCCCATTCTCCTCGCCGTGGCGATAGCGCTCAAGCCAGCCACACCAGCACCAATGACCAAAACCTTGCATGGTGGAATTTTGCCTGCTGCAGTGACTTGACCCGTCAAGAAACGGCCAAAGTTGTTCGATGCCTCCAACACAGCTTTATAACCTGCAATGTTGGCCATTGAGCTCAGGGCGTCGAATACCTGAGCGCGGGAGATGCGCGGAACCATGTCCATGGCGAATGCGGTCACCTTACGTGCTGCAAGGCGTTCGACTAGATCCTTGTTCTGTGCAGGCTGCAGGAACGAGATTATAGTTGCACCCTCTTTCAAACGGTCGATCTCTGTTACATTTGGGCCGCGGACTTTAAGTACAATGTCAGCTTCACCCCAGACAGCGCCGGGGTCGACCAGGGTCGCCCCGGCCTTTTCGTAGGCTTCATCATGAAAATCCGCTTCCACGCCGGCACCGCGCTCGATAATAACCTTGCCGAAGCCCTTCTTCTTCAATAGCGCCACATTCTGAGGTGAGATAGCCACGCGACGTTCATTAGCATACGTCTCACGAGGAATACCAATCGTGAGGCTCAAATAAGGTGTTGAAGTAGGAGGTTCAACAATAGTCGAGTAAGAAGTGATTGGAATTGTCCTGGCTACCGGAGTAGGATTGGATGCAAAACGCTCTTTGGGAACAGCGGGCAGTACTACGGTTGGCTGCTTGGCGTAGGTACTGTTCCATTGGCGGCGCGTACCAAGCGCAGCAGCGGGAGCGACGTGAGCCGTTAGATCTACGCATGGCGTTCTCTTAGCACCAATGACGGCATAGCAGCAGGAGCGACAATATGTAGCAATAAGATAAATACATGGTCAAGGGATCACGCATATGCGCGTGGGGACGAACCTAAGAAACGCGAGACAGCTCTGCCTGTCAGACGCTGCGTCGCGCGAGGAGAAGCATGATTAGCGACCAGCGCCGACCGGGGCAAAGCAATGGGCATCATATTGGCAATAAGGAATAATAGAGGCCAAGTCGGAGGGCCATGCAGTCAGCAGCAGCAGCAGCAGCAACGGATATAAGGAGACGTCTACGAGCTCATGCCCCTCACCGTCTCAATGCTAACTGTCGCACCCCACATTCAGGAAGCATCACAGAGAAAGTTGAGCAGCAGAGAGGGAGCAGAGGTAACAGAGGCGAAAAGAAAAAGAGAAACGCCACGATTTAGAACACAAAGAAGGGGTAGGTTTCCTGTGGGCGATTCAAAAGCGAAAAATTCAAGTTCAAGTTGGAGAGGTAGAATTACCTAATGTTAAGGAAAGGGAGAGAGCGGCAAATGAGAGCCCGACCCCGTTCCCGTTCACGTATGTAGATACGTACCTACCTAACTTACCTCCATCTTTCCCGTGTCCATATTTGGACGTGACGACACAGGTTTTTCGCCTTACTCACAATTACAACGCGATGAACCAACAACGAGTGCGGGCGTTCCAACCGTTGACAACAGCCACTTGACAGCTTCAACTACTGCGTGTTGACCCCAATTGGGGTCCAGGGATGCTGGGGTTACTGGACCGCCCCCGCTTCCCTAGATCAGCCGGCTGCTTCGCGGTGCGGAGCTGTGGATTGGGCAGGTCCAATACAATCCCGGCCGTTCGCTTGGGTGGATTAGGAATCGCAGGCACCAATAAGGCAAAGCCAAAGGGTTTCATTCCTAGGATGTATCGACGGGATTTCTCGGGCCTTACAATATAGCCGCGCTCATTTTCGTGAAACGGTCGCAAATGGGTTTTAGGCAGGTGAGATGACCTTATGTGCGAACGATGAAGGTACGATAGTCAGGTATTGCCACTGTTGTGAGTTTGCTACACGTTCAAGATTGCTACACGTTCTGACGACCGCCTCTAAACACGCTAACGAACAGTTGTGCATCTCAAGGGGCGCTAAATCGCTGCCCCGCGACCCCGGGAATGCGGGGGAGGTGGATCGGTTCAGGGTTATTCGTTGCACTCCAACTTGGGCGATCAGGCGACCATCTTCTCGGGCAAAAACTCGGCGACTGAGAGCACAACAGTAAAACGCACTGAACAGAAATACGATCAGAATATAGATAGAAACATAAAACCTGCATTTGAGGCTCAGTCTTATCCGATAATAAATTAGTTGCAAACATGTGTAGAACGCCACGGCTAACACTCCTTCTCATTCATACTACTTCCAATATATTGCCAAACACCACGTTTAGTTTCTATCTAGGTAGCACTTTGGTTGGATATGTTGTACTCACTAGACATGCAGAAGCCCGCGAGAAAAAATATAATTATAGCCCCTAGTATTATACATTTTAATCCCTAAGCCCTTGCTTTCCGTACTCTATATCTATAAACTCCTGCCTATGGAGGTAGGCGGTTAATAACATGCATTCCCTCTGTACCACTGTCCTCGGAGTTATGGTCTAAAGTGCATGTTTGCAATTGTTTTCTGATAACACAATCTGATAACTAATACAATATCTAATTTGCTATTTGTTCGCAATCAGTTATCAAGATCGCTATTTTAGCCCATTTAGGTACTACCAAGCTAAACAATAAATCAAGTAATAAACAGGAGAGTTTATAAGATGGTTATATAAATTTGCATCTGGCTGTTCTATTCTTATTAAATGCATAGGGGTAAATATATGGAAGGTCATGAATTTTTAATGCGGGGGATGACAGTTGTAGATCTTATATTCAAGACAATCCAATCTGACCTACCGCTTTAAGCTCGCTTGATCGGTGAATGATCCTAGGCTAGAGGAGGCTTGACGCGTAATTCTCACATTTGTCTCATGGCATATCCTATTTGCGCAATGATAGGAGTTTGTACCCCTCTGTTTACTATTAAAAGGAAACAGTATCCTGTTGCGATCTAGGGTCTGACTTCGGACTTAATGCTCAGTTTCATTTATGATTGAGCCTACGAGCTTCAATATTAGAGGGTTAAGCTAGAGCTCACAGAAACAAACTGACGCTGAAAAACAACAAAATACTTACTTGAAGTCCATGTGAGATACACCACTCATGCCTCCCTAAGCAGACACTCACACCCTTGGTGAGTACATAAATCATGACTAAGTAGTAAAGAGAGGTGTGATTGCAACGAGAAATAAGTGAGACTTGAGAAATGAAATTGTTTCATTGCTTAGATGAGCCACGTGCCAGTTGACCCTCTCCAGTGACTTACGGGGGCCTATCTCAATATTCTAGATGAAATGGATTATTAATTGGTTAGTAGCGCTACTCAGTGGCATAGGAGATATCTTATTGTAGGCTGCCTCATAGGAATATATGCAGGTACGTTTTAAGGCTAATGCGACAGTTAAGGAATTGGAACTTTGACACGAGTCACACGACTGGTAGCGGCGGAAGCAGGACAACGCAAAGCAAAATTTGAAATTACTTCTCTTTGTGCCATAAGAAATTAAGATATCAACAGAACAGAAAATGTGCTTATGACCAGCCGTTAAGTTGAAAAGAATGCGAAACTACCTAGGTAGCTACTGAGTTTAGAATGTGTTAGTCACGGAGTTAAAAGCGGAAGGAGGATCGGTTAAACTCCGAAAATTAGCAAAAAGAGAAGACGGAGCAAAAAACGAATAGTTGAAACGGCGAATCAGAAAAGAAACAAAGAGGGGGATATAAATATTGAAGCACATATGTAATGCTGTACCTGAAATCATATGCGAGCCAATCGTACATTACGGGCGCCCAAGCAGCTCCTGTTTTGTTTTGTTCCCAGATCAAGGGGTACAGCATACGATGATGCAATACACATCTCATATCCACCTAATTAGCAAGCAGAAAAGGAACACTTAACAAACCTCTAAGTAATTCACTATTTTGCTCAAACGGTTATTTACTTAACCTAGGTTGCTGTACATATATGTAGACTAGACCAGACTAGATAGAACTCGAAGAAAGTGGCCCACCTTACGAGTATAAGGTGATGTTCTTGTAGAAACAGATGATGACGTTGGTTGACATGCTGGCCCCACTAGAGCTTCTACCATTTGGAGGGAGCTTTCTCCGACTTGCGGGATTCTATATTCTTACTCAATTCCATCTACTTTTTAACCCTGTTTTCCTATTGTAATCAGTCAAATACCTAACTATAGACCTGTAAATTACACCTACCTCAACCCTCAAAAACAGCCATTGTCACACAATTCTTATCTAACAGCCCTCCTACTATTCAATTGACACCGCTTCATTGGTAAGCGATCTTCCTGGTGTGAGAGACGACGGTCTGTGTAACTGCAACACGCAGTTGAAGAGACGAGAGGGGAAAGAACTCCTAGACTAATCAAGACAAGTAAAGCTCGGCAACTTTCAAGCTTCATAGAAATCATTCCTACTAGATAGATCATGTCCGCAAGCCGAGCTTTCGCCCAGCGGTCTTCCGCTCTCCGAACCCTGACCAGACAAGCCGCGCCGCGCTCGTTGTACGCATCGCCCGCGGCGAGGAGAGGGTATGCCAGCGCGCACGATGCCGCGAGCAAGTCGAGCGACCTACCTTGGTAAGCTTTTCACGCCTCCCCAAAACCAGCCAACCAATTCCCTTCTCTTATTGTTTTGCGCTATGCGCCTCTCCAGCTCTCTCTCCAATTTCGGGAGAGAATTCCCTCGAGTCAGTGACTTTGGTTACGTCAGTTTTGAGACTCAGCCTAGCTTCCCACGAGTAGCTTGAGCAGAGACAAATCGAAGAGCGCAAATGAGAGAGACTTCTATAGACAAGATTAATAAACACAAGTAGAAAAACGCAAAAGCTAACCACAATCCCTTTTTGCCCCAAAAAAACAGGCTTCTAGCCTCTGCAGGCGTGACCGTAGTCGGCGTCTGGTACCTGACGATGGGCCCCGGGGCCCCGGCAAAGCAGTCAAAGCACGGACACGGCATCGACGTCGACCACGCCGCTAAAGCCGAGACAGAGGAGCAGCCGAAACAACATACGGGAACCGACGAGTCCGCTCTCGCCGCCGGTGACGCCAAGTCCGAGAACGAGATCGGGCCCAGGGGGGCGGACGATCCCCAGAACCCCGACAAACGCGCCGCCGTCGGTCGGGACGTTCCCCCTCTCTCGGACGATAATAAGGACCTAGCCGAGAACTGGGACGAGAGGAAGGAGAAGAAGCAGGAGTTTGACGCTTTGGTAAGATTCTCCCTCTTTTTTTTTTTTTTTTTTCCTCCCCTTGTTTTTCCCCGCCC